>Ga0316206_1002327_pt1 | contig 13092 bp, 17 predicted proteins | sample 6monthpyrite_MG_FD_204942 | JGI IMG/M metagenome (GOLD analysis project Ga0316206, IMG submission 204942) | Microbial mat bacterial communities from mineral coupon in-situ incubated in ocean water Damariscotta River, Maine, United States -... | ecosystem: Environmental > Aquatic > Marine >...
CAATGTTGCGCGTTTCAGTGACCCAGTTAATGCCGTAAGCAAAACTGAAAAGAGAGTGTTCCTGATTATTTATGTTAGCCAAACGCTTAGTGAATTTTTTCTGGCCACTTGCAAGTGTTTCACTTACGGGAAGATTTACCCCAAAAACTACCCCGAGAACAGAAGAGGATTGCCACAAGCTTTTGCCCGCTGAGTCTGTAATGTAGGCATACACCCCGGAGCTCGGTAAACCGAGTAAGCTATCAAGTTCATTTGATGGCATATAGATAACACCATCATCACTTACATCAGCGGCTGCCAGCAGTGCATATAACTGACTGGTCAGTTGATCGCGCAGGGCGCTTTCAGTGCTGTCAATAAACGCACGATTGAGTGCGGCGGCGGTGAGGGTGATGAAAATCATCAGTACCAGGCTGGCGCTTATTATAATTCTTAAATTGAGTGACATGATTTTGGTTGAACGTTATTTTTAAAGCCCATTTTAAATAGTAGCGGTATATTACTGACGGTCATTATGCTATTTGTCGTAAAGGCAAAAACGATAACCGCGATTACGCAGAGTTTCAATCGGTTTTAGCGAGCCATCGGGGTCCAGTTTTTTTCGTAAACGCCCGATCAGTACTTCAATTACATTACTGTCCCGGTCATCGTCGTGGGGGTAGAGGTAGTCTGCGAGGCGCGACTTGGACACGGCTTCGTTACTGTGGCGCATCAAATACTCTAGCAGACGATATTCGAATGCGGTGACTTCAATTATATTCTCATCATGCATAACTTGTTGAGTGTCGGGCTTGAGCGTAATGCCTGCGCAACTTAAATCGGTAGTGGCTGAGCCGCTGGCTCTTCGTAGTAACGCTTTTAACCTGGCCAGTAATTCTTCTATCTGAAAGGGTTTTACCAGATAATCATCGGCACCTGCTTCTAGCCCTTCAACCTTTTCCTGCCAGCGACTACGCGCGGTGAGTATTAATACCGGTAGGGTTGAGCCTTGCTGGCGGATTTTTTTAATGATTTCAATACCCGTCATCCCCGGTAAACCGATGTCAATAATGGCTGCGTCGATGGGGTATTCGGTGGCAAAAAAGTATCCTTCATTACCCTCGCTGCTGGTATCGACAATATAACCGGCAGATTCAAATCGGGCCTTAATACGGGCCAGTAACTCTAGTTCATCTTCAATAATTAAAATACGCATAGAAAAGACTTAGCGAATCACTTTTCCGCTGCTTGCATCAATCACGATAATGCGAACATCACCGTTTGCAGCGAGTATTTTTACCTGATAAACATTGCCGCTTTGCTTAACGCCTAGCACGCGCCCCGGGTTAGATTGTTGAGCAATATTCATTGCCTGTTGTTTACTAATTGCCAACACAGAACTGCTGAATAAAAGCAGCAAGGCAAGCAAAATTCTAATTGAGAAAAGTTTCATAAATAAGCTGAAATAGTTAAAGCTGGCTTAGTTTACACCTCTGCGTCATTTGCTGCCATCAAATACTAGACTATGGTTTACTCACACTTATGTAGACCGAGAAGAGACTACATAAATGCTTTAGTTAATGAGACAAGGTGAATAAGACAACGTGTCATCAACATGCATAGTATTTAGCGAATGCCGAATAAATTATGTCTAAATGTTTGATGTATCAGATGATCCAGTATAATGGGGGCTACATGATTATGGTGATGCTTTCTGTGGTGATGCCCTTTATGGTATGGGTCCTGGTGATTGCAATGCTGCGGCGTATGACCACGATAATGTGAGCGAGAGTGGCGCGGTTGATGCGCGTGATGCCTGTTATTTGACCATTTTGTGTGCCTTTGTTTTTTGTAGCTCGGTTTTGCGTGATGGTGGCTGCTAGCCTGTCGACCATGAGCTTGATTGTGTGAATTATGATCACGATTATTCGCAACCGAAATGCTCGGAGCAATCATCATGATTATGGCAAGTGTTGCTACCAGTAGTGTCGATGCATTGAATTTATTCACTTGTATCATACTGTTTCTCCAGATGGTGTTATTATCAGGTGGTGTTGAAATCATGGATTTAAGTTGACTTAAAATTAACACGGGCTGTATGAACGAAAGCTGAACAAAAGCTATAATAGTATTTAATTATATTAATAATTTGTGTTCCCTGTTGTGCTCTCTGTTGTGCTCTCTGTTGTGTTGGCCTATAACTGATTTGGTGTAATTAGTAATGGAATGAAGAGGCTTAGCAGTGATAAGCTGGGTTTTATGGCAGGGCTCAAGTAAATAATTGTGCAGATTTATGCTGCGTTTACTTCTACTATTCTATTCTTGTAGGAAATAAAAATGATGAAAAAACTCGCCATTCAGTTCTTGTTATTGCGACTTATTGGCAGTAAACGCCAGCAGTTCTGGCTAAAGCAGAACCTGAAATCATTAGCATTACTTTATTAATCCAACCCGGCTCAATCAATATAATTTAAAAACCATTACCTTGTTTGTTTTAATTAAAGTGGACTAACAAGCTGAAAAAATATAATAAATCAAAGTCAGGTGTTTAATGGACGTTAGTGTTTTTAATCGTGATTACTTTTAGATATTAATATTAATATTAATATTAATATTCATATTAAGCTTAAGTTTTAAAATGAAAAATAATAAATGACAGGAGAGAGAGATGGATGCAGTAAACGGTGAGAATAGATTGGGCTTGTGCCTTTCAGGCGGTGGTTTTCGTGCCTCCTTTTATCATATTGGAGTGCTGGCGAAAATGGCAGAGCTGGGCATTTTAAAGCATGTTGAAGTTATCTCTACCGTGTCGGGTGGTTCGATTGTGGGTGCGGCTTATTATTTACTTTTAAAAGAACTGCTCGAAACCAAACCGGATGTAGCAACTAACGATAATGAGGTGGCATTGCAGGACAGTGATTACGTTGGAATCGTAGAAAAACTCGAGAAGCACTTTCTTAAAGTCGTGCAAAAAAACTTACGGATGCGGACCTTTGCCAATCCAGTTAAAAATAGCAAGATGATGTTGCCCAGTTATTCTCGCTCAGATTCAATTGGTGAATTATACCAAGAGCATATGTACTCACCTTTACTGGATGTTGGTGATAGAGACATCATGATGCAGGATTTATTAATTAATCCAAAAGGTGTGCCAGGCGGTGAATTTAAGCCTGACAATGAAAATATCGGTAATAAATCTCGTGTCCACAAAGTGCCTGTGCTGGTGTTGAATGCGACAAGCCTAAACTCCGGTCATAACTGGTGCTTCACGGCGAGCTGGATGGGCGAAATGCCACCGCGAAATGATTACTTTCGTGATATGGACAAAAAAGATCGTTATCGCCGCGTGTATTATCATGAAATTGAAACGCGAAAAGAAAAAGATTTTAAATTAGGCAAAGCCGTTGCTGCATCTGCGGGGGTGCCAGGTTTGTTTCCGCCACTGGCGGTTTCCGATCTTTATCTTGACCGTCGTGTTGAGTTAGTTGATGGTGGCGTATTCGATAATCAGGGTGTTGCCGGGGTGCTCGACCCTGACTATCGCTGCAGCGATTTTATTGTTAGCGATGCGTCAGGTCAGAGTAATGCAACGGATAATCCGTCTACCGGCGCAGTTAATGTTTTGGTTAATACCAGCTCTATTTTAACCGGCCGGGTAAGAGAGGAAATGGTTAATGGCTCTGAAGAAACGAATATGAATCATATTGCCTACTTTCACTTAACCCGCGGTTTGTTTGCACATGATATTGAATTTAATAATCAACCCATGAAAAATGAGCCGAGCGAAAAAATGAAAGGCGGGGTTATTTCCTGCAAAGAGGAATTTAATGTCGATGCGGATATGCAGCGTGTGATCTCCAAAATCCGCACGGATTTAGATTCATTCACGGATGTTGAAGCCGGGTGTTTGCAGGCTGACGGTTATCAAATGTCAGAAAATCGCTTATTAAAATTACCTTCAATGTATCAATCAAAATCTACTCTACAAGGTGATTGGGGTTTTAAACGTTATATTGATAAAATTTCGAAGAAGGATGAATTAATACATAAACATTTAGAGGTAGGATCAAACTTATTTTTTAAACCCCTGTTTCATGTTTTTAAAGGCGCGCTCAGTGCCCAACAAATACTAAAGTTGTTGGTTGTTAGCTTACCGGTTTTAATTTCCGTGTTCGTGATTTTCTACGGGATTAACTGGGGGTTAAATAAAATGTTTGATTTTAATTTATGGCATATTTTAACTAATGCTGAGGCGTTTCAACAATTTATGACGAATATAGCTCCATTTTTATATGATTATCTTGTCATCATTATTATATCAATCGTTGCCAGTAAAATGGTGAAGGGCAGTGGTAAGTGGGTGACTTATATTAGAAAATTAATTAAATCACCTATCTCAATACCTGTCGGTCTGATGGTGCGGGTAATCCTGCCCTTTATATTTGCATTGCCGGTTTTTCTTTATCTACACACAATAGATAAATTTTTCGTTAATTCAATTGGTAAAATTCGGTAGTAATAAAACGTAAATGTGAACTTAAAAAAATAATTAAGCGCTGAACTGTCATTCCGGTATGTTTTTGAGTCCGAATCCAGCCTCAAGCATGCTGGGATGACACGTTTGATTAACTTTATTTAATCGCGGGTTGCTTATGATTATCTAGTTTTTTTATTCTGGACAGTCGTGTGCCTACGCTTTTATGACGAAGTTCAACTTTTGATTTTCATGTTTAAATTATTTTAGCCTATGCATTTGCCTGCTATAACCCGCTAGAAAATCTCCACTTAAAAAGTACGCGACTGTAGTGATCAAATCTGTCATATCAAGTTTAAGTAAATAAAATCCAGGGTGCTCACTTAATTCTGTACTAAAGTGCTTGTGGTGGTAAAATGTGGAAAAATAAACACGTATATCATCTTCATATCAAATACTTATCTTATGAAAGGCCTGAAAATTAATGAGCAATCCTTGCTTGCAGCTCAAGGGCAGTGTGGTCACTACCTTTATTCTGGAGCTTTACCGTTATTCGGTTGAAGAATTCACACAGCAGTTAACCGACAAAATCAATCAGGCACCGGGTTTTTTTGATCGCTCCCCACTCGTTATCAGTTTGGATAAGCTCGAAGAATCAATTCAAAATATAGATCTGGTCGAGCTGGTTTCAATTTGTCGACAGCAGAATTTGCAACCGATGGCGTTTAGAAGTGAAGACGTGCGCTTTGCAGCCGACATCGAAAAAACCGGTTTAGTGCACCTGTCCAATTCAGCTATCCGCCCTAGAGGAAGTGTTGGAACGAGTGTTGAAGCGAGTGCCGACACTCAGTCTGATGCAATAGAGTTGACGCAGTCTGCTTCCGGTTCAACTGCTACTGATTCAAGCGATGAGAAAACAGCAGCAGAAAACAATCCCCAGATTAAAGCTGAGCCAAAACCCAGCAAAATCATTTCCAGACCCGTACGTTCGGGGCAGCAGGTTTATGCTGAAGGGAGCGATCTGATTATTTTATCCCATGTGAGCGAAGGCGCGGAAGTCCTTGCGGATGGAAATATACATGTTTACGGCACATTACGTGGGCGGGCTTTGGCCGGTGTTAAGGGCGATATTGGTGCGCGGGTATTCTGTAAAAATCTACAGGCTGAACTGGTTTCCATTGCGGGTAACTTTATGATGAGTGATGCCTTACGTGCCAAGCTATGGGAAGCGTCGGCACAAATATATCTGGACGGACAGACCTTGCATGTCGAGGCGGTTTAATGAATACTTCTGCGCTTATTTTATTTTATCAATACGTCATTATTAAAAGGAGCCAGCATTGGCCGAAATTATAGTAGTCACCTCGGGTAAGGGTGGAGTGGGTAAAACCACCACAAGTGCAGCAATCGGCAGTGGGCTGGCATTACGAGGGCATAAAACCGTTATTATTGATTTTGATGTAGGGCTGCGAAATCTTGATTTAATCATGGGGTGTGAGCGCCGTGTGGTGTATGACTTTGTTAATGTATTAAACAAAGAAGCGAACTTAAATCAGGCACTGATTAAAGATAAGCGCAATGACAATTTATTTATTCTACCCGCCTCTCAAACCCGTGATAAAGACGCGTTAACTCAGGAAGGGGTGCAAAGCATATTAACTGAGCTGTCGGAAAGCTTCGAATATATTATATGTGATTCACCGGCGGGAATTGAAAAGGGCGCACAAATGGCCCTGTATTATGCCGATCAGGCCATCGTGGTTACCAATCCGGAAGTCTCATCGGTGCGTGATTCAGACCGCATATTGGGCATATTGCAAAGCAAGTCACTGCGTGCAGAAACCGCAGCCGAACCGGTAAAAGAGCATTTATTATTAACTCGCTATAACCCGGTTCGGGTAGAAGAGGGTGAAATGTTGAGCGTTAAAGATGTGGAAGACATACTCGCGATACCCTTGCTGGGGGTGATACCAGAGTCAGAGGCGGTATTAAAGGCATCCAATCAAGGTGAGCCGGTTATCTTCGATGAAGCGGCCGATGCGGGAAAAGCCTATAGCGATGCGGTGGGGCGATTACTGGGTGATACAGTCGAGTTTCGATTTGTTGAGGCAGATAAAAAAGGATTCCTGAAGCGATTACTAGGAGCAAAGTAGTGAGTATTTTTGATTATTTTAAAACTAAAAAAACCAATTCAGCGTCACTCGCCAGGGAGCGTTTGCAGGTGATTGTCGCCCATCAGCGAGGTCAACGCACGCAACCCAGCTACCTGCCACAAATGCAGGAAGAAATAATAGAAGTGATTAAAAAGTATATCTCGATCGATAACGACCAGGTGAAAGTCACATTGGATAATAGTGATAACTGTTCAATTCTTGAGCTGAACGTAACCCTGCCTGATAAAGGCTGATGACAGACTATTTGCCCGTTAACAGTACTTGTTCAGGCTTTATCTGAAAGATTAATCTATTTGGGCCAGATATGCTCTGGCAGCACGAATGACTCAATTTAGCCATAAGCGGAAGTTTGTTAGATTGCTTTGCTTGTTGGCAAGTTGCACTGCCAGAGAACATCTCCCTCGGGGAAAGACCGCCGCTTTTTGGCGCTCTGTCCCCTGATTGAGACCACCAAGAGTTGTGCGGGGTCGTTCATCGCACTGCCCATCTGATCGGAATTACCACATGGGACAGGGCGCTAAAAAACAGCGATCTTTCCCTGATGGTCATGTTCCTTAACAGGGCAACTGAGCACCGAGATTAACAATTAAACGAACGTCCGCTTCTGGGTGCTTTGAGACCCTTACACCAAGAGTTGAGCGGAGTCGCTTATCGATCTACCAATTTGATCGGAATTACCACATGGGCCAAGGTGAAGTTCAGGGCTAAAAAGCAGCGGACTGTCCCCAATGCCAGTAAGTTAGGGATAATCACTCTGGAGGTGCGACTTCAGTCGCGCATTAACTAGCTGATTTCATAGTCACTTTATTTGCGCGGCTAAAGCCGCACCTCCATAAAAAATTTTAACTTACTGATATTGAGACTGTCCCTGATGGTCATGTTACACGTGATCGCGGATGTCTTAATAAATCAAAAACTCTTTTACCGGCTCAAATGGCTATGCACACCAGTGTGATCTACACTTATAGCATTCAAAATTATTCAGAGTCCATTAGATGTCACAGTTGCAAGGGGGAATTAGTCGTAAGAGCGTAACCACCGAGCTTGAGCTAATTCGGCAAAAGCGTGCCGCATTACAAAAACTGGTAAAACTGACCAGTATGTTGAATCAGCTGCATCAGGGTTTGCAATCGGTTATTTTAATGGGTAAGTCAGCGGCACAAATCCCACAGAAAGTGGTTAATAAATTTAAATTGTTAACGGAAAGCTTAAAAGAAAAACCGACGAAAGTGATTCAAAACACTCTCTCAACAACTGATGTAAAAATCCAGCGCGATATAAAACATGTATTGGAAATTTCCCAAAAAAGCAATGAGCTACTTGAGCAGGAAATGGGAGCAACGGGCACAAAACTCGCCGATGCGTTGAAAGAAGATTATCATGAGTTTGTTGGCGGATTTAAAAAGAAGTCGCAAGCATCCATTACCTTGCGCATCACATTAAAAACCCGCAATGCGATAGTCAATGCATTTAATCTTCCAGTACCTGAAGCCTTTGTGAAAAGCCAGATTATTTCACTCAATGTTAAAGAAGAAAAATGTCGTGAAATGATAAAAGAAGATATGAGTAGTTTGCAGTCAGATGTAAATTTATTATTAGCACAAGATAATTGCACAGAAGATGTTAAAAAAGTTTTAACAGAAATAAAATCAGAACTTAAAGAAAATGCAGAGCATTTTGACTCCGGAAAATCAATCGATCAAATGCCAATTATTTATGAAAGCATTGAGCTTTCCGGTTCACCTCAGGTAGTCGATGAAATTGAAGAGATTATTACTCCCCATGTACCCGAGGTAGAACAAATAGAGGAGGTGATTGAAGAGAAGAAAAAATCAGGATTTTTTAAGCATTTATCTAATTGGTTAAAAGCACCCTGGGGGGATAGCTGGAAAGATACGGAGTGATTTTGGTTGTGTTTGGTTTTTAACACAGTTTTAATTAAAGGGTTGAATATAGTCTGACACCAATGCCATTAAGTTAAGATTTTTTATGGAGGTGCGGCTTTAGCCGCGCAAATAAAGTGACTATGAAATCAGCTCGTTAATGCGCGACTGAAGTCGCACCTCCAGAGTGATTACCCTTAACTTATATAACTAAATCGGCACCATTAAGGAATCAGTAAGTCTGAGGCCTAAGTTAAGTTTAATTTCATTATAAAAATAGCTTGTTTTAAAATTGCTGAGATAAAACGTGACTCGTGCTATTAATGAGCACTTCTAATTCTTTTTTAGAGAAACCCGCTTTCGCCATGGTAATCATCCCCATAATAAGCGCGGTAATATGATTGGCAAATATTTTAGTATCAATACTCGAACTCACTTCGCCCTCGGTTTTTGCCTGTTTAAGGCGTTTATTTATCGTATCTCGTAATAGGCGAAGTGCTGAGTTTAAAATTTCTTTTGTACTGTCATCATGCTGCTCATTTTCTAGCAATGATAAAACAACCATGCAGCCGCCAGGGTGCGACTTGTTAAAATGAAGACGAATCACACCATTGAGCACATCTTTTATGGCATTTTCAATTGATGTCGCACTAGCTAATGACTGGATAAAATCTGATAATTTGGTATTTAAATACAATTCCAGGGCTTTTTCAAACAGCTCTCGTTTGCTACCAAAAGCATTATATATGCTCGTAGGACTCAGCCCCATCGCATGCTCCAGATCTTTAATAGAGGTCGCAGAATAGCCATTCTTCCAGAAAAGTTTCATGGCAGATTCTAATACGGTGCTTTCGTCAAAACTTTTTGTTCTTGCCATCTTGTACTCATAATTTTAACTAACAGTCATTATTGTAGCATTCACTACAAAAAAAGTCTTGACGTAATTCAGTCTGAGCTATATTGTAGCGTTCACTACAAAACGGTAGTCAATTTTTATAACATAAAGGCAGGGATATGAATAATTACTCAAAAGCAAACATTGGTAAAATGCAGGACCTCCATAAACACGTATTTGAGCCTGAAGGTGTACCCATCAAACTTGTAGGTAAGGCCTTTCTAGGTGACCTTGTTGATCTCACTTCAATGGAGGTATCTGTTAACAAAGATGCGCCAGGTACAGGCATAGACTTTTATCACTCACATAAAGACAACGAAGAGTTATATCTGTTTATCGGCGGGTGTGGCGAAATGGTGGTCGGAGATGAAAAATTTATGGTAGAGGAGGGAAGTGTGGTTCGAGTAGGTACAGGTATAAAGCGTGCCTGGTGGAATACCGGTGAAGATGATCTTTATTATATCGTTGTGCAGGCAAAAACCGATGGGCTAGGCGAGTCAAAACTAAATGATGCAGAAGTGGTTGATGAAAAAGTACCGTGGGTTTAATTTGCAATATCAGTTGAATTATTTCGTATTGAATTAATGTGGGAATTAATGTGGTCGGTGACAATAGAGAACTATTCGTGTTTACATTTGTCACCGAGCCTTTTAATTATTGGCTTTTATAATATTTCTCTGTTTGGTTAAAAGCGCCTTGAGGTGGGCAATTGGAAGGATAGGGAGTGATTGTTGTGCTTGTTAGGTTACAGCTCGGTAAGGTGATGATTTGACAAATAACCTTGAGAGTATTGCGTGTATGGAACAGGTTTGATTTAATGGACTTTTATCAATGTAAAATTAAATAACAATGCACTATTTTATGAAGCTATTTATCATCCTTTTGTTTGTTTTCTCTACAAAAGCAATTTCCGGTCAAAGTATTTGCTATGGCACTACATCAAACGGTCGTTTAGTTAACGGGCAAGAACTTCCTGCAAGTGGTCGTAATTTTGAAACCTATAGCCTGGTTGCTCGAATTGCGGGCAGAACCTATGTTCATTCTGCGGTTAAAAAAATCATTATCAATAGCTATAAATCACTTGAATCTGAACAGCCAGAAAAAGTTTATAAGTATGCAGAAACCGGCTTTAAAGAAGGCGGTAAGTTTAGCCCACATAAAACGCATAAAAATGGGTTGTCTGTAGACTTTATGACACCTGTCATAAATGCTGAGGGTATTTCAGTACATTTTTCTACAACACCATTAAATAAATTTGGATATAACGTTGAATTTGATAAAAATGGACATTTTGAAGAATATAAAATTGATTATGAAGCGCTGGCTGCTCATATTGTAGCACTACATAAAGAGGCCCGGTTACAGGGCTACGACCTATGGAGGGTTATTTTTGATCCGAAATTACAGCCAGCACTATATAAAACACAATATGCAGACTATCTTAAGCAAAATATACAGTTCTCAAAAAAAAGATCCTGGGTAAGGCATGATGAGCATTACCACGTGGATTTTTTAATTCCATGTGAAAATAATAGTTAGGCGATTGAAATTTAAATGTTCTTTATAATGGTGGTACAGGGTTTAGCGCTTCAAGGTATGAGTTTTGTTGTAAATGAACTTTTTCACCATCCCAAAAAAGATATGAATTATGATTTTCAATTGAAAACTTAATATCACCGACTAGTTTGAATTGCCCACGGTACCAAACCGTTTTATCATGCTCGAAAAAAATAACACCCTGATAAAGTTCGTCATTAATGTTTTTTCCTTCTTCTATCTTGATATAAACCCCGCCATCTGCACCGCCAAGCCACCAACTATTTTCGGGCCCATTTTTTTCTTTATCCACTTCTACGCTGCATGAAAATACTATAAAGGCGAAAGATAAAGTGAGTATAAGTTTAATGTTCATATTATGCAGATGCCGGTTGAGATAGTCGTAAGCTTAACGCCAGTGATGGGGGAGCGTCTTCAATTTTTAGAATATGACTGGTTTTTATGTAATCTAGATCTTTAAAATCATCTCTTATTTCATCTATATAAGAATTTGGTCGTGGGTCAAGCATATATGGTACATCAACTCCTGCCGCTTCTAAAACGCCTTTCATGAAGTGGTTACAACTATTGGAAAATAAATCATAAGGTTTACGTTTAAGATTTTTATTATCAAGATGTCGCTTCTGGGCATAGGCGAGCATAGATTTATATTGATTGGGCACTTCAATATATGCACCCGATATCCTGGTGTTTTGACCTGATTTAGCAGAAATCTGACTTAACGTATAACTAAGTGATGCTTTTGTAGGGTGATTTTTTTGCATTTTAACATCGCGGATACTCAGCTTTCTTATTGCACCAAGCGAGCCGCCGTACCGACCATATTCATAATATTTGGTCGTTCCACTCGCTTCATTTATAAATAAAATCCCGGCATGTCCTAGTTCTTGAAGTTTATTTTTTGTTTCAGGAATTTCTACTTCATCAGGAAACAGGTCATAGCCAGGTATGAGATCTGGAATGGAGAAGCGAGCTTTTGGTGTATTCACAGAAATTAGATAATCGGGGAAAACTACTGGAATTGCAATGTCATTCATTCTACTTCTCTTAGTTAATCTATTATTGATAATAATAGAAAAACAGATGTATGTTTGTAAGATTAATCTGAAAATACTAAATATGTGAGTTTTTAATTATTATTAATGCATGTTATTTCAAATGTATTTAGTTGTCTTGTTATGACCTAAGTTTATAATTTTATTAATAATTAATCAGAATGTCTGCAATATATTCGTAATATATCCAATATTACGAATCAATCATCTTAAAAGTTGCGTTGTTAGTGGGCAAAAGGCGGCGCTGACAATTGAGAATTATTTGTAGCAACATTTAACCGCGCCCCTTTTTGTGCAGCGGATAAGAATTGATATTTATCGAAACCTCCAGTAAATTTCAGGATACCTTTTTTTAGCATATCTTCAATCACCCATTCTGGCACCGCAGTGAGATATCGATCGATAATGAGGTTAACAATCTGCATTAGAGGATTTTTCATGAGACTCAAATCGATATTACAAGCGCCTTATAAGTATAATTAAGTAAGCCCGCCACAGCCATATTTTCAGCATTGATTAGATCAAATTTATCCGCACCAGCCATGTGAAGGCCTCTGCAGTTCGTTCTACTCCCTTGCCTAATCTATTTACCACATCGGTGGTCTGAAACTTCGCGCCATCAACAAGTCTGGCAACAACTGGGCCAGCACTCTCATTAATTATTTCAACTGTGTCGTACCAGGTAGCCTGTTTACGAAGTGTTCTATAAGATGTGCCATGACAGCCAAAACAAGGTTTCTCTCTCCACTGCCTTTTATTGTTTTGAATATCTTGAAAGAGATTAATATTGGAGAATTGCTGATTTTGTCGGCCGTCTAAATACCTCTTAAAACCTAGCTCACTAATTAAGTACCCATCGTACTGCTTCACGTTACTCATATAAACTTCCTTTGTTCGATTATTGTTTTCTCTTTAGTATCACGAATCATAAATTAAGCACATCAGGAAGTTCAGGCTCGTCGATTTACGATATATTTAAGGTGAAGCCTCATCACTTAAAAAGCTCATTCAAAGTAGGGCAGGGCAGTCCCAGCTTTGACCTGATTCATTTTCAACTGCCTGCTTAAAAACAGAG
>Ga0316206_1002329_pt1 | contig 13071 bp, 13 predicted proteins | sample 6monthpyrite_MG_FD_204942 | JGI IMG/M metagenome (GOLD analysis project Ga0316206, IMG submission 204942) | Microbial mat bacterial communities from mineral coupon in-situ incubated in ocean water Damariscotta River, Maine, United States -... | ecosystem: Environmental > Aquatic > Marine >...
ACTTAATGAGGTTTTTTTAATTCAACTTTATTAAAAAATTGAAATAAAAATGGTGGAGACGAAGGGACTCGAACCCCTGACCTTCCGCTTAGAAGGCGGAAGCTCTATCCAGCTGAGCTACGTCTCCAGAATTTTAATGGAAAGGAGAATCTATACTTTATTGAATCAAATGTCTCTAGTGAAATTATCACTTGATAAAAAATATTGTTGACTCAGTGTTTCCAACCTTTCACCTTTGATTTTTTTACATTATTGTGAGGTATGCCGATAAAAACAATAAATTTTCGGAGTTGGGAGCAGGTTCGTGGCCATTTGTCGGCGCATATTCCAACACTTTTTACTTCGTCGCAGACTTCCACCGTTATCCCTTATGAGTTTTTAGATCAATCTTTGACAGATCGAGATATTATTTTGGGAAATTTAGCACAATTACCCAAAAAGTTGCGCTTGCAGGATGACCTCTTAGTTGTTTCTGGTGGGGTCACTTGGCAAGATGCTTTAGAGTTTGTTCATCGCCATGGACGGGATTTGCTGTCTTATCCCACTGAGAAATTGGCCTGTGTTACTGCTGGCGTAGCAACCTCCGCAACGGGGGAGAGATCATTTTCCGGGGGCGCTTTAAGGAATCAAATAGAGAAAATCATTTACTTGGATTTCAACGGTAATGAAAATGTTCTAGCGCAAAATGCCTTGGTGTTAGAAAACCCAACTGTCTTGTCGGCTTACCAAAAAGCCTACCGGTTTTATAAGGGGTTTAAAAATGCACCCTTTCCGCGCATGGAAAGAGCTGTCGATTTGATGATTGGGACGGAAGGCCAATTGGGAGTTGTGCGGGACGTTTTTCTGAGAACGCAAAAGACAGCTGCTGTGAAATATTTTTTCCTTAAAATTCCCTCTTGGCGGGTAGACTATCGACTGCATCTGGAAATCTTTGCAAAAGTACAAGATTTTCGCGGTAGCATAAAATGCGTAGAATTCGCAGATGGCGAATCTCTCAACGCACAGGAAGATGGTATTTTTATAGAGGTTTTACAGGATGAATTTGAAAAACTTTATGAAAATCTCTTTGCGAAACTTTCCCTAGGGGAAGAGTCTATTTTTGAGCTAGGGCGGATTCCGTACCAGGAGATGCGCGCTGGCATTCCACGCTATGTTTCACATTTTAACTCCCTTCATAAAACAAAAAAGCTGGGGACAGATGCACAGGTAGTGGTAAAGCATTTTCAGAAACTTTTAGACCTCTATAGGGTACTCGGCAAGCAGGGAATCAAAAATATTCTCTTTGGCCATTTTGGCGATGCTCATCTGCATTTTAATTTTTTAGCAAAACCTGAGCAAACTCAGCAATGCCAAGATTTGTTAGAAATATTTTATAAAGAAATTCAAGGTATCGGTGGTTCGCCTTTTGCGGAGCATGGGATTGGTCTGCTCAAACAGGATTTTTTAAAGCCGTTTTTAAGTAATATACAAATAGATATGTTTATTGAGTTAAAAAAGAGGCATGATCCTTATAACCAATTTTTCCCCATGGGTTATTTAAATATAAGGGATCTTAAAAAATGAGAGCACGTATTTATAAATCTGCGAAAAGAGACTTTGACTGTAAAATCATGGATGCTGATAAATTGGTCAGCGCCTGCGCTCATGGCAACCTTTTGAAGGGCAAGGAGTCCCTGGTGGTGGGTGACTATGTGGAACTCGAACAGAATGAGCAAGGTGAATACTTAATCACAGGGCGCGAAGAACGGGAAAACGAAATTTTTAGAGTTATAGTTCGCGAGCAAAAAAAGAAAGTTACTGCCGCTAATTGTGATCATATGGTGATTGTGACTTCCGTGTCAAAACCAGAATTTAAGAGGGGGATCGTGGATCGCTATCTGATCCGTGCATTTCAATGGGGTATTTATCCCTTGGTTATTTTTAATAAAATGGACGAACATAAGCGTGAGGAAGTCGATATAAAATTTGAACAGCAGAGATTGCAAGCGGCGGGGGTAAGATGTTTTGAAATGACCGCAAAAAATGCGGATTATAGGCCACTGTATTTAACAGAGAGTCTGGCCGAATTAAAACAGACTTTAAATAATAAGACATCTATTTTTCTAGGTCAAAGTGGCGTCGGCAAAAGTAAAATAATTTCTCAGGTTTGCGATGGAGACGTTTATTTAAAGAGTAATAGCATTGGGAAATCGGGAAAGGGTGCGCATACCACCACTTGGTCGGAAATTGTCGATTGCGACAGTTTGCAATTAATAGATTCCCCAGGCATTCGCTCTTTTTCTGTGGAAGATATTTTACCCGCAGAGTTGATTGAATTATTTCCCGATCTTGAGTTAATCGCCAATCAATGTAAGTTTCGAAATTGTGCACATGGAGAAGGTATTAAGGGATGCGCATTTTGGACGAACCAACGGGGTGAATTGGAAAATAAGTATGTGCTTTCACGTTTAGAATCTTATCGAAAAATACTTGAAGAGATTAGTCAGACACCCGGCTGGAATAAAATATAGTAATATTAATAAGTTAACTTAATGAATCTTTTTCCTCTCTATCTTTTAACCGCAATTTATTAATAAAATACCTGTGCAGGCCGATGAGGTGATTGTGTAATGTTTGCGCATAGACGTGAGGTAGATGATGACTAATAAAGTTCTTAATTTTGTGGAAAAGAGAAAAGAATCAATCGAAAAAAAGAGACGAAACTTTGAGCGTTTGATGTTTCAAAATGTCCTGGGTTGTTATTCGATGATTGATAATAAGGGAGCGGCTTACCCGGTAACCTTGGTAGATATTTCACATACTGGATGTTTATTTCAAGTCCCTTGGAACGTTAAGGGGGACGAAAAAATGGCCGCTGGTAGTGAGCTTACCCTGCGCATGTACTTCACAAAAAAGTCATTTATTCCTGTCTCAGTGCGGATTAAATATGCCAAAGAATTTATTGACCAAAATAGTCAAACGGCCATGCAATATGGCTGCGAATTTGATACCAGCACCTCATCCTTTCAGGCCTTGAGCAGTTTTATCGACTTTCTCTATAAATTCGCGGAGCATTCTGCTGTGGACCATGGAGATACAAAAGTTTTTTTCTATTGAGACCTAATCCTTATAATTTATCGAGAAACGTGATAGTCATAAGCATAAATTAATTTGGATATGCTTAATGAAAATTGCAATTTGTGGCGCTGGCCCCGCGGCCCTAGAGATGAGTTTGGAATTATCTGATCTGGGTGCTTCCGTTACCTTATTTAGTCACCAAAGAATGGCAGAAAGTTTTCTTTGTTTAGCGGAAGCCTTTGCACAACGTACTATGTGCGCTAGTTGGAGGCTTTTAATCCCCGCTACCTATTACCATTTTGTAAAAAGTAGTCTAGACGATGTGCCGACGTATGGGGACTATCAGAAATTGTATTTAAACCCTTTAATTCAATTATGTAGAGAAAAGATTCTGCTTAAGCCCCATAAAGTCCTGCGTATTCAGAAAAGGTTTTTAGCACCCCATGAAGAGGTGCCAGGCAGAGTGCGTTTGGCAGATTTATTTAGAGTTATCTATGAGGTTAATCCAGAAAAGACATTGCAGCAGCAAATGACTAACAATCCTGCATTGTTTAAAAGTATGCATACAGATATCTTGTGCTCCTTAAAACAAAATATTGAAAATTATGAAGATTTTGATATTGTCGTGGATGCCACTGATATTTTATCTAACCCGCTCCCTCTGGGGGCGTCCCACGGCCATGCTCTCAATGAAACTCTCTTAAGAGGTGCAGCTAAAATATCTTATGGTATCCAAGAAATTTGTCGCGATTGGAGTGAAATCTTAAAAGAAAAAGAGTTGATCGTTGTAGGTTCGGGAGAAACCGCAGGCTTAGTGCTCGCTGAATTGGCGGTTTGGCTGAAAAATGATAATCATAAATTGTATTTTGTGACGACAGATATTCGGCCCTTTTTACAAGCACAAGAAGATATTCAGCAGGTTTTAAAGCATGCTGAAGCTCATTGGCAAGAGCAGAGAACTCAATTTGAGAGTGCATTAAGAAACTGGCAGCTATTAGAAGATTATGAAAAAGCAAAAATCCCTAGACCGGCCATGCCTGTTCCTAAAATAAAATTTTTTCCTGGGTATAATATTACTTCGCTAGATAAAATGATAGATACGGAAGGGGTTTATATAACTATTGAGAGGGCCGATTTTAGATTTGGGGAAGCGCGCAGAGAGAAGGATGATTTAAAAACGTTACCGGCCAAAAGAATTATCGTCGCCACTGGTTACTCATTAAACTATCATCTTTATACCGGCCTTAGAGTGGCCTGGGACACGCGTCTGAACGGGTCATTAGATGGTCATGGACTGCATCCAGAGCCCGGACTTTATACTCATAGTCAGGTCAATCCCACTGAGGTTTTTAATCCGTCCCAGGGGAGCGAGAGAAATGCCACCATTAAACAAAATATCTTATCATTTTTTACAAAGGTGGAAGGATGCTAAAAATATTAGTGGTTATGCTATTTTTTATGGTGAGTTGTAGCAAAGCACCGAAACACGGCCTGCATAGAAGAAAAGTTTCCGAATATTATGTCAATAGTGGATTTGTTCAATATTTATTGCCAGAACTTCCCGCTTGGGCAAATTTCTCAACCTCTGGCAATTGCCGACGGAGCCGCTCAACACGTTATTTAGACTTTGAAAAACTGGCGAAAAGCTATAACTTAACTTATGCGCAAAATGTCCAATTTCAATATATGTTTAATAAAGAATTTTATCTGCTCAGTAAAAATCATAAATTGGATTTTTTGCTTTTTAAAGATGAAGAAAAACTTTTTTACCAAGTTGCCGACAAAATCCAGACTGGAATTAATGCCTTTCGCGTGCCAAGATACCATCGAGTACATTTAATCTGGATCGATCCGGCCTTGGGCAGTGAGGATGAAAAAAATAAATTAAAAGCATTATTGAATTCAAAAATTATGGATCGCGGCCACCCCGTCTTTGTGTCTTTATGTTTAGGCGCTGCAGAACTGGTGGCTTTTATGACAGAAATGAAGTTAAAAAGTAGAGATATTCGTTTGCTGCCTATGGAGTTATTTTCTCCTTATGATACTAATGGTGTTAAAAGGGCCATCATTGGGCTAGACTTCTCTCAATTATTGGGTGAAAAAAAAGAAATCATTTTCTTTTTACCAAATGGTCGAAAGGTGAAGGAATTTTTTGGAAATTATAAAATAAAAAAATATTAATTTTTTAAACTAAACTAAACTAAACTTAAACTAAGGGAGGAAGTATGCAAGTAGATTACAAAGAAGATTTAGAGAGATTGAAGGCAGTTTTTAAAACTAATCATGGAGAGTTTGAAGTTGAACTCTTTGCAAAAGAATGCCCTAAAACAGTGTGGAATTTTGTTAATTTGGCAGAGGGCAGACAGGAGACCGCAAAGTCGGGACCTTTTTATGATGGCATAGTTTTTCATAGAGTTATCAATGGTTTTATGATTCAAGGGGGCTGTCCTGAGTCGAAAGGTACGGGTGGCCCAGGTTATAAATTTAATGATGAGTTTCACCCCGAATTAACTCACGATGTTGCAGGTGTTTTGTCTATGGCAAACGCCGGGCCAGGAACTAATGGTTCTCAGTTTTTTATAACTTTGGCGCCGACACCTCATCTCGATGGACGCCATACGGTTTTTGGAAAAGTTATCTCGGGCATGGATGTGGTTAAAAATATTGGGGCCGTCGCGGTGGATGCTATGGACAAGCCCAATGAAGATGTTGTCATCGAATCTGTAACTATTAAACGATAGTATTATTTAACGGCCCTGAATGATAGGAATTTCATTTGGGGCTTCTGTTGTATCATCTAGACTTTTTGGGGTTATTTGTTCTTGTTTTTCGCGGGCAGTTTTTTGCACGAGTCTATCCGTTTCTTGTTTTTTCTTTTTATACTCAGATGAAAAAGTACCCCGTTTATTAATAAAATCATTAATGAGTTGGAAAATATGAAGTCCATATTTGCCAGTCTCACGTCTATGTTCTGCAACGAGTTGATCTACGAATTGGTAAAGTTTTTGCTGTTTTTTTGTGCTGGTGTTGTAGATGATCACGGCGGGATGATCTAAATATCGTAGACCATTATTTTGGTCGATGACATTTTTAAATAAAACATCGTAAACAAAATGGATTGCCTGATTTTTTAATAAAAACTGAATGAATAGTTTGGCAGAGATTTTATCTCTAAATTGTAAATATTCATGCCTCAGATGTTTTCCTTTATTATCGATAATTCTAAAACGTAGATATTTCGCATTCTCCTCAAAGACGGCCACATCAGTAATTCTGTATTTCCAATGTTTGGGATTTTGTGGACTATAAACTTGTTGCATAATATCTTTTTGATGGTTTAAAAATTTAAGTCCAGCTCCAATACCCTTGGATTCGTATTGACTAATATTAACTGAGTAATGTTGTACCTTGGGGATGTATTCTATGGATTTTTTGCTTTGGGAAAATGCAAAATTATGGCTTAGCAAGCTGCCGATTAGAAAGCTTAGTCCAATAAAAATACATTCTCGAATAATAGATAACATAGTGACTTTTAATCGGATAATTCACTCGATCTTTTAATGAATTCCTTAGTCATTTAATAAAATTGTGAAGTTACTTTTTCAACCATTAATTGGATATACTGATTGCCATTAAAATGATTAATCGCCAAAGTGAAATAGGCAGTTAATTGCTGACGTTCGGTTGAAAAATGATGCTGATTTTGGTTGTGGTAAAGCGTGGCTGGGTCTTCCATGCCCCATTTTCCAATATAATTGAAGCTAATCCCTTTAAGTTTAATCTTAGAATTTTTGATAGAAGAAAAATTCCATCTTACATGAATATCTTTAAGCAGATCATATGAGTCAAGCTTTATGCCGGTCATTTTGAAAAGGGGTTTGGCATTGCCCATACCAAAAGGTTCCAGGCATTCCAGATTTTTTAATAATTTCGGAGTAATTTCTTCCGCAGATATTTCCAAGTCATAGGTTTCAAGATTTGTTCTTAGGTTTTCTGGGATATCTCCAATGATTTTACCCAGTCTTCTTTTAAACTCAGGTAAATTTTCTTTTGTCATGGAAAGTCCAGCGGCGGCTTTATGGCCACCAAATTTAATAAATAAATCTTTGCATTGGTTGAGGCAATCAAAAAGATCTAGTTTTCCAGCAGTGCGGGCAGAAGCTTTAATAATCCCCGCTTCTGCTGCATCGGAAAAAACTACTGCGGGCACCTTAAAATTATCCACCAGCTTGGAGGCGACGATGCCAATAACCCCTTCGTGCCAATCGGCTTGGTAGGCGATACTGATATTATGTCTCGGCCCTTGAATATTTTTTATGATTTGCTCTTTCGCCTCTTTAACAACATTCGCTTGAATGAATTTTCTCTCTTTATTCGCCACTTCTAGATAGACATAATTTTCAAACGCCATACTTGAGTCATTGGCAATAAGTAATTTTAAGGCCTTTTCGGGATGGTCTAATCGACCTTTAGAGTTGATTAGGGGGCCAATGCCAAAGCTGAGCTTTTCGCTCGGGACGAATCCTCTTTTTCTTTCCTCTGGTGTGAAAAAAGCTAATATTCCTGGGTACTGGGTGTTGGGAATTTGTTTTAGGCCATGGCGGACCAACTTTAGATTCATATTATTGAGTTTCGCCAGATCACAGATTGTTCCGATGGCGACGAATTGTAATAATGGATACAAACTAGGAATGACTTTTTCCTTTTTCGCCAATATATTTTTTATTTCCAGACAAAGAGCAAAGGCAACACCGACCCCTGCCAGGGAAACTAATGGTGACTGAGGGTCTTCATCTCTTCTATTGGGATTGACCACGGCAAAGGCCGCTGGCATTTCCGGCAAGGCATCTTTATGGTGGTCTGTGATGATGAGGTCCATTCCCAACTCATTGGCCTTCGTTGCCGCCTGAGAATTGGTGATTCCGCAATCTACCGTCACGAGAACTTTGATACCTTGTTCCCAAGCTTTTTCAATGGAGGGTGGATGGATGCCATAGCCCTCAATGAAACGACTAGGTTGAATGAGTTCAACCTCAATTTCAAAATATTGAAAAAAATGATAAAGCAGGGCACAGGAAGTGGTTCCATCTACATCGTAGTCACCATAGATGCCAATTTTTTCCTTTTGCTCCATCGCCACGATTAATCTCTGTGCTGCTTTATGCAGGTCTTTTAGGCCAGTTAAAAGTGGAAGTGCTTTTAAGTCCCAGCTAAAAAATTCATTGATTTGTTGTGCTGAAAGCCCACGCTGTTTAAGCAGGCGAGTAATTGTTGGCAAAACAAATTGGTTTTGTTGAGTCTGTTGGATATCTGTCATGCCTATTAAATAGCATAAATTATTGTTAGGGGGTTGGTGGGGCGCAAAAAAATGCTGGGCCTTACCAAAGAATAGAGAGGCCTTTTATGAGATCTTCTTCTTTTAATTCGGAGGAGGAAACAAATAATTCTGCAAATTCTAGTGAGTCTTTCGCGTGCACCTTGTTAAAGTAATTTGCCGGTAGAAAAGACTTTTTACATTTGAGGCAATTCTTAAGCTCTTTCGTCGTTTCAGACAGGTGGCCACAGATATGGCATTTTTTGATTAAGACTATATCTTGTAAAACTTTAAGCTCGAGTAACTCATTTTTTTTGCTAGTTTTCAAGAGATCCCTCCAAAGTCTAAAATTATTGATTAAGCTTCAGTAGTTGTTACGTATATCCAACAACCTTTACAGTCTCCTAATCGTCTCAATCCGAAATATATTAAGAGATATTTAAATATAACTAGAAAAATATTGGGAAAAAGCAAAAAAAGAAGACAGCAGGGGGGGTGCTGTCTTCTCTGTAAATAGTGTCGCTATGATAAAATGAATTATGTTTGAGAGAAGTCAAAATACACAGCGTCACTAATATTTTCTCGAGTATGACTTTTTATAGTAGGTCTGAAGAAGTCACTGCTTGGGCTTCTATTGGAAGAAATATCGTCTCGTAAAAAATAATCCCTTTCAGTTCTCCTTTCAAAGCTACTGTAGATATTGTCATCGAGACCAAAATTTCTCTGTCGATTTTTAAAGTATCCATTATAATTAATGGCCCTTTCATAGACCGTGTGCCCTACTTGGCCTTGATTTAAATAATCGTGGTTAAAGGGGGCGCGATTAAAGAAGCCCGAATAAAGTGAATCTTGGCGATATTGACTGGTATTTCTAGCAAATTGTTGAGAGAAATAGGAAAAGGGATTATTCATAAAGCCTTGCCCAGTTAAAATGGATTGAAATATCTTTGCCATTAGATCTTTATTTATCTCAGGGTCGTCAGTTTTCTTTTCATTTGCTTTTGCTTTTTCTTTTTTATCTGCGTTAACAATCTTTTCAATCTTGTTTAATTTTTCTTCAAGTTTTTCTACCACATCAGCTTTGTCGGCGATTTGTTTTTCTAGTTCGGCCTTCTGGTTGCTGATTTGCCCTCTTAAGCATTGGACCTGAGCTTGTCTGGCCTCTTCTCTTAAGGCCTGCATTTTTGTCTCGATCTCTGTCAATACTTTTGCCCTGATGCTGTCGGATAGGGTATTGGGCAACTCAATATGATCTTGTATTTTTTTTAATTCGCTGAGATTCACGCTGGTGTTTACATGTTTAGAAATTTTGCTGCTATCTTCTTCATTAATCGTTAGCACTTTTAAAATCTCTTGTAATCTGGCTTCTCGAACTTTAGCTTTTTCTTTCTCGTCACTTTTTCTATCGACAGCTATATTGGCAATAGAGCGCGATGTATTCATAGAACTGTGTAAAGTTTTTGCATAGGTGTGCTGCTGGTCTAAAGTGAAGTTTGACAGATGGTTGGCGATTGCAAAGCCTGTTAGGGTTAAGACAAAAAGACCTTTCTTTAAAAGTTTGTTATACATAATTTTCTCCTCTCAATTTTATAGACTTACTTATTCAAGTTTTAGGCCAAAAAAGAGAATGTCATTATGAATACTTAGCGCTTATCTTAGGGTTTTAATTGTTAGAAATATAGGGTGTGTCTAAAATATAGTCAATTATTACAAGAATTATTACAAGAGTTCCGTCATTTTATTAATAATATCGTTAAAATAACCTGCTCGTTTTAGGACATAGGAATTTGCTCCCTGGTCCAAGGCTTCGACAAATTGACTGCCCTCTCCCTCATCGGCTATGAAGATGATGGGAAGTTGCTCTTGGCTTTTTACTGTTCTGGCAATGGCAATGACTTCTATGCCCGACATATCTGGCGCGCTACCTGATACTAGCATGATATCAAAATTTTCCTTTTCTATTAAGTTGAGAGCGTGGAAACCACCAGTTGAAACCTCAACAGCATAACCTTGAGTTCGCAGTCTGGAGCTCCATTCATTGGCATCTCTTGAGTTTCCACTGAAAATAACCACATTGTGGACTTGAGGTTTATTCTTTTTTAGATTCATTTTTAAATCGGCCTTTGTTAATTTTTTTCTTTTTCTTAAAGATAAACGCCATCTTCGATTTAGTAAAGAAGGCTTTAAGTTGATTGAAAGAGTATCCTTTTTTAAGGGTCAATTTTGTCGGGCGAAATTTTGTCAAAATTTGTTAATATTAAATATATGGTATTAAAATGGGTGATCATATTTTTATTTTCCCTAAATATTTTTGGTTGTAGAAATATTCACGGTGAAACTTATTTTTCAAAATTAACGAATTTTATTAAAAAGATTATGGGTAGGAATAAAGCCCCATTGATGGAAGATAAATATTCTTTAAAAGATCCTTTTCAAGGACTTTATATTGGAGATCGATTTGATAAAATTATTGAGCGAGTTAAGCTGCTTATTGCTAATGATAACTTAGAAAGTTATAACGAGGCGAGAATAGAAAGTGAGATCAAGTATGCTGATTATGATGCTGAAATCAGGACAAAAAAAGTATACTATAATTTAGTTAAATTTTTTCCCCAGCAAGATCATCAAGACATTTATTATTACAGATTGACTGGCTTTCCAAAGAACTCGAAAATTATTGAAGTAAAATTTTATATTGAATTAAACAAGCATAAAATTGAATTGATAAAAAAGCTGGAATACACATTAAGAAGTCGACAGTTGGTAACTATTCTTAGAGAATTAGAAGATCAGTATGGAAAATTTGAATATTCCCAATCCGTGAAAAAGGGTGTTGAAATCATCCATTGGAAGAGGTTTATTACGAAAATTAATCGACCAAGGTTAATGATATCGTTGAAAACTAAAAATTTAAGATTAATATTAGGCTTTGAAAATAAGTGAGATTAATGATGACTTGGCGTAAATGTTCAACTTGTAAAAATGAAATTAATTATAGTAGCAAATACCAACAATGCAGTATTTCTACCTGCCGGAAATGGGCCTTTTGCTCCGTCGATTGTTGGGATACCCACAATAGTGTCATGAATCATCGCAATGGCTGGGCAGAGGAAAATATTTCTCCCGATAAAATGAGCACTGATGTCAACGCCTCCTCGCCAGAGAGATCCCCCCGTAGGATTATGGTGCAATCAAAAAATGTTGCGGGGGTCATTCCCAAGGGAAATTATCCGCGAGAAGTTTTAATTGTCGTTAGCAAGTTAAAAGCTTATGTAAAAGCACGTCACGATATGAATACTTCGGCCAATGTTATGGAGCGATTATCGGATATGGTGCGGATCATTTGCGATGAAGCCGCCGAAAAGGCCCAGAGCGAGGGGCGCAAGACCATTATGGATCGGGATTTTCAATAATATGCGCAAAATACTTTTAACTGTGATGATTCTCTTATTGCCTCAGTATTTTGCGCTGGCCAATGACCAGTATGCCAGTATTCTAAAAGAGTTTAAAAAATACAATCAACAATTCAACGTCCCAACCATAGGCGCGGCTAAAATTAGGCCAGCTGAAAGTATTCTGGTGGATGTGAGAAGCCCCGCAGAGCAACAGGTCTCCATGATTCCAGGAGCGATAACCGTCGCCGAATTTGAAAAAAATAAGCATAAATATAAAAACAAAATCGTTATAACTTATTGTACCATCGGCTATCGCAGCGGCCGTTTCGCAGGTCAATTGATCAAAGAAAACTTTAACGCTTTTAATTTAGAGGGAAGTCTATTGGGCTGGGTGCATACCAATGGTCAATTATTAGATGCCAAAGGAAGGCCCACGAAAAAATTGCATATTTATAGCAAGGGTTGGAATTATCTACCGAAAGGCTTTATTCCGGTTTACTAGTCAATACTTCCTCAGTCTCTATGGACTTTTCTATGGTCTCTATAGTCTCTATAGTCTCTATAGACTCTATACCTTTTCTGATTTTGTTTAATGATTCAAGGGTAAACCGAAAAAAGTTATCCCCATTGATATCGTGGTCGGCGGTTTCAAAATCCAGACCTCGCAACATGAGTTCGAGATCTTGTGGTAGGCGTCCACTCTCTTTCATGGTCGTTAAAATATCCTCTTTGTGATCCAGAAAATACTTTACCGAATCGCTAAATCTCCCATCAAATTCATTATTAAATTTGATTAAAAGAGCAGCGGCTTTTTCTTTGGTATTGGCGGTGAGGATTTGTGCAACCCTGGCCCCGATATCCTGTTTATTGATATCTAGTTTATCAATGACATCCACAATTTCTCGGATACTATGGGTGAGATAGACTTCGTTTAAAAGTTTCATGCCTAAATAATAGGATTCGGCGGCGCGATATTTTTTTCTTAACATCAGCATATTATAGGCCAGTTCATAGATTTTAATTTTAACCTCTGAGTCCCCTTGGTAGGTATAATAGTCTTCTGTGACAATCGCTCGCGCTCTGACAACTCCCAGTTCTGTTCTTACTAATGCGGCAAAACACAGGTCAAAAGAAAATTTTCTTGGCTCTTGGGCGCAGGATTTTTCTGCAGACGTAAAACCATTATTAAAGTTTCGCGTAAAATCATTCCACAGCAGTTCTCTTCTGCTATTAATTTCGTCTAGGCTTCCTCCCGATTGCAGCCAACGTCGTCCATATTCTGTGGTAAGCCCGGTACTGCCAATA
>Ga0316206_1002331_pt1 | contig 13058 bp, 9 predicted proteins | sample 6monthpyrite_MG_FD_204942 | JGI IMG/M metagenome (GOLD analysis project Ga0316206, IMG submission 204942) | Microbial mat bacterial communities from mineral coupon in-situ incubated in ocean water Damariscotta River, Maine, United States -... | ecosystem: Environmental > Aquatic > Marine >...
GACCATCTGAAATACAAGGCAATTCTGATCAGAGGGAAAAAATATTAAATTTCAAAAATATAAGGCTTGTTAATTATAAGAATTGAGATGAACTCTCAAAAAAGTGTAACCGTATTATCAGGCTCAGGCTCATAACCAGCAAATTGTAAAAACTGACAATATTACATAACCTGCCAGAAACAGGGGAAACGCTGCTTTTAAGCGCACTGCCCACTTACTGACACCACCAGAAATTACGCTTCCAATGCAAGCGCTTTTAACTGATTAATTTTATCTCTAACTGCAGCGGCTTCTTCAAACTCCAGGTCCTGAGCATGTTTGAACATCTGTTTTTCTAAATTATCCATTTCTTTACTAATTTCCTTCATCGACATATGCGCATATTGCGCCTGCTGCTCAGCTACTTTTAAAGTGTGCTGCTGATGTCTCTGTTCATATCCAACACCCATAACATCCATAATTGATTTTGTAATACCTGCAGGGGTGATGCCGTGTTTTGTATTATGCTCTTTCTGTTTTATACGGCGCCGCTCTGTTTCACCAATCGCTCGCTCCATTGAGCCTGTAATTCTATCTGCATATAAAATAGCCCGGCCGTTTAAATTTCTAGCCGCGCGGCCCATGGTTTGAATTAATGACCTATCTGAACGCAGAAAACCCTCTTTATCAGCATCAAGTATGGCGACTAATGACACTTCGGGAATATCTAATCCTTCTCGTAACAAGTTAATGCCGACTAACACATCAAACTCACCTAAGCGTAAATCACGGATAATTTCCATGCGTTCAACTGTATCTACATCTGAATGTAAGTACCTTACTTTTACGCCATGTTCGCTCAGGTAATCGGTTAAATCTTCAGACATACGTTTAGTTAACGTAGTAATTAAGACTCTTTCTTTTTTCGGTACTCGAATATTTATTTCCGACAACACATCATCGACCTGTGTTGCCACGGGGCGAATTTCAACTTCTGGATCTAATAATCCGGTCGGTCTGACTACCTGCTCGGCCACCTGATCGGAATTTTCAGTTTCATAAGGGCCAGGTGTAGCTGAAACATAAATAGTCTGTGGACGAATAGCTTCAAACTCTGCAAATTTCATGGGACGGTTATCTAATGCCGACGGTAAACGGAAACCAAAATTAACCAGATTTTCTTTACGCGACCGGTCACCTTTATACATGGCACCGAGCTGTGGAATGGTCACATGGCTTTCATCTACAATTAATAACGCATTATCCTGCAAATAATCATATAAACAGGGAGGGGCTTCACCGGGGTTACGACCAGATAAATAACGGGAATAATTTTCTATACCGTTGCAGTAACCCAACTCACGCATCATTTCCAGATCAAACATGGTGCGCTGCTCTAAACGCTGAGCTTCTACTAACTTATTATTATCGCGCAACTGCTCCAGACGTTCTTTCAACTCTACTTTAATTTTATCTATGGCTTCGTAGATAACCGTTTTAGGCGTTACATAATGTGACTTGGGATATATCGTGAGACGTGAAACTTTACGCAGCACTTCACCCGTTAATGGGTCAAAGAAGCTAAGTTGCTCAACCTCATCATCAAACAACTCAATTCGTACTGCTTCATATTCAGATTCTGCAGGGTGTACATCAATCACCTCACCCCGCACGCGATAGTTTGCTCGGCCAAGTTCCATATCATTTCGGGTATATTGCATTTCCGCCAGACGACGTAATATATCCCGTTGATTGATCATGTCACCCTTGACCAGGTGTAACATCATAGATAAATACGATTCAGGGTCACCCAGACCATAGATGGAAGAAACCGAAGCAATAATGATAGTGTCCTGTCTCTCTAACAACGCTTTAGTTGCAGAGAGACGCATTTGTTCTATATGTTCATTAATCGATGCATCTTTTTCAATGAAGGTATCACTGGCAACCACATAAGCCTCAGGCTGGTAGTAATCATAATAAGAAACAAAGTATTCCACCGAGTTATGGGGGAAAAGTTCTTTCATCTCACCATACAACTGCGCAGCTAGTGTCTTGTTTGGGGCGAGAATCATCGCCGGGCGTTGCGACTGCTGAATAACATTCGCAATAGTGAATGTTTTACCCGAGCCAGTAACCCCTAAAAGCGTCTGATTTAACAAGCCGTCTCCCAGTCCAGACAGCAAAGTTTTAATTGCCGCTGGCTGATCTCCTGCAGGTGTTTTATCCGTTTCTAATTCAAATTGTTTCGACATTATAAAAAACTTTAAAAAAAACTTTAAAAAAATGCGTTTTACTACCCTTTGGGATAGGACAAACACAAGCAACTTTGTTTATACTCACACTCTGAATATTAAAGAACTCAATCAGACAGGGTATATCGCTTTGGCACAAGCTTCCAATAGAATTCAAAAAGTAAAACCATCACCCACTTTAGCCGTTACCGCACTGGCTCAACAATTACGTAGCGAAGGTAAAGACGTCATTGGTCTTGCCGCAGGTGAGCCGGATTTCGCGACACCTGACCACGTAAAACAGGCGGCGATTGAAGCAATCAACAACAACCAGACCAAATATACTGCGGTTGATGGTATGCCCAGCCTTAAACAGGCCATTATAACCAAATTTTCTAAAGATAACGGTTTAACCTACGCGGCAGACCAGGTACTGGTTTCATGCGGGGGCAAACAGAGTTTCTTTAATATGGCTCAGGCATTACTGAACCCCGGGGATGAAGTCATTATCCCTGCACCTTACTGGGTGTCTTATCCCGATATGGTATTACTCGCCGATGCCGAGCCGGTTATTGTACAGGGTGACCAGTCACAGGGCTTTAAAATAACCCCTGACCAGCTAAAAGCCGCTATAACAGATAAAACTCGCCTGTTTGTCATTAACAGCCCTTCTAACCCGTCGGGTAAATCATACTCGATGGCTGAGTTAGAAGCATTGGGTGACGTATTACGCCAGTACCCTGATATCATCATTGCCACAGATGATATGTATGAAAAGATCCTCTGGACTGAAGAAGCCTTCTGTAACATCGTTAATGCCTGCCCAGACCTTTATGAGCGCACGGTTGTTCTAAATGGTGTATCTAAGGCCTATGCCATGACAGGCTGGCGTATCGGTTACGCTGCCGGCCCCGCTGATCTGATCAAAAACATGAAAAAGATTCAGTCTCAAAGCACTTCAAACCCCACGTCAATATCACAGGTAGCCGCTCAGGCAGCACTCGAGGGTGATCAGTCTCGTCTGGATGAGATGAATAAGGCATTTAAAGAACGCCATGATTTTGTGTTGGGTGAACTTAATAAAATTGACGGCGTAGAGAGCATTGCCAGTGATGGCACTTTTTATATCTTCCCCGACTTCAGTCAGGTTATGAAAAAGATGGGCATTGAAGATGATGTCAAACTGGCAGAAAAGATTCTCGCCGAAGCTGAAGTTGCCCTGGTTCCTGGTTCTGCTTTTGGTAGTCCGGGTCATATGCGCATCTCTTTCGCCACCGATATGGGAAGTTTAGAGAAAGCACTTGATAGAATTAAGAAATTTGTTGGTTAATCAGTAAATTAGTGTTGACCGACAAGGGGTGAATCAGTATTATAGCGCCCCTCGAAACGTCATGTTTCGAACAGCAATAACATTGCAAATATCTACCATTCCCTGATAGCTCAGCTGGTAGAGCAACGGACTGTTAATCCGTTTGTCCCTGGTTCGAGTCCAGGTCGGGGAGCCAAATTTCATAGCAGGTTCATATTTGCTATATAAAACAACGAGTTAAGCAACTTTGCTAGCTCGTTTTTTTTTGCCTGTAATTTTTATCTATTTCTAAGTCATTCATTTATATGGTAATTATGATTCGTGTCCAGCTCGCTGGGCTTATTTTCTTACTGGGAACCATAGGATCTGAAAAATGAATAAAGATGAAAATGACTACAACAAAAAGAAGCGCCCAAGAACCAAAATGCCCACAGAGGTAATTGATAATATTCCTGAAGGCTATGAATTACATGTATCTGGAAAATTAATCTGGCATTTTTGAAGAAGACTTAAAAAATAAATTTATAAGATATGCAGAGAAAACACATCTAGAAATAGACCATGACAATAAACTTGATTCAACTGACAGTTAACTCTTAAATTAGAACCTACAAAAAAATAACATCGAGATATCTTGAACATGAATAACTGCCTTTGTTCGAAAGCCAACAGTTATCTAACGGCCAATAACAATCACTCAAAAGAACTAAAAAGGCGACTATAAAGCCGCCTTTCTAAAGTCAAAATTGATTTAATTATTATGCTTTCTTATGTCTAGCGATACCAATCAAACCAAAAAGGCCTGAACCAAATAACCAGACACCTGCGGGCAAGGGTACAGCAGTAGTGTTAAGGTTAAAATCCCACGTTTGATTACCACCTGTTGGAGCTCCATTAGTAAGCAATAAAAGTTGATATGTATTTCCAGTATTAAACTGCCCTGAATAGCCAAAATTGACTACCCGATCCCACGCAGCGCCAGGCAGATCCCATGCTGTAAGGTTAACTAAATCATTACCGTTTTCAGTAAGCATCACTGATGGTTGCTCTGAGCTTAGCCAGGGTGTATCAAAAAAACCATTCAGAGAAAAATCAGTAACTCTGTCGACAGTGAATGTAACCGAGAATCTACTCTCTGTAGAAATAAGCTGTGGAAACCAGCCTTCGTCGGTCAACATGTTAGTTCCCATACCAGACATAGATGAGCTTGTGAGACTACTGACCTGGTTGGCTAACCCGAATTGGTCTGAAGTTGTGGCGTTAAAATCTGCAAAGGGTGTATCAGGTGTAAATATTCCATTGGCGGTATGAGTAATACTGCGATCATCACTAACATATAGAATGCTGGAATGTGCATTATGAGAAATATTTACTAAAATTAGCAGCGAGATGGCTATGGTTGTTATTTTACAAGTTTTCATTTGTCGTGATCCTTTACGTTACAAGTGTTTTTATTACCCTGAATCAAAGTAAGCAATTACTACGCCATTTTTATAAACTATTGTTATTTATAATATTAAAACCTTTACAACATATGACGCTCGTATAAAACGTAAAAACTATCTACAAAATTATATGAAGCTTCCTTTCGTTTTTGTTTGTACCAATGAGTCTAATATATTAACTATCCTTATTAGTATTTAAGGAGGCCTGTAAAGCTTATTAGATAACCTCTTTATAGAAATTAACAGGCAAAGAAAATGTGATGGATTTGATTCCCAATAAGTCCCTTTCGGGAAGCCATATTTCATAGCAAGTTAACATTTGCTATATAAAAGTACGTGTTACGTGATTTTACGTACTCGTTTTTTTTGCCCATAATTTTTATCTATTTCTAAGCCATTAAATTTATATAGTAATTTTTAAATAAACTCGGATTGATGGGCATATTTTCTTACTGTGAACGAAAGGAATTTAATTAATGAATAAAAATAAAGATGACTAGCGCAAAAAGAAAAATAACATCGGGATATCTTAAACACGAATAACGATTTTGCCTGGAAAACTAAAAGTCAGCTAACTGCCAGAAGCAGATTCTCAGGACAAATAAAAAAGACAGCTAAAACACTGCCCTTTTATAAACAGATTTGATTTATTATTTTAAGCTTTCTTATGTCTTGCAAATCCAGCTAACCCAATCAAACCAGAAGCAAATAACCATACAGCCGCTGGAACAGGCACTGCACTTACTTGAGTAACTGTAAGGCTATTACCGCTACCAATATCAAAATTTATATTAAATCCGGGGAAAGGACCATCAACTAATGGTGAACCAGCAATTCCATCATCAAAATAAGGATCTCCACCTGAGAAAGCATTTCCCATACAATCAACACCAGCGGTGCAAAGAGTCATGGTATTCCAGGTTGTCATTGCCAATGGTGCAGGCCCTTGATCATACAGGCCACCATCAGTAATATCAGAAGCAGGTGTTAAGCTACTTACATCTGCAACCACAGCACCGTCACGTTTTAAATCAGTACCACTAATCACATCACCTGCCTGAAGGCCAAAATCAATAGCATTAAACAACCCAGATGCATCCCATACCATTGATATAGGTACACCATAACTATAGGCCCAATCGGCCAACATATTGCCAACTATTAAATTAGTATCTTGATAACGTTGAAGTGAAATATTAGAAATAGTTGCAGTAGAGCCGGCGGCATCAAAATTGTCAATTGAGAGAGCACCCGTAAAACCTGAGCCCGCTGCATCATCATAAGTCAGTGTTGATTCAATTGCCTGACGCTCCCAGTTAGTACCGTCAGCACCTACCAGGGTAAACTGCCCTGTAAAATGGAACTCAATAATAGAAGCAGATGCAGTACTTGCAATCATAAACAAAGCCAGTGCTGCAGCAAAAATTGAAAAACATGTAGTTTTTATATGTGTCTTTTTATTCAATTGTTATTTCCCTTTACATTATCCAGAATTAATCATTTTCAGATAATACATGCAAGATTAGCGCCTTATTCATAAGTTACTGTTTTAGCTGCTTTTAGTTAAATATGATAATTTTAGAAATTTATTACTGTAAACAATAACGACATTTAGTTACTAAAGTCGCATGCTGGGCGCTGGGCGCATTCTCCTGTTACGAATCCTGAGCAAATGAGATAGCCATTAAAATTTATTAACTATTCAAATTTGACCTGAGTTTCTTTTTAACCAGATCAATATGCAACAAAAGATTAAAAAGCTGATCAGTGTATGACAAAGGTGTTTTTATTTTATTAACCTGTTGCTCTACCTCTACAAGCTCTTCTATGAGTTTATTATAGTGCTCTTCAGTTAATTCTTGAGTAAAGGCCGATGTATGTTCAATTTCCTGAAGCTTTTCATACCAACGATAAATACTTGAACGTATTTTCCAGCGATAAATAGACGGCATTATTTTTATTAACGGTAACATTAATGCCAGTAAAGGGATTAATAATACAATCATACGATCAATAAAAATCGCAACATTAAAAGGCAGATAGCGCATTAAAAATGGTGGGCCAACTTTAAAATACCGATCTGCCATTTCACTGATGGGTAAAACCGTTTTGTGCGCTGAAGGAAATTCATTTGCCGCTGAGAACAGCCCTGGTGAACTATGTATTTTTTTAGTCGCCTTAAGTAACAACACCTGTAGAGTACTATGCAAATTTTTATCAACCACCAGATTGGCAGTGGGTGCAATCATGGTAATATTTTTAGATGGAATATTTTTATGTAAATCTATCACACCTTCAGCAAGTGTAATTTCAGATAAATACGGTAATAAATAACTATAAGCCTTAGCTCGATTAAGGCTTAATAAATGCACTCGATTATCTCGAAGTAACTTTTGAATAACGGGCGCTTCTGCAGAGGCTACAAAAAAAGCGATATCGATATCATGTTCAAGAATGCCTTTAGTCGCTTCTTCATTAGAGAGTGACAAAAAAGAAGCTGAAGCGCTGTCAATTTCATTCATTTTCAACAGTGTGTTCACCATTGATTGTGTACCACTCCCTTCTGGCCCCGTAGCGATTCGAAGTTTAGCAAAATCCTTAAGCTGATTAACATGAAGTTTACTATTTAGAAAAATCCAGACTGGCTCATAATATAAACTGCCCAGAGAAACCAGTGATTCATTATTGTCATTCTGGTTTATGGCACCACCTTGAACAAAGGCAACTTGAGCTTCATTTTTCAATAATCGACTGATGTTTTCATGCGAGCCTGAAGACTCGATAATTTCCAGAGTAATGCCGTCTTTAATTAATTCATCACGATATTTTTTTGCAATCTGATAATAAGCACCATTCATGTGTCCTGTCGTAATTGTTATTTTTTTTGGTGCAGCGGGGGCTATAAAGTGAGAAGCCAACCAGAAAGAAGCCACAATTAAAATAATTATAGGCAAGAAAGTAACTATGATATCACTATAAAATTTAAACGATTTAACAGCCATATTGTTCCCTGGTATTGTCTATGGATGTGCAACTAATTGACTTACAATAAAGACTATAACAGGAACATTCATATTTGTCTGTTATGAGCATAAAGAACCCCACATAAGGGCTATGCCGTATTATTCTATGAATAGTAATATTCTGAAAATAAATTTAATTATTCATAGCGCTAATTAAATACAGAATTTTTTCATATTTCTTACAACAACATACCCTATCAGTTATGCTCTTAGAAAAGTTAATGCGTAATGGCATGCAGTTGATCCAACTTAAAATAACTTTAATCATTAGCCGTAGTATTAAACGAATAGAACGATCTACACTTAAACTATTAGTTAAATATATATTCTAAAAAAATTATGCAAAAGCAGATAACTTTAAAACGCAGCATTAATCTACCCATGATGGTACTTTACGGATTAGGTACAACCATCGGCGCAGGCATATATGCACTGGTTGGTGAAATCGCCTATATCGCTGGTTATTATGCGCCTATTTCATTTTTAGTTGCTTCTCTAATGGCTGGTTTTACAGCAATTTCATTTGCTGAGCTTTCTGCACGGTTTCCTCGCGCAGCCGGTGCTGCCCTCTATGTTAAGCAAGGCTTCAACTCAAATCATCTATCAACTCTCGTAGGTTTGTTGGTCGTAATAGCAGGTCTGGTTTCTGCTGCCGCCCTCGTTAATGGTTTTGTGGGTTATTTACATCAGTTTCTAGAAATAGAACGTGTTAGCGCTATTATCATAATCACTTTAATACTCGGTGGCATCGCAGCCTGGGGTATCGCTGAATCGGTTATTATTGCCAGCATCATCACAGTAGTTGAGATAGGCGGTTTACTGTTAGTTGTCATGGTTAGTGCTGATTCATTATCAACGCTACCTGATCGCTGGAGCGAGTTTATACCACCTGCTAACATAGCAAGCTGGAGTGGAATTTACCTGGGTGCAATTCTTTCCTTTTATGCCTTTATTGGGTTTGAAGATATGGTGGATGTGGCTGAAGAAGTCAAAAATGTAAAACATAATCTACCTTTGGCTATCTTATTAACACTGGGTATTACCACGTTTATTTATATGTTATTAATCATCACCGCCGTATTGTCTATGCCTCCTTCTGAACTTGCTAAAAGTACAGCACCACTTGCCGAAATTTATCAATTCCATACTGGAGAAAAAGCCATCGTTATAAGCGTAATAGGTATCTTCGCGATTATTAATGGGGCTTTAATACAAATGATAATGGCGTCGCGGGTTTTATATGGCCTAAGTTCAAGAGGTTTGCTTCCTCGTTCATTAAGTAGCGTGCATAAACAAACACAAACTCCGTTGATCGCCACTGCAATTGTCACTTTTATTGTTCTTATTGTTGCCCTTATCGGTCGTCTCACATCACTCGCAGAATTAACATCTATTATTATGTTGAGCATTTTCTCGATGGTTAATTTTTCTCTATGGCGCGTGAAACAACATGACCCTGATCCGGGTGATATAAAAACTTATCCTGCCTGGATACCGATTGTAGGTTTTCTGGTTAGTAGCGCTTTTGTATTGAGTAAATTATTAAGTCTATTTTGAATAAGACTGATTAGTTTCGTACTACAAAATCAGGAGCAGGCCACAGAATTCTAATAGTAAGAAGATACTCGGATATGACTTCTATTCTTCAGACAAAAAAATACCCAACAGCAAAATGCTAATTGGGTATTAAGATATGGGGTGAATGATGGGACTTGAACCCACGACAACCGGAATCACAATCCGGGGCTCTACCAACTGAGCTACACCCACCATAAAACATCAAAATGGTGCGCCTGACAGGACTCGAACCTGTTACCCTCGGCTTAGAAGGCCGATGCTCTATCCAGATGAGCTACAGGCGCATGTACTAGTCCGTCCAGATCTGCAGGACTTATGTAAGGCATTATCGAATATACGACAAAACCTCACATTACTTTATTTGGCCTCGTTATAAATAACGATGGTAGAGAGATTACAAAACGCGTCCTGCGTTTTGCCCTTCGGGTCAGGTTGATAAAAAGCATCAGCCTGCTAAAAATGGCTCCCGGCCATTTTTTCGAACTCTTATCGTTCGAACCTCTCTACTGGACCATGTAAAGCATTATCGAATATACGACAAAACCTCACATTATTTTAATTGGCCCCATTATAAATAACGTGGGTAGAGAGATTACAAAACGCGTCCTGCGTTTTGCCCTTCGGGCCAGGCTGATAAAAGGCATCAGCCTGTTAAAAATGGCTCCCGGCCATTTTTTCGAACTCTTATCGTTCGAACCTCTCTACTGGACCATGCAAAGCATTATCGAATATACGACAAAACCTCACATTATTTTAATTGGTCGGGGTAGAGAGATTCGAACTCCCGACATCCTGCTCCCAAAGCAGGCGCGCTACCAGACTGCGCTATACCCCGATATTTTTTAACATTATCCCTGTTTGGCGATATGCTTCGTAAGCACCTGCACTTCAATTAAGAAGCAGGCTCCGCTTGACTGCGCTATACCCCGATTTCATATTTAAGCCACTCCGTGCCTCGCTTCCGCGAATCTCATTTGATGCTTTCTGAAGCAACAAACGAGGAAGCGGATATTACGCATTTACTCGATTCAGGTCAACTGCTTCATGACGTAATTCATTAAAATTCTTATCTTTATTCTATATGTTGCTTGTCGGGGATAACCATTACGTGAGAAAATCCGCCTCTAAATTTAGCCCTTACATTTACTGAGTACATTTTAAGCATGTCTGCAAAAATTATTGATGGTAAAAAAGTTGCCGCTGATCTACACGCAACTATAAAGCAACGTGTTGAAAAACGTCTTAATGAAGGTCAAAAAGCGCCTGGACTGGCGGTTGTATTAATTGGTGAAGATCCTGCTTCTCAGGTATATGTACGTAATAAACGCCTGGCATGTGAGAAAGCCGGCATTATATCCAGAGCTTATGATTTACCCGCCACTACAACTCAACAGGAACTGGACGATCTGATTGACCAGCTTAATGTTGATGACGATATTCACGGCATACTGGTGCAGTTTCCACTACCTGAAGGCCTGGATGAATCAGCGGTTATTGAACGTATCGATGTTAAAAAAGATGTAGATGGCTTTCACCCTTTTAATCTGGGGCAACTGGCACAACGTGGCCCGGGCCTACGCCCTTGCACACCTTACGGTGTGAAATTGTTATTAGATTCTACTGGTGAGACTTATAAGGGCAAAAATGCAATTATAGTGGGAGCATCTAATCATGTTGGCCGCCCAGCTGCTCTGGAAATGTTACTTGCTGGAGCAACCGTCACCATCACACACCGTTTCACCACCGACCTGGAAGAGCATGTGCGCCGAGCTGACATCGTTATAGTAGCCGTAGGCAAACCGGGACTGGTTAAGGGAGAATGGATAAAAGAGGGTGCCACTGTGATAGATGTCGGTATTAATCGAAATGAAGATGGTAGCCTTTGTGGAGATGTGGATTTCGAAACAGCATCTAAACATGCGGCCTGGATCACTCCTGTACCAGGTGGCGTTGGGCCAATGACGGTAGCCGTACTATTGCTAAATACACTGGATGCGGCTGATCATAAGTTTGATAAATAACACTTTTTAAAAATAAAATTCTAAACTATTGCTAAGCCAGTCAGGGCTAGCACATCTGAAGACGTAGCCCCCACAAATATCGGATCACTATGATTGTGCTACACTTTAATAACACTTAAATAATCAATAAATTCCGATATTTAGCCTATGCATGACGCTCTCAGCGATACTATTATATTACTGGCCATTTCTGTCGTTTGCGTGGCACTCTTCAGGCGCATCAAACTTCCAGCTATTTTAGCTTATCTTACTGTTGGTATTTGTTTAGGCCCCCATGCAGCAAACCTTGTACAAAGCTCTGATACATTACATTTTCTGGCAGAAGTTGGTATTGCATTCCTGCTTTTCAGCCTGGGTCTCGAATTCTCTTTAAATAAATTAATAGCTAACCGTCGATCAGTGGTTGGCCTGGGCAGCGCACAGGTTACACTCACTTTATTAATCGCGGGAATAAGCGCATGGTTGCTAGGTGCAAACAAGGAAACCGCTTTTGTAATAGGCTGCGTTATTGCCCTGTCCTCAACCGCTATTGTCGTTAAACAACTCGGTGAACAACTAGAACTGGACTCACGACATGGCAGCGCCTCAATTTCTATATTGCTATTTCAGGATATTGCCGTTGTACCTATGCTGGTTATTATCCCGGCAATTGCAGGTGAGCATGAAACTTCATTTCTGGTAGAGCTCTCATATAGTTTTGCCATGGGTATTGGGGTCACCGTACTAATGCTGGCAATTGGCCGTTGGTTACTGCGCCCGTTATTTCATGAAGTCGCCTCTGCCCACTCAGCTGAACTATTCACATTAACCGTACTGCTTGTCGCTCTGGTTTCCGCATGGGTTACCGAGCTTGCCGGTTTATCTATGGCACTGGGCGCCTTCCTGGCCGGCATGATGTTAAGTGAAACTGAATTCAAGCATCAGATTGAAAATGATATACGGCCTTTTCGCGATATCTTTCTTGGCCTGTTCTTTATAACAGTCGGTATGATGCTAGATTTAAGCAGTCTGTTTGAGTTTATACACTGGGCCATATTACTCGCCATTGCCATCATCGTTGGCAAGACACTCCTTATAATGGTCTTGAGCAAACGTATAGTTGGCTCCTCCACCGGTGTATCAATGCGAACAGGCATCGTCTTAGGTCAGTGCGGTGAATTTGGTTTTGCCATTATGGCGCTGGCGATAAGTTTTAATTTATTACCTGAAGCAGAATCTCAAATTTTATTAACCTCGATTGTACTCACCATGATAGCCACGCCGTTTCTGGTTAAATATAACGGCTTAATTGCCAAAAAATTTACTGGCAGTTATACGCAAAGTCGTGAAGACACTAAAGATGCCATTAGTAATAAAACCAGCAGTATGGACAAGCATGTCATCATCTGTGGTTTTGGGCGCATTGGGCAAAACATAGCAAAAATACTCGACTCTGAAGGTTTTAAGTATTTTGCTCTTGATTACAATGT
>Ga0316206_1002333_pt1 | contig 13053 bp, 9 predicted proteins | sample 6monthpyrite_MG_FD_204942 | JGI IMG/M metagenome (GOLD analysis project Ga0316206, IMG submission 204942) | Microbial mat bacterial communities from mineral coupon in-situ incubated in ocean water Damariscotta River, Maine, United States -... | ecosystem: Environmental > Aquatic > Marine >...
GTTCATCGTGCGCAGGCGAATCGTTCATCAGCGATTCGATCAACGCATCGCCCTGCTGGACCTGATCTTCATCAGCGCGGAGGAAAGCCGCGGTCATCCCGCCCTGCATCGCTCCGGAAGTCGATGCCTTTTCGGTCTGGGCCTTCTCGACGATGCCGAGAAAGAGCTCTTCGAGCCGCTGACGCGGGGCCGAGACATTCCGGATCGCCCCTTCTCCGCCGGTCCGCTTACGGATCAGTTCGTCGATCTGGGCGATGGTCTCGTCGTCGAGCTCGTCGGTCTCGATGAGTGTGCGTTCCTTGCTCGCCAAGAGCCCCTCGCAGGTGCCTTCGTCGCGGATCTTGCCGCCGTAGAGGATCGCCATCCGATCGACAACATCTTCCACATCGGTGAGCAGGTGGCTCGAAAGAATAATGGTCTTGCCGCGTCGTCCAAGCTCGATAATCAGATCCTTGACCTGTCTGGTCCCGATCGGATCGAGCCCGGTGGTCGGCTCGTCGAGGATCAGCAGATCCGGGTCATTAATCAACGCCTGGGCGAGCCCGATGCGGCGCTGCATCCCCTTGGAATACTCCCGCACCGGACGGAACTGGGCGTGCTCGAGCCCGACCATCTCGAGGAGCTCATCGATGCGTCCCTTGCGGGTCTTGGCGTCGAGCCCAAAGAGCTTGCCGTAGTAATCAAGTGTCTCGCGGGCATTGAGGAACGGGTAGAGATAACTCTCCTCTGGCAGGTACCCGATCCGATTCTTCATCGCCACATCGCTCGGGGGCTTTCCAAAGACAACCACCCGCCCGTGGGTCGGGGTGAGGAGCCCGAGAATCAGCTTGATGATCGTGCTCTTGCCCGAGCCATTGGGCCCCAAAAGCCCAAAGATCTCGTGCTCATAGATGACCAGATCGAGCTTGTCAACCGCGCGCGCGCGGTCACGCATCCAGAAATCTTTGAAGACCTTCGAGAGCTGCTGGCATCCAACAACCGCCCGACGGGTGTCGGGCGACTTGGGGTCTTGGCTGTGCTCGATACTGGTCTCAGCCGGCGAGGTGGGTAGGGTACTCATTATGGCTCATCCTCGGGCTTGATGCCCCGCTGAGATTTGAACTGGTCCTTGTTGAGATCCTCTCGGCGTTGGATCATGCCCGCGAGGGCTTCTTTGCGCTTGCGGATCCGGTCACGCTCGCGTTCGATATCTGGATCGTGGTTGATAAGCAGTTCAGCGTCAACGCCCTCAGGGAGGTACATCGTGCTCACAAAGTCTTTATTGAGGAACTCGTTCATCGCCAGCGACCAGTCGCGAGCAATCATCAGGGTCGGGTTGGCTTCAAACTGGGCCTGCTTGGCCTTGAAGAGTTCAAGATCCGCGATCGCCTGTGACACCCGCGATGATGATTTGGCCCTCGCCTCGTTGAGGATCTCAGAGATCTCGCCGGAGACCAACGCGAGCGTTTCCTGTCCTTGATAGTCCACCTCGCCGCCGGCGAGCACGGTATCGATTTTTTTGAGCATCGCCGAAGCCTTGGCGGTTTCTCCGAGCTCAATGTCTCGTTCATACGCTTCGATCATGGAAATCAACACCGGAGCAGCACGCCCCGCGACGGTATTGAGCGATTGATCCCGCTTGAGCAGCGCGTCCTCGCGAGCCTTGCCGGCGTTCTGAGCCGCCGACTGGACCGATGCGAAACGATCGAGCAAGAACAGCGGCGGGGTCTTGCGCACGAGCACCACCCGATCGATCGTGATCCCCGATTCGAGATCATCGAGCGTCTGCTGGGCGATCACGCGGACCTTGGCCGCGATCGACTCGGCGGATTTCTTGAGCAGGTCATCGATGGTGGTCTCGGCCATCGTCTGGACGACGCCGCGCCGGGCGGCGATCACGATCACCATCCGCTCCTGCTCCGGGAGGATGTGCTTGACAAAGCGGAGGTGATTCGAGCGGTGATAGTTCACCGTCCACTGCGTGTGGGCAATGTTGAGATCGGCGGTAATCAACGAGTTGTCGCGCACCGGATTGAGCCGCCCCTGCCCGGAAAACTGATCGATCGGCATCTCGAGGATCGCCTCGTCGCCGCTGCGGGCATTCGGGCTATTGGGCATAAAATCACGCGCCAGAGGCACCTCGACCGCCCCGCCACCAACCCGGATCAGCTCACCAATCGGGTAGGGCCAGGTCAGATGCGCCCCGGGCTCGAGCTGCGTCCTCGAGGGCTTGCCGAGGAAGATCGAGATCCCCCGTTCGCCCTCGTTGATCTTCTGGAACCCGCTGAAAACGAACAACAGCAGCAGCACGACCATCCCGATCTGCAGGAACCTGTAGGTGATCCGCAGCGCGTCGGCCAACGACTGATTCGCCGCATCCATCCGCTCTTGGTTCGCTGCCCCACCCGCCTTGCGTTCGCGTGAGAACCGGATCGAAGCAGACCGCCCGGAGACGAGTCCCTTGTTGAGCGAATCAATCTCCTCAGGTTCGCACTCGCATTCTGCGGGTTGGGGTTCCTGATCCTTGGGTAGCTCTGACATGGATTAGCCCTCCGTCCCATCGTCTTCTTGCTCGATAGGCACGGGGATCTCGCCGTTGGTTTGCTTGAGCACATCAGGGTCAAAGAGCTGCATGCCATAATCCGTAGTCGAGAAGATCAGGGTGAACTTCTTGGCCATCGCCTCACGCATGAGCTTGATGTTTTGGATGAACACCGCCAGATCTGGGTTGATGTTCTGCTGGGCGAGATATGGAGCTGCTTCAGACTCGCCCTTGGCGAGAATCTCATCGGCGCGGCGCTGGGCGAAGGCGCGGATCCGATCCGCGTTGCTCTTCGCCTCGGCTTCGATCGCCCGGGCCTGCGAGCGTCCCTCAGATTCGTACCGCTCGGCGAGCCGATCCCGGTTGGCCCCCATCCTGTTGATCACGGCCGCGGTCGTCTCTTCGGGGAGCACGATCCGATGGATCCCGATCGTGGTGATCAGGATCCCGTAGTCCTCGAGCGGCTTGCCACCGTTTCCGCCGCTGATGAGCAGATCGAATACCTGCTGCTCAAGCTGGGGGATCACCGAAGCGCCCTCTTGCGAAGCGAAGAGATCGCTCATTTTGTACTTGCTCGTCTCGCCGAGTGCACTACGGAGCAGATCACGCAGCACATCGTCCTCGGCCTTTTTGAAATGGTCGATCGCCCGATCACCTGCGTTCGAGAAGCTCCGGAAGAACTTGAGCGGGTCCAACACCTTATAGCTCAGATACGACTCGATGATGATCTGAAAATCATCGGCGGTCTGCACCGTCTCCGAGCGGGTCTGGACGATGCGTGTCCGCGTGTCATACTTGGTGACACTCTCGAAGGGATAGGGCAGTTTCCACTTGAACCCGGGCTCGGTGATGATCGAGTGCTCGCTCGCCTTGCCGAAACGGGTCTTGACCGCCGTTTCGGTAAAGCGCACAGTGAAGCTCGCGCTAAAGAGCAAGATCACCACAAAGAAGAGCACCCCAAATATCGGAATCGTTAGCTTTTTCAGCTTCTTCAGCACGACTCATTCTCCATTTCACACCCCTGTGGGCGATGTTCTTTTTCCCCGTGACCAGACGCACCACGCGGGCATTGACTCATTGTGAAGCGCCGCCGGACTCGGCGTCGAATACATCCGTCCCCACCTTCTGATCCTGCAACTCAAGGCGGACCTTGAGCGAGTTGAGATCAGCGGGGGTCATAAATACGCGTGATTCTTTCATCGATTCGAGCAATGCCTGGAAGTACATATCGCTCCGATAGAGCGAAGGCGACGCGAGGTACGCCTCCTGCTGTCCCTGGAGCAGGCTCGCACGCCCGCGTTCGGACATGTGGCGGACCCATCGGCTCGCTCCGGCATTGAGTATCAACTCGCCCGCCTCGCCACCCGCGCTGGCGAGCAGCCGCTGCACATCAAGCTCGGCTTCGATGTACTCATTCGATTCGCTCCCGATCTCTCGGCGCATCTCGTCGAGCAACACAAGCTTTGCACCGATTTCGTTGGCGAGCTCCACGCTCCCGGCTATCTCGGTGAGCGTGGTAATCTGGAACTTCTTGGCCTCTTCAACAAGTGATTCACGGTTCTGACGAGCGGTAATCACCCGCTCGAACGACGGCGCCACCTTGGTCGGCGGGTGCACGCCGTTGATGCCGACGAAGAGGATCTCGATCCCTGGGCCGTGCCCATCGTTGAGCTGCCCGTACGCCTCGTTGAGCTTGGCTTTGAGCTCGACGGGCATGCTGGCGCGATGGGTCGCGAGCACCTCGTGGAGCGATCGCTCGCCGAGGTAGTTCGTCACCACCCGCTGCCCGATCTGCATGAGCATTTCTTCGCGTTGCCCCGGGGCCGCGAACTCATCGAAGAGCTTCACATTCCGCACCACATACTGCACCGGAACCTCAACAGCCAACAGCGAAAGCTCGGTCACCGACGAGGACGAAGCGCTCAGATCCGAGTTGCCCACTTCCACGATCCTATCCGGCTGGACAATATTCAGTCGCTCACCCCGCGTGTGACTCTCGGTCCACAGAATCGGTGTAAATCCCGGTGTTGGTGGATTCGATGCCAGATGCAGCACACGGATGCCCGTAGTGGTCCGCAACTCCGAGCGTCCCCGACGCGTGATGACCACCGGGGTTTCATATTTCGAGAATGGGTAGGGCCATTTGATGTGCAGCCCGGGGCCAATATCTCCGTCGCCGACATCGCCTAAGCTCACGATCGGTTTCGAGATCACGCCGTTGGTCAAGATCAATCCGCGCTCGTGCGGCTCGACCACGACCATCATCGACATCAGCCAACCGATCCCGATCCCGATGATCACAAACAGGGCGATCCATCGGCTCAAAAGCTTATAGAACCAGGTCGAGGTGACATCGATCCCGAACTGGTAGTTGACCGCCTCGCCGACATTTTCTGCGATCCGATCTGGCGCAGCGAGAAGCCCCAAGAGCCTCGAATCGAACGCCGGGCGAGGGATCTCTCCAGATTTTCTTGGTCGATACACATCGAGCAGCAGATTGAGCCCGATCTCGATCCCGAAGACGATCATCCCGACAGAGACGATGAACGGGCTCGCGTACATGACTTTGTCGATGCTCAGTGAGAGTTCGAGGAACCCGCCAACCGCCAGCACCACACCAACGAGTGCCCCAGCGACGGACATCGCCGCCCCGGCGCGAAGGTTCGCCCACGCGGGCACCTTGCCCATGCCCGAGACAAACCGTGCGAAGACAAACCCGACGACCGCCAGCCCGATCCCGATCGCCAGCGCGAAGCCGACGATCTTGGGATCAAAGACAAAGTTTTCATTGGCCGTTTCAGAGTTCCAAGAACGGAAACTCGATATCCCGACCCAGATATTCATCGCACCGATGAGCACCGCACCGCCGGGGATAATCCACTTATAGATAAATGCGAGCCGACGAGCCGCGACCCGCAGATCGTCACCCACCGAGTCGAAGGCGCTCGCCGCCGAAGCGCCCGAGACCGCGAGCTGCTCGGCTTCCATCGCCTCCATCCGTTCGCGCCGATGCTGGTCATAGACCAGCAGCAAGAGCCCCCACACGATGAGACCAGTGGCGAGGAAGATCGAGGCGCTCGCCGCCGCTTCATCACCAGAAGACTGACCATAAAAGAAGACGGTCAGTGTAATCACAAGCTGGAGCACCAGCCCGATCACGCTGATCGACGATGCCTTGCGATAGGTCAGATAGTCGCCCTTGTTCATTGGGTGAATCTTCCTGGTCTTCGGGTCTGTTGGACGCGGGACCTCATCTATGAATCCCCGTACGACGAGAATCGCCCACTGGGTCCCTGTATGATCTGATGAACATCCGCCCGATCACGAGCCGGTGCCCACAGCGTTGAGGGGGTATTGTGGGCATGGTGTTGCCCGGTTTCAACCCCAAATCCATTCGATAGGCAACCAGACCCAACTCGAACGGTCCGCCGATGCTCTGTTCGGGGCCAACGAGCACGGGTTCTGGATGCCGTCCCTACCCATTGCAGAGACCGAATGCGTGATACACCCTACGCCAAAAACCCGTGGGTGGTTCATCGAGATGCGGACAATGATGCACTTTGTCGCCCGCAAGGCCGAACCCGATGCCCACCAAGCCGTATCAGCATGACCCGAGATCCGCACCATCACCCTCTCGTAAGCCCTTGGCGCAGTTGATGCGCAGCCAATGCGTGCCCATGATCCACAAATCTTGGTTCACCGAACCTAGCATGCCCCCTTCATGATTACACCGATCATCACCATCGCCCGAAACGCATTCAAGGAAAGCATCCGTCAGCCGGTGTTTTTCATTATGCTGCTGCTCGCCGCCTTCATCCAGCTTCTCAATACCTGGATCGTCGGGTTCACCATGGGCTCGAACAACATCCCCGGCGAGGTCACCGGCGACGACAAAATGCTCCTCGATGTCTCGATGGGCGGGGTCTTTCTCCTCGGGATCCTCCTTGCTGCCTTCATCGCCACCGCCGCCATCTCCAGAGAGATCGAGAATAAAACCGTCCTCACCGTCGTCTCCAAGCCCATCGGACGCACCAGCGTCATACTGGGCAAGTTCCTCGGGATCTCGGGGGCGATGGTCGTCGCGATCGGGATCATGAACGCATTCCTGCTCATGGGCATCCGACACGGCGTCCTCACCACTGCTGCCGATGATCCAAACTATCCTGTGATCCTCCTCTCAGTCGGTGCCATCTTTGGCTCGATCGCCATCGGCGCCATCACCAACTATCTCTACGGATGGTCATTCGGGCAGACCGCCTCGCTCCTCATGCTCCCGCTGATCTGGATCGGGTACATCGCGGTGCTCTTCATCGACGAGGACTGGTCCTTTATGCCCCCGACGGAGAACTTCAAGCCTCAGATCATGCTCGCGCTCGTCGCCCTCTCGATGGCACTCATCGTTATGACCGCCCTGGCCACCGCCGTCTCAACGAGGCTCGGCCAAGTCCTCACTATCGCGATCTGCACCGGTGTCTTTATATTTGGGCTGCTCTCAAACTACTGGTTCGGGCGTGGGATCTACGAGAATCAACGCATCGGACAGGTCGCGATGACGGAATCTCCCATTGGGGCAGACCTCTACGATTTTTACCGCGACGAGGTCTATGCACTGGCAGCCAAGCGCAACCACATGAGCGTCGAAGACTTCGACGAGAGCGGGCTCGACCCCCGTCGGTATGTCCAACTCCGCGAGTTGCTCAAGATGGACCGGGACGGGCTCACCGACGACAACGCATGGAACGAGATCATGCTCCGCAATTCGGGCTCGATGATACGGATCACGCTCCTGGGCCCCCCAACCGCGGATCTCAAGGTTGGCGACCCGTTCTTCTACGGTCCGTCGCCCTCGGGGATCGGGATCATCACGCCCAAGTTCGAGCCCCTCGAACCCGCACTCACCCCCGCCAAGGATGCCCGCGAGGAGCCGGCGTTGGTCATCACCGAGATCGACGACATGCGCCTCGTGATCCAGCAGGTCGGACGCAAGGCGTTGCCCCTGTCACGTCCGCCGTTCCCCGGCGACTCGATCTTCCTCACCCCCACCACTGTCCATACTGGGCCGCTGGTCATCTGGTCGCTGATCCCCAACATGCAAGCCTTCTGGCTTCTCGATGCGGTGACGCAGAATCAGCCCATCCCGGGCTCGCATGTGCTGCTGGTCTTCTTCTATGGGATCTCGCAGATTGTGGTCTTCTTGTCGCTGGCCGTGATCCTGTTCCAAGGACGAGATGTGGGCTAGGCGAGCTTTATACCTCGGCCATCGCCCGTGCATAGACCTTGACGCACTTCTCCGCCGCCCCATCCCAGTTCAATCCGCGAAGCTCGAAGCGCCCGTGCTCGCGTAGTGTTTGGCTCAGAGGTGGATAGCGCAAGACCGCGATGATCTTATTGGCTATCTCGTCGATATCCCAGAAATCGACCTTGAGCGCGTGGGTCAGCACTTCAGAAACACCCGACTGCTTTGAGACAATCACAGGCACATCGTTGCGCATCGCCTCGAGTGGCGCGATCCCGAAGGGCTCGGATACACTCGGCATCACATAGCAATCCGCCATCTGATAGACCCGATCGACATCCTGACCACGCAAGAATCCTGTAAAGAGCACCTTGTGTCCGATCCCGATCGCGGCCGCATGCTCAATCATCCGCACCGCCATATCGCCTGAGCCCGCGACCACGAACTTGACATGGTCCTCTTTTTCGAGCACCCGCTTGGCTGCTTGGATGAAGTACTCGGGCCCCTTCTGCATGGTGATCCGCCCAAGGAACAGGACGATCCGGTCTCGCTTCTCGATGGTCGCTTCGGCATGGGGGTGGATGCCGTCCTGCGCGACGCCGTTGTAGACCACATCGATCTTTTCGTCAGCTACCCCGTAGCGGGCGTTGACGATCGCCTTGGTCAACCGTGAAACGGCGACCACCCGGTCTGCCCCGTGCATCCCCGCCCGTTCGATGTCGTAGACACCCTGGTTGATGTGCTCTCCGGAGCGATCAAACTCGGTAGCATGGATATGGCAGACCAGAGGCTTATTGGTGATCGCTTTGAGCAAGAGCCCGGCGGGATAGGTCAGCCAATCGTGGGAATGGATCACATCGAACTGCTCGGTGAGCCCCAGCGCAGCGACCAAGCGGGCGTAGCGACGGGCATCACCGAAGAGATCCGCGCCGTATCCGCCCGTGCCCGTGCCCATCTCGCCAAGCGATTCGAGCACCGATTCCATGACCTTGGCGAGTTCGCTCGCCGACGAGCCTCTGAGTGAGGCGAACATCTGTACATCTGAATCTGATCCAATCTCGGTGGACTGACGACGCGACTCAACGACATCGACCACCCGGCGGAGCACATCGTTGGTATCCACACCCGGGTACGAACTCGGTGAAGCGGTGCTCAGACGCTCGATCCGATCAAAGAATGCAGAAGATTCCATGAACGACTGGGTCGATTTGGAGATGAACGCGTCGTCAGATGGATCACTAATTGGCGGGATGGTTTGTGGCGATGATGCTCGGGCACGCAGCAATGCCGCCCGCTCGCCCAAGATCCTTGGGCCGACAAGCTCGACATGCGACTGGTGCCCCTCGGGGACCGGATGGGGCAGCACAAAGACCACCTCGTGCCCTTGGGACACAAGCGAGCGTGTCAGCCCGTCGACCGCGGTGCCAAGACCGCCAGACATAAATGGTGGGAACTCCCAACCAAGCATCAGAATCCGCATCGTGGAGATTCCGCCTTCCCTGCAAATCTGCATATCATCGATCCCGCCATTCGGGATCCGTCTCAATCTTCGTCGGACGAATCGTCCATATCGCCAAGCTCACGCAGCACCGCCTCATACCCCCGAAGCCAGATCAACGCATGCTCGGCGGCCTTTGGGTCATCAAGTTCCGTCGAGAGCCTCGATCGGAAGACATACATCATCTCCGGCGAGCGAAAATGCTCGAACTCGACCTTGGCGTCCACATGCCCGATATCTATGATCTCTTCTTCGAGCAGCTCTTCAAGCTTGTCGCCGGTGTTGACAAGATCCGCTTCGATGGAACCTGAGAGCCACCGATCGATCGTTTCAAGCGAAATCCAGACTTGACCATCTTCAATCACAACCCGATAGAACGCCGGTTCGGCAGAGGCTTGAGCAACGCATGACACGCCGCGTTCGTCAATCTCAACTGCACCGAAGACTCCTGAGTTCTTCGCGCCATCGGCCACCGATTTGTACAGATTGTGTTTGGTATCTGTGATATTTGTTGCCATATCTGACCTCGCCTTGCCCTCAATACAGATGCTCATGATCCAGACGGAGGAGAAACTGGTTGCAATCGAATCCTAGCGTGCAGGATCAGCGCATTCTGCCTCAGGAGAGAGAATCGCGTGTGAGAATTCGGATTGGAACTCCGCACGGGGTCGACTCTTGGTCAGGCGAGCATATACTCCCCCTCGCTTTACCTGCCCAGGTGGCGGAATTGGTAGACGCGCCACCTTGAGGTGGTGGTTCTCGCAAGGGAGTGGAGGTTCGAGTCCTCTCCTGGGCATTCTATAAAACAGCATCGGATACGCCGATGCTGCTTTTTTTATGCCTACTCGACACTCTCTCGGACTTCTTCGCAGACCTGATTCAAGGGTGTGAAAGAACCATCCGATCTGATACTCCAGACCACTTCACTGATATCCGCCTTCGAAAGGGTGATTCGTGCGTGTACTGATTGTCGATGATTCTGCGTTTATGCGAAAAATGATCAAGGAGATGATCTCCTCGGACCCCGCATTTGAGGTCGTGGGTATCGCCCGCGATGGCAACGACGCGATCGAACAGGCGCTTAGGCACAAGCCCAACCTGATCACACTCGATATCGAGATGCCCAACAAGGACGGACTCAGTGCTCTGCGTGAGATCAAAGCCAAGTGCCATGCGTTCAGCCCCGCGGTGCTGATGTGCTCATCGTTGACGGTCGATGGAAGCCACGAGGCACTCAAGGCCATGCGGATCGGGGCCGCCGATGTAATCGGTAAGGACCCGAGCGTCGTGGGGAAGAACGATGTCGGATTCAAAGAAGAACTCTTGGGCAAGCTCCATGCGATCGGCGAGCACCAGAAGCTCAAGCAAGCCCCCAAACCCAGTCGCTCAAAGGTCGGCAACTCGATCCACTCATCTGCAGATCAGCTCATCACCGGGCAGGAAATCGACCTCTCGCGAGTGGAAGCCGTGGTTGTAGGATCCTCGACCGGCGGGCCGCCGGTACTCGAAGAAATCTTCTCGAAGCTCTCTGCAAATCTCCGAGTGCCGATCATCGTCGCTCAGCACATGCCGGAACTCTTTACCAAGAGCTTGGCGACGAGACTTGATCAGCACTGCTCGTGCAACGCCACACTGGCAAAGCATGGCACAATCCTTTCCAATCCAGGGATTTACATCGCTCAGGGTGGTAAGCATATCAAACCGACACGGATCGCTGGGGGAAAGATCGTAGCCAGACTGGTCAACTCGCTCGACGGGGCGATCTATCGCCCTTCTGTCGATCTGCTTTTCTCGAGCGCGGCTGCCCTTTTTGGCGAAAACACCCTCGCGATCCAACTCACCGGGATGGGTACCGACGGCGAGCTTGGAGCTGAGAAAGTTCACCAGGCAGGGGGACAGATCATCGCACAATCTGCGGCCTCTTGCGTTGTCTACGGCATGCCCAAGGCTGTAATTGACCGGAAAATAGCGGACCAAATAATGGATCCAAAAGAAATTAGAAATCTTTTGATGCTGTTGTCCAATACACCAATTATCAGCCCTGAAACGGCGACAGCGTCCAATTCTGAGCATCGTCGCTCTGCTTGAGACAGAATTTAACATTCTGATAAACCACGGCCACGACTCACTCGATAGTACCCATTGATCGCTCATTCTTATCTATCGGAGTCAGACATGCGACCACAATCAGTTTCCAGCACGCTTCAAACCGAGCAGCTCCAACTCGTCAGTTTTTCAGTCGGCGAGGAGCTCTTCGCGGTCGATATCTTGAGTGTCCAAGAGATCAACCGGATGCTCGAGCTCACGAAAGTGCCTCAGAGCCCCGAGGGCATCGAGGGGATCATCAATCTTCGCGGGCGGATCATCCCTGTGCTCGATCTGAGGATTCATTTCCACCTCACTGCCTCTGAACTCGATGAACAATCTCGGATCATTGTGGTCGAGGTGCTCGGCAACACCATCGGGTTTATCGTTGATTCGGTGCACGAGGTCCTGCGGATTGATCGCTCGATTGTTGAACCAACTCCACAGATGACTACCTCGATTGATGCGAGTTATGTCGCAGGCGTTGCCAAGCTCGATGGGGAGTTGTTGATCCTGCTCGACCTTGACCAGCTCCTTTCGGTTGAATCACTGAACAAGATCTCGAACATCCGGCGGATGGCCGCTTAACCATCGGGACCCACTAGATCACTGTTCTACGGATAGGAACACCAAGATGAGTATAACAAGCAGCCGGATCACCATGACCTCTGAGCAGTTCACCAAGATGTCCAAGATCATCTATGACCGTTCAGGGATCCATATGCCCGAGGCGAAGAAGTACATCATCGAGTCTCGGCTTTCCCACCGGATCCTCGAGCTTGAGATGGAAGACTTCGATCAGTACATCGGGTATCTGACAATGGGGCCGTACCAGACCGAAGAGTTCCAGGAGATGTTCAACCGCATCACCATCAACGAGACGAGTTTTTTCCGCAACGATGCCCAACTCGATGTCTTTGAAAAGCAGATCCTCCCGGAGATCCTCGATGCTCGATCATCGACCAAGCGCCTCCGTATATGGTCGGCGGCTTGCTCAACCGGAGAAGAACCATTCACACTCGCGATGCTCCTCCACCGCACACTCGGGATCCGCTTGAGCGATTGGAGGATCGAGATTTTGGGCACGGACATCTCCCAGAAAGCCCTCTCGGTCGCTCAAAAAGGCGAGTACACCTCGTACGCGGTCCGCACGACGCCGAGCCTGATGCAGGATCGGTATTTCAAGATGGACGATCACCGCTTTATCCTCGATGACACCATCCGATCGATGGTCAACTTCGAGCAGCACAACCTCAGGGACCGCCTGGCTGCCAAGCGCCATGGTCATTGGGACATTATTTTCTGTCGAAATGTGTTGATCTACTTTGATGACGCGATGAAGCGCGATGTCATCTCAATGTTCGACAATCAGCTCTCACCCGACGGCACGCTCTTCATCGGGCATTCCGAACGGATTAAAACGCTCACCGATAATCTCTCCCAGCTCCCTATCCCACAAGGATTCTGCTATCAGAAGAATGAGCATGTCACAAACTCGAAGGGGAACCCAGCATGAGCATCAATGATTTCGATCCCGAAATTTTACAAGATTTTCTCACCGAATCAGGCGAGCTCCTCGAACAACTCGAGAGCGATCTTGTCGTCCTCGAATCGACCCCCACCGACCCCGAACTGCTCAACCAGATATTCAGAGCGCTGCACACGATCAAGGGCAGCGCCTCATTCTTGGCGTTGACCAATCTAGTCGAGATC
>Ga0316206_1002334_pt1 | contig 13030 bp, 13 predicted proteins | sample 6monthpyrite_MG_FD_204942 | JGI IMG/M metagenome (GOLD analysis project Ga0316206, IMG submission 204942) | Microbial mat bacterial communities from mineral coupon in-situ incubated in ocean water Damariscotta River, Maine, United States -... | ecosystem: Environmental > Aquatic > Marine >...
AAAAACTCAATTAAAAATTACATTGCTAACACTAACAGCAATGAAAAAGAGCTAAACGAAATATCTTCCATGGCAATTCATAATGATAAAATTGTTAAATTATGGAATAAATTTTATTTATCAGTACAACAATTTAGAGATACAAATAAAGTGACTAGTATATACTCAAATATTATCTTAGAAAAGATTGTAAATGATATATATAATACAAATTTAATGCTTATCCAAGAATTTGATAGCCTGATAAAGCTCAACCAACAATCATATAATAACGAACTCAATATCGCTAAAAATATCCAATATGCCTTACTTTTTCTTTTATTATCACTATTAATTTTTCTTTTTTCTCAACTGAAAACAATAATCTCTTTTATACAAAAATTTACAAATACCTCAAAAAATATTATAACAAATTCTACGATTCAAGGCTTAAAACCGATTGAAATATCTCATAATAAAGATAATATCTTAGAAGCAAACAATAATTTCAATTTTCTAGTGCATAAAATAAACAATTCAGTACATAACTCAAGTATTTCCATAGAACACACTTATAAATCACTTGAACAGGTAGAAAAAAATATTGAAGACTTATTAGACTTGCTTTACACAATGGAGGAGAATGATAAGATTGATAAAGATCTGACAAAAAAAGAAGATGCCATCATCCAATCTTTAGAAGAACTAAGCTCTTCTTCACATAAACTAAAAAATTTAAAAACAGATTTGGATAACTTAATTTCCCATCATAATCTTAAAAAATAAAATTAATTCTATAATTTGACCTTGGTCAAATATATAGCGAACAAAATATACTAATATTACGCATCATTTGAGTATATCTTTTATAAACTCAAAGGAATCAAAAGGAGAAGAAAATGAGCAATAATTTCAATAAGCTCTCTTCGCTTATTTTAGGTACGACACTAGCTGCGACAATGGCATCAGCTTCTGGTGGTGAACTAGAAAAAGTAATGAAAGCAAGAGGCTTAACTGAGAACGATGTAATTCATGCTGCAAAAACTTATACACCAAGTGGTGGTAGAGATGAGTTTATTGTATTTAGTTCTGGTGGTCAATCTGGACAAGTGATTGTTTATGGTGTTCCAACTATGAGAATCTTAAAATATATTGCTGTATTTACACCTGAGCCATGGCAAGGCTATGGTTATGATGAGGATAGTAAAAAAGTTTTAAGAGAGGGGAATATTCGTGGTCGTGAAATCAACTGGGGAGATACTCACCACCCTGCTCTTTCTGAAAAAGATGGAAAATATGATGGTAAATGGTTGGCTATCAATGATAAAGCAAATCCTAGGGTTGCTATTATAGATTTAACAGATTTTGAAACAAAGCAGATTGTTGTAAATCCTGTTTTCAAATCTGAACATGGTGGAGCATTCTTCACTCCAAATAGTGAATATATCCTGGAAGCTTGTCAATATGCTGCACCGTTTGATAACAATTATCACCCTATAGAAGAGTATAAAGAAACATACCGTGGTGGTGTTACACTGTGGAAGTTTGATAATGTAAAGGGTAGAATTAACGAAAAAGAATCTTTTACACTTGAATTGCCTCCTTATATGCAAGATTTAAGTGATGCCGGTAAAGGCGTTTCTTATGGTTGGGGTTTTACAAACTCATTTAATACAGAGATGTACACAGGTGGAATCGAGGTTGGCATGCCGCCAAATGAAGCTGGTATGAGTAGAAATGATACTGACTTTATGCATGTATATAATTGGAAAAAGTTGGCTGAACTTGCTAAACACAAAAAAAACTACAAAACAGTAAATGGAATGAAAATTATTCCAATGAGTGTTGCTGTCGCTAACAATGCACTATTTTTAATTCCAGAGCCAAAATCACCTCACGGTGTAGATGTTTCGCCAGATGGTGAATACATTACTGTTTGTGGTAAATTAGACACGCATGCTTCTGTATTTAAATGGAGCAAAATCCAAAAACTTATTAAAAATAAAAAATATGTCGGTAAAGATCCATACGGGATTCCTATCTTAGATATGAAATCATCTCTCCATGGTCAGATTGAATTAGGTCTTGGGCCTTTACATAGCCAGTATTCAAATGTAGATGGTGAGATATACACTTCTTTATATGTTGATTCTCAAATTGTAAAATGGAACTATAAAACTTTAAAAGTTTTAGATAAAGAAAATGTTCATTACAATGTTGGTCACTTATGTGGCATGGAAGGTAAATCTGCTGATCCTCAAGGAAAGTATATTATTTCACTTAATAAACTTACCATTGACAGATTTGATCCGGTTGGTCCTCTTCACCCACAAAATCACCAGTTGATTGATATTAGTGGCAGAAATATGGACTTACTTGTTGACATGCCTTTACCCTTAGGTGAACCGCACCAAGCAGTTGCAATTAGAGCAGGTAAATTGCACCCTAAAGTCAGATATCCAATGGGTACAAATACCAAAACAGGTAAGCAACATGTCGGTAAAACTTTAGCCGGTCAAGAAAGAATTGTAAGAGATGGCAAAAATGTAACGGTATATGCTACTATGGTAAGATCTCACATCAACCCTGAGAGAATCACCGTAAACAAAGGCGATACAGTTACTATGTATTTAACCAACTTGGAGAGAGCTCAAGATGAGACTCACGGTTTTACAGTTGATCAACATGATATTCATGCTTCGCTTGAGCCTGGTGAAACTGCTGAGCTTAAATTTAAAGCTGATCTTGAAGGTGTATTTCCATACTATTGTACAGAATTTTGTTCTGCACTTCACCTAGAGATGATGGGTTATTTGATGGTTAAAGATCCTAACAAAAAATATGTTAGCGCTCAAAAATTAAAAATGAAAACTATGACTCCAACTGAGCTAAAGGCTGAATATGACAAGACTGTTGCTGTCAATGCTGCAACAGATGCAGTTATCCAAAGTGTTGTTGCATTCTTAAAAGCAAATCACTTTGACAAACATAAAGCTATAGCCGATCTTGTAACGGATGCGTTTGATCAATATGGACAAATTCCCGCTCAGAAAAAACTCTCGGATGAGGCTGTAAAAGCTGGAGATTTAGAAAAAGCCATTCTATATGAAAACATGATTTGGCAACTTATGGTTAAAACAGCGGATGTTGGAATAAGAGCAAAAGATGCACTTGTCAGACTCGTGGCTACCAAACAATCAGTTGCAGCACAAAATGGTGAGAGAGCATTCGGTGAAGGTGGATGTGGCGGGTGTCATATTATCGGTAAAGTTTCATCTGGTCCAGACTTAACAGGTGTACTTCAAAGACATGAGAATGGAGAAACATGGGTTCGAAATTTCATTATGAAACCAGAAGCTATGCATGGAGATCCATATGTTAAAGGTATGATTGATTATTTCAACCTAAAAATGCCTAATCAACATATGAGTAAAAAAGAAACAACAGACATTATCGAATATCTAAAATGGATAGACGAAAATGCAAACTTATTCTAAAAAAATAGAATAAGTTTTATGTTTTAAAGAGGGGAAAAGCATCTGCTCTCCCCTCTTTTTTTTTAGATTGATATAAATCAGCTCTAAAAAATCGATTTTATACTACAATAGACTTCTTGCAAAACTCTCTATAAAATGCTGAGGCATATAGGCGTTTTACACGAAGTCTAATGAACCCAATAATTAAAAGTTGAGGACTTTATAGTCATGCTGCAACTTAATCTTGAATTTTTAATTTACTCGCAAGGAATATATATATATGCACCCTAGTTTAACAAAAGCAAAAATATTTACAACTTTCGCTTTAATAATTTTAACCCTCTCTTTCACTTTTCCAATGATTGCTTTTCACGGTACACTCAATAAAATCAGTGAAGGTAAAATTGATGAAATTTCTTCTTTAAGTAAATCAGTTTGGAACTTTTACAATAAAGGTAGATATAAAAGTGTTGAAACAGATAAAGAAGCATATAACAATTTAGAAAAAATGATAGAAACTCAGGCTGAAACCGGACCGGCATCATTACCAATCTGGTCTGTTTCTCTTGAAGCTCCAAACTATCCAAAAATAGCATTTCCAGAAGGAATTCCTGTATATTTTCATTTTGATGGATTTAGCGGTGAGGTTCATGAGATGAACACAATCAACCATTACGTAGGAATGGATCCTATGTGGGTTGGTGGTAAAATAGAGCGAGCAATCGGAATCTATGCACTTTTAGCACTCTCTTTGGGGATGATTTATTTTATAGCGTATGACAAAAAAATCTTAAACTATATCATGCTTATTCCGGCTTCTCTGCCTTTATTATTTATAGCCGATTATTCATACTGGCTTTATTGGTTTGGACACAACTTGCATAACTGGGGAGCATTTAAAGTAAAACCATTTATGCCTACAGTTTTTGGAGATGGAAAGATAGCCCAATTTACAACACATTCTTATCCGACGATTGGTTTTTACATGATACTTGCTATTAGCCTACTGAGCCTTCTTGCTTTTTTTGCAAAGCAAAAAGCATTCAAAGAAATGCAAGAATAGATTTTATATCAAGGTATTAAATGTTTAAAGCTCTATTGATTATTTCCGTTATCCTTTTTAGCCAAGCTGGTGCAAATATATTGCAAGAAGCAATTGATAATGCACCCGAAGGCTCTATTTTAAAACTTCCTGCCGGAGTTTATAAAGGCAGTATCAATATAAATAAGCCCATAACAATTGTAGGTAAAAAAAATGGAGTTATCATAGACGGGGAACAATCGGGAACAGTCATAACAATCAAAAGTTCCTATGTAACACTTAAAAATCTCAAGATTATTGGAAGCGGCGACAGGCATGAACATGTAGATGCAGCGATAACAATAAGTGATGCTTCGCAATGTGAAATAAGTAATTGTATTATTGAAGACTGCCTTTTTGGAATAGACATGCAGATGGTTAACAACTCTATTATTTCCAACAATCGCATAAGTTCAAAAGATTTAGACTTAGGTCTTCGTGGCGATGGATTGAGAATTTGGTACTCAAACAACAACCTGATAAAAGGAAACTCTTTAATCAAATCTCGAGATATGGTTGTATGGTATTCCCATGGCAATGAGATTGTAGATAATTATGGAAAACATAACAGGTACTCTTTGCATTTTATGTACGCCGGCAAAAATATCATTAAAAACAATACTTATGAGATGAACTCGGTTGGAATATTTTTTATGTATTCTCAAGATTCCATAGTAATCGGAAACGTTATTAAAAGCTCACAAGGTGCAACCGGGATGGGAATCGGTCTCAAAGATGTTTCAAATTTTACACTTCAAGACAATACGATTATTTACTGTGCACAAGGTTTATATATTGACCGCTCACCGTTTGAGCCAGATACACATAACTGGATATTGGGGAATAAAATTCTTTACAATTCAGAAGCTATCCATTTTCATTCCCTGAGTGAAAACAACACCTTAAAAGACAACATTATCATAGGCAATATAGAAGACATCATAAATGACAGCAGAGGAAGTAAAACTAACGAAAACGAGATACTTGGAAACTACTGGGATAATTATGAAGGGTTTGACAAAGACCAAGATGGCATAGGTGATACTCCTCATAAAGTATATCAATATGCCGATCAACTTTGGGTTTATAATTCCGATGTCAAGTTTTTTTATGGCTCACCGGTAATTTCCTTATTAAATTTTTTAGCAAAATTGGCTCCCTTTACAAAGCCTCTTTTTTTAATGCAAGACGAAAAACCAAAAATAGTAAAAACAACTTTATAATATAAGAAGTTTGGATGAGAGGACAATCATGGAAACAGTAAAAACTACTAGAAGAGAATTTGTCAAGTACTCGACTTTAGGTATATTGGGGCTAATTTTAGGCGGCGGAATAGTTTTCACACCCTATGCAAGAGGAAATGAAAATAGACTTAGACCTCCGGGAGCTATTGGAGAAAAAGATTTTTTAGCGTCATGTATAAAATGTGGACAATGTGTACAAGTGTGCCCTTATCATGCTATTGAATTATCTGATATCACAAAAGGTTTTGGAGAAGGAACACCTTATATAGATGCAAACATAAGAGCCTGTTATGCCTGCAACGCAGTTCCATGTGTTTTAGCTTGTCCTAGCGGTGCGCTTACACACAGCTGTGAAAAAGCTGAGGATATAAAAATGGGAATTGCTGTTTTGGAGTTTCCAGACACATGTTTAGCTATGAGAAATAAACCCGTACCAAACGGTTACAATACCAAAATGCATACATTTACAAACTCTCTAAGGCATATCAATGAACTGGAGATAAAATTACTTGCAAAGTTTGATGATTATGAGGGCAAAGCATGTACTTTATGCGCTGACATGTGCCCTATTCCAAATCCACTTAGTGCAATCTCCATGGTCAGAGATGCAAAGGGCGGAAGTAGGCCGGAAATATATGACGGATGCATTGGCTGCGGTGCATGTCAAGAGGTCTGTCCTACAAATACTCCATCTATTGTTGTAAAACCAAGACTAAGCTATGAAGATTACTATACAAATAAAAAAGGTTCATTATGAAACATAAAAATTCTAACTTAAAAACTAAAACACTGTTGTTTGCCTCAAGCTTTTTGCTAATCTCTTTTTTAAGCTCTTGCAGCGATTCAAAAAACGATGATACCAAAAGCGCTTCAACACCTACTCAAGTCACAGAAGGTTCCAAAATAGAAGTTGTTAAGAATGAGAATGCACATGAACAAAAAGTAGAAAAAATAGATGCAAACAGATCTAAAAATGATTCTTTTTATTATGACTATGGTATAAAAAGTGAATACGACCAAAATGCACAACCTGCGAATAATGACGCATCAGTAAGAGCTAGACCGCGAACAGCTATAGATGCAAATATGAATGTAAGAAGCCCTTATGAAGAAGTCCAAATTTCAATGATAACAAATAAGCTAAGTAAAAACTTTATAGTTAAGTGTTCTGCATGTCATAGTGACTACGCGAATGGAATCATCGGACCCTCTTTACTCAACAGAGATTCTGATTATATTTATGGAAAAATCCATGCATTTAAAAATGGTGAAAAGAAGAATGTATTAATGAAAGATCTTATCAATATGATGAGCGATACAGAGATAAGAGCCATGGCTGATGAAATATATAAGTTCAATCAAGAGATTAAAAAAATAAAGGCTAAATAATGAAGAATATTGTTGTAGTATTTTTTACAATACTCATAATTGGCATTACAGCATGGGTTGCAGTTAACGGCGGAGCTTATAACGGTGGAGTTCATGGGAAAGTTATTGCTGACATTGGTAACCATGCAACGCAAAATTCTGAACAAACTGTCCTTCAAGAAAAAAATGATAGAGAAAAAGAAAATGAGGCTTTGCATGCACTACGAGAAAAAGCAGGAAATGTCGGCGCTTTTAAAGTGAGTGATGAGTACAAAAGAAAGTGTTCATCTTGTCATGGAGTAAATGGGAGCGGTCAACAAAATGGCAAAGCACTCATGGGACCTAAACTGTTTGGACAGACGAGTGATGAAATATATGCCAAATTAGATGATTTCAAAGCAGGAAGAAAAGAAAATATGATTATGAAAGGTCTTCTAATTAAACTAAACAAAAATGATTTAAGAAGATTAGCGAACGAGATAGGTGAATTTCCTGCACGAGCAGAAGCGGCTAAAAAGAAATAGGACAAAAGAAATGGATAAATATAATAGTAGAGAGACTATAAAAAGAACAACTTTCTGGTCAACTTTTTTTAATACGACTAAAAATGGGAAAAAGATTTCAAGCTACAGAATGAAAAGATGGATAGTTGTTATAGCTATTCATCTGCTGTTTTTTTTATCTTTTGCTATTGATATTCAGGTTCTAGAGGGAACATTAAGTGGTTCAAGATTTCTAGGTTTTCACCTTATAGATATTTTTATGGCAATGGAGCTATTTTTAGCAAAGCACCATCTGCACATAAATATCATAATCGGGGTCAGCACGATTGCTGTAGTTTATATTTTTGCCGGTGGTAGAAGCTACTGTTCTTGGGTTTGCCCTTACGGAATCCTAAGTGAAATAGGCGAAAAGTGGCACAATACTTTAGTAGCAGAAAAAATTATTAAAGATAGAAAGTTTGATCATAGAATCAGATATTTTTTCTGGGCAATATTTTTAACTCTCTCTTTTACAAGCGGTTATTTGGTATTTGAGAGCATAAATCTTGTAGGTATTCTAAGTCGTGCTATTACTTACGGATGGTCTTTGACTTTAATTTGGGTAGTTATAGTATTTGCCTTTGAAGTTTTTTATTCCCGCCGTGCCTGGTGCACATACATCTGCCCCATAGGAACGACATACGGGCTTATTGGAAAAGTAAGCGCCTTAAGAGTGGAATGGAATAACAACTGCGACCATTGCATGGTATGTCATGATGTATGTTTTGAGAATCAAGTCCTAGAAATCACAAAAGCAAAATACGACAAGCAAAGAGAAGAGAAAAATATTACAAGAGAGTATATAACCGGAGCTGATTGTACACTTTGTGGAAGATGTATTGATGTATGCCATGAAGATGCACTTAATTTTGATTTTAGATTACAAAGTTTGATATAAGGTAATATTTAATGATAAAAATATCACAATTGACTAAAAAATTTGGTTCACATGTATCACTAGATAATGTAAACTGTGAATTTCATAAAAATGAATCCATAGCGTTGATGGGTGCAAATGGTGCTGGAAAAACTACACTTATCCGTTCTATCCTTGGATACTACCACCCCAACCATGGTAAGGTTCTTATAAATGGGCTGAATCCCATAAAAGAGAGGACTCAGGTATTGCAGGAGATAAGTTTTGTGCCTCAACTTCCCCCTCCCATCAAGCTTAGCCTTGATGAACTCATTCAATATGTCAGCATAAGTGCACAGATTGATAAGGAGTTGATTTTACACTATGCAAATGAGATGAAACTGGATATAAACTCCAATTTGAACAAATCATTTTTTAAGCTCAGCGGCGGGATGAAACAAAAGATGCTCATAGCAATAAGCTTGGCAAAAAAGAGTGACATCATCATATATGATGAGCCAACAGCAAACCTTGACCCAAAAGCAAGAGATGACTTCTACAGACTTTTAAAACAAAACGAAGAAGAAAAAGTTTTACTGTTTGTTACACATAGACTTGAAGAGGTCAAAGATTTAGTGAACAGACAAATTTACATGGATCTTGGAAAAATTGTATCAGATGAAACAGTTTAGACACCTAAAGGAGTTTTCTTGAAAAATTTATATTTAATCGCCTATTTAGATTTAAAAGAGTCTATCAGAGCTAGATGGTTTGTGGTTTATTCTCTTGTATTTGGAGGTCTCATTGCGCTCTTTTTCATAGCAGGTGTAACAGAATCACAAGTTATGGGTTTTAGCGGTTTGAGCAGACTTTTACTTATGTATATACAAATTACAATAGTGATATTGCCTATCTTTATACTCATAACAACGGTACGCTCAATCTCCGGAGATAGAGACAATCATATTTTGGAATACATGCTCTCTTTTCCTATATCTCTTAAACAATATTACTGGGGAAAAATTATCGGTAGGTTTATAACCGTATATCTTCCTGTACTTTTTGCCATGGTTATTGCAATTATTTACGGAGCTTTTAAAGGTGCCGACATACCTTGGAGTATATTCTTTTTATATACTGGGCTTCTTTTTGCGCTCTCTAGTGCATTTTTAGGGATAGCATTTTTTATATCCTCATTTGTAAAGTCTTCTGAAGTTGCACTTGGAATAGCATTTTTTATATGGATATTTTTACTTGCATTTATTGACATTGTGCTAATTTCTCTCATGATGCAACAAAGATTTAATGAAGAATTGATTATTCTTATCAGTTTGGCAAACCCGATGGAACTCTTTAGAGTAGCTGCAATTTCACTTTTTGACCCTGAACTGACGGTTATGGGTCCTGTTGCTTATTACATACTTGATTCTATCTCTCAGAGTATGTTTGTTCTTTTATCCATAGGTTATCCTTTAGTTTTAGGATTAATATTTGCCTTTTTAGGTTATAAAATTTTTGAGAAAAAAGATTTAGTTTAAAGGAAGTTATGATGAGAAAAATAGTCATTGGGATATTGTTTATATCAAGTTTTTTATATTCGTATAGTATGGATTACACTAAAGCTACTACTTGTTTAGTAAGACATTTAAAAGTGTATAAAAATCCTAAGTGGGTGTCAAAAATAGAGTTAGCAAATGGTAAAATAATCTTTTTTTCCTCTCCTAAATCTATGTTTGAATTTTATAACAGGCCTGGAAAATGGTATGAACTGGGAGTAAAAAGTGAAGATGATTTCAAAGATATCATCGTTACAGATTTAACAACACTCAAACCCATCAATGCTAAAGGTGCCTTTTTCGTTTATGGAAGTAGTGTAACCTCTCCAGCCGGTGATGACCTTCCCGCATTTTCATCTTATGAATCAGCAAAAAAGTTCTCAAAGACATATCACGGTTCCAGAGTACTAAATTTTCAAGAAGTCTCATTCGGTTTAATCAAACTGATAAATGGGGATATATAAGATGCAAAAGCCAACGCCCGTCAATGAAGAAATCAAATTAGAGCCCAGAAGATATATAGTAAGTGAAACGGATGAAAAAGGAAAAATCACTTACTGCAATGACTATTTTATGGAAGTCTCAGGTTACTCTAAAGAGGAGTTAATCGGACAGCCGCATAGTGTTGTACGTCATCCTGATATGCCTAAAGTGGTTTTTAAACTTTTATGGGAGACTATTTCACAAGGCAAAAATATCAATGCAGTTGTGAAAAACTTAGCAAAAGATGGCAGATATTACTGGATATTCACTGAATTTGAAATTAGAAAAGATACTGACACTGGCAAAATTATCGGCTACCACGCATCAAGAAAGACAATCTCTAAACATGTAATAGAAATCATTTCTGATTTATATGCAAAACTTTTAAAGATAGAAAATAGTGCTGGTGTTGATGCAAGCCAAAAATACCTCATTAACTTTTTAAAAGAAAAAGGTGAAAAGGTAGAGTTTGCAAATATTATGGAAGAGATTCATAAATTTTACTAAATTTAGACACAAGGACAAAGGATGAAAAAGATACTTTTACTTCTTTTGACTTTTTTCACATCTATTTTTGCAAATATACTCCAAGAGACTATAGATAAAGCGCCAGCCTATTCCACAATCAAACTCCCAGCTGGAATCTACAAGGGCAATATCATTATTAACAAGCCCTTAAGCATACTCGGCAAAGAAGCAGATGTAGTTATACAAGGGGATAGATTAGGCAAAGTCATCACTATAAACAGCTCGCATGTAAGGCTTAGACATCTGACAATTCGCGGTAGCGGAAATCAAATGACACGCTTAGACAGTGCCATCCAAATCAATAAGTCCAACTATTGTGAGATAAGTGATTGCAACATAACAGACAGTCTCTATGGCATCGATATGCTCATGTCTAACGACTCAATTATTGCTAACAACTCTATTACTTCTAAAAAGTATGATATATCTCTTAGAGGTGACGCACTTAAAATTTGGTATTCCAACAACAACATCATTAAAAACAACACTATAAAGTACGCAAGGGATGTAACCCTAAACTACTCAAATCATAATATCATTGATAACAACACTTTTTTAAATAATAGATTTGCAATTCACATGAGTTTAAGCAATCACAACATCCTAAAAAACAATAGCTTTAAATACAACTCTGTCGGTATTATGATTATGGGTTCAAAAAATACCAAGGTAATCCACAATGATATACAAAGCTGTAAAGGTGCAGCCGGAGTCGGCGTTGTACTCAAAGGTGTATCAAGCTTTTTATTTGAAAAAAACAGTGTCAAGTATAATGCACAGGGAATTTACGTAGACACAAAACATAACGAAGAAGGGATGCAAAGAAAAATTATTGACAATATTATCGCATATAACAAAGAAGCCTTTCACTTCCATGGTGCGATTAAAAATAACACTATTATCAATAACCAAATCTATGCAAATATAGACGATGTAGTAAAATCTGCAAGAGGTGATGTCACTTACTTAAATATCGTGGAGCATAACTATTGGGACAGATACACAGGGTTTGATAAAGATGGGGATAATATCGGTGACAATCCGCATAAAATATATCAATATGCAGACCAGCTTTGGCACTATAACCACAAACTGAAGTTTTTTTATGCAAGTCCAGTGATGACATTACTGAATTTTTTAGCCAATCTAGCCCCATTTGTAGAGCCGGTTCTCATCTTTGAAGATAAAAAACCATTCATAGAATTAAAGAAATAATCATAAAAATTACATTGTGCCCTTTAAAGCCCTTATCAAGATTCATTGATCAACTCCATGAAATGAAAATCTGCTAAAACCAAACACCAATTTTATAAAATAGATAATTGGATATAAGCTGAGGAACATAACATGAACTCAATAAAATTAAAATTTTGACGTAAAAAACTCTATTTTATAGGCGAAGGTGCAGATGTAACAGGAGAACTTGGAGGCTACAACTTCCCGTGGGCATTGTTTAGAAAAGGTACTTTAGTAGTCGTCACGGACTAGATTATGGCAACGAAAACATGCACCTTCTATATACGTATAGGCAACTTGTGAATTTTCTCTGCGAACTCTGCCTGATTCCTGATATTTGTTGTTTATAGCATCTAATATTATTTGAGCATTATGTTCTATAATTTGTGCAGATATAACTGCTGCATTCACTTTATACTGCTTATTCTTAGGAAGCATAGTTTTAAACTTCTCTTTATTTCCAAGCAAATCTTGTGCATGTTTTGCAAATTTTGTTATTGATTTTTTTACACCTTCTTGATCACTTATCATAAAGGCTTTCTGAACTTTACTAAGTTCTGAATTAAGTTGTAACATATTTGATTTTAAATCATATGCTACGAGTGATGTAAATGATAATAACAGTGCTGTTATACCTGTCAATAATAGTTTTTTTGTCATATTAATACCCTCTTTTCATTA
>Ga0316206_1002335_pt1 | contig 13023 bp, 10 predicted proteins | sample 6monthpyrite_MG_FD_204942 | JGI IMG/M metagenome (GOLD analysis project Ga0316206, IMG submission 204942) | Microbial mat bacterial communities from mineral coupon in-situ incubated in ocean water Damariscotta River, Maine, United States -... | ecosystem: Environmental > Aquatic > Marine >...
TTTTGTGAAGACTCAACATCTTTGAGTTTAGCTTTCTCGGTTAAATTCTTTGAAACTACTATCTTATTATTGGCAGTCGAAAAATCTAACAAGGACTTTAAATTATCTGCGTACATGAGAGCAGGGACGATTAACAACAATAACTTCTTATTCATTTTTTTCCTTGTAAAATTATGGCTCATTAAAGTATTATCTTTGTTCTAAGGAGTATTTTATGACCGACTGTCAGTCATTTAAAATTATATTACTATTAAACTTAGTCAAATATTAAATAATTATTTAGAAGATGATACATTATTAATAAGAATTATGCACAAGGAAGTTAAAAAATTCATTTATCATTGCACTGGGGGGGCATTCAGTGCAATGATAAATGAATTTTAGAAATATCTATTGCATAATTCGGGATTAATCAATATATTACCCATTAGTCATTATAATCATAAAACAATTTAATCTAGGAGAAGAATTTGAAACAAGCAATATTGATTTTTAGTTTATCGCTAGCTGTACTTTTTAGTGGATGTTCTCAAGAGTCACAGAATAAACTTGGCAGGAGTATTCAGAATTGGACTGGCACAAATGGTGTGCTTGATATTTATATGGGCGAGAAATTAGTGCAAAGATTTATAAAGATAGATAAACTCTCAACTGCAATAAGTACGGATGGGAGTGATTCTCGAGATTATCGCTACGGCTTCGGCTATTTGGACTTCAATCAAAATTATAAAGTAGATAATGGAGAAAAGAAGCTTTACTTTGAAGTGAGTAACTATTCAACTCCTTATGTATTTTATGATAATCCAGGTTCTAAAGAATAATGGATGTTATAGAATTTTTTAAATACATGATAAGTTGTAAAAGTGAAACACCGGATGACGGTGGGCTTTTAGACTTTATAGAAAAATATTTACCTGATTTTACTGCTGTTCGAATAGATGTGCAGGATGTCAAAAATCTTTTTATTTATAGGAGATTCAGAAAAGGTGAACACCTTTGTTTTGCCGGGCATGTAGATGTTGTACCCGCTGGAGCAGGATGGGAGAGTAACCCTTATGAAGCCATTGAAAAAGATGGCTTCATTTACGGTCGCGGAACACAAGATATGAAAAGCGGTGTTGCAGCCTTTGTTCAGGCAGTAAAAGAAGCTGACTCCTTTGAGGGTACATTATCTTTGCTTTTAACTTCAGACGAAGAGGGTGAGGGAATTAACGGCACCGTTAAAGCATTGGAATATTTAAAAAAAAACGATTTACTGCCGGATGCCGTGGTAGTTGCTGAACCTACATGTGAAGATAATTTTGGCGATGCCATCAAAGTAGGACGACGAGGTTCTATAAATGGATATATTACTTTAAAAGGTAAACAAGGGCACGCTGCATATCCTGAAAAAGCGATAAATCCTATCCATAATATTTCGAAGATTTTGAGAAATATGGCTGGAATTGACTTAGATAACGGAGATGAGTTTTTCAGCCCAAGCAAGTTTGTTATAACAGATATCCGTTCGGGAATGCAAGTGACAAATGTGACTCCAAGTCATCTTGATATGATGTTTAATGTCCGTAACACTACTCTAACAACTCAAAAAGAAGTAGCAGCATTTGTGGCAAATTTTTTTGAAGGTTTGGACTACACTCTAAGGTTAACTCAAGGCTCGTATCCGTTTAGAACAAATACAGATACAAAATTGGTAAAGAATATTGATAAGGCAATCGAAAAAGTAACAGGAATAAAACCGAAACACTCAACTGCAGGTGGAACTTCTGATGCAAGATTTATAGCACCACTTGGCATAGACGTGGTAGAATTTGGCGTAAAGAATGATGCTATTCATAGTACAAATGAGAGAACTACAAAAAAAGAAGTTCAAGATTTATATGAAGTTTTTAAAACTTTAATAGAGATGTGGAAATAAATAAAATCGTATTAATACGATGAGCTTTTTACTGAAAGACGCATGCAATATACATTAAAAAAGCATATGTGAAACTAAGTGTTCAGAAAAAAATTTAGTTTTTTTATAAGTCGTGATTTAGCACAGAAACGTAGATATCGGGACGAGTTCCGATACCGTGATAATTAAGTGGAGGGTTGCCTTCATTTTATGAAATAAAATTAAGGAATCATAATTATGAAATTCGTACAAACAAATAAGGCTCCATCTGCAATAGGTCCATATTCACAAGCGGTTGTTGCAAATGGAATGGTGTTTACGTCAGGACAAATCGCACTTACCGCAGAAGGTGTTATGCTTGAAAATGATGTAGTTATTCAGACAAAACAGGTTCTTAAAAATCTAAGTGCTGTTTTAGAAGAGGCAGGGAGTTCTCTAAGTGATGTTATAAAAACTACTATCTTTTTAGATAATATGGATGATTTTGCTATAATAAATGAGCTTTATGCCGAAGCATTTGGCACCCATAAGCCAGCTCGTTCAACCGTAGCTGTAAAGACACTGCCAAAAAATGCATTAGTTGAGATAGATGCAGTTGCTTTAGTAAAATAATTTTAAAGGGTAGACTATGGCTTTTGTAGAATCTTTTGGGTCAGTTAAGGTTGTGACCGGTTCATGTCACTTACTTACACTTGGCGATGGAAAAAAAATATTAATAGACTGTGGAATGTTTCAAGGTGAAAATGAAGAAAAAAATTCTAAGCCATTTGGTTTTAACCCAGAGGATATAAGTTTTTTAATTCTTACTCATGCTCATCTAGACCATGTAGGCCGTGCGCCGCTTTTATTTAAACAAGGATTTAGGGGCGAAGTTATTACCACGAATTCAACAATAGAACTTGCAAGTGTTATCTTGCTTGACAGTGCACATTTGATGAAAGAAAACTATTATCAGCGTTTTAAAAGAGCGCAAAGAATAGGTGAAGAAAACAAGGTCATGCTGCCTCTTTATACTTCATTGGAAGTTGAATCTTTTTTGTCACTGCAAAAGACTTACGCAAAATATGATGAATCAATACAACTTGATAAAAATCTTTCTGTTACTTTTTATAATGCTGGTCATATTTTGGGTTCAGCTTTTGTAGAAATAAATTTTATAGAAGATGGAATGAATAAGTCTATTGTTTTTAGTGGAGATCTTGGTAATAACCATGATTTTCTTTTACCATCTTTAGTTAAGGCCGGTGAAGCTGATGCTCTTTATATAGAATCTACTTATGGAGATAGAAAACATAAGGATATGGACGATTCTATTGCTGAGCTTAAAGAGATAGTGATAAATACACTGAATAATGATGGAAATGTATTGATTCCATCATTTGCAGTGGATAGAACACAAGAGTTATTATGTATCTTAAAGAGAATGTATATAGATGGTGAATTACCTAAATGCAAAATTTTTTTAGACAGTCCTATGGCAATCCGCGCGACTCGTATCTATAATCAATATGTTAATGAACTGAGTCAAGAGTGCCAGGATTTTATGCAGGAGAGCGGTTCTATTTTTGATTTTGCAAATTTAGAATATATTCAAACTAAGGAAGAATCAAAAAAAATAAATGAAATAGCAAGTGGTTCAATTATAATAGCCGGAGCCGGAATGTGTAATGGTGGACGTATCTTGCATCACTTTAAACACCGTTTATGGAACGATAAAAATGCCGTGATTTTTGTTGGTTTTCAAGCAAAAAAAACACTTGGACGGGAAATTGTTGAAGGTGCAGAATTTATTGAACTGTATAATGAAAAAATTAAAATTAATGCAAACATACATACTGTAAATGGATTTTCCGCTCATGCAGATCAAAGCCAGTTAATAGAGTGGATGAACTCTTTTGAAAGATTAGGAAATATTTATTTAGTGCATGGCGAAGAGGAAAAACAGATTGTATTTAAAGAAGCAATTTTAAATCAACTTGAAAAAAAGGCGCACATTATTAAGGATAAAGAACATATCTTTGTTTAATAATTTTATTGACTTAAAACTGGTATGTATACATGATATTACCAAAAAAATCAGTATTGTTTTTACCTTTTGTGTATGGTGATCTAGATTGATAAAATAAACTTAGTCTATGATTAAAATAGCACAAGTCTCCGCCAAGGAAGAGTGAGGCAGAAAATATATTTTTATCTGAATTGTACCCTTCATGTTTAGCTTCATCCAGTATATATGTGTATGCTAAAAGCTCTGTGTCAATACCACTGCTTAAAGACCAGCCAAATCCCTTATGTGACTTGTCAACAGGTAATAACAAAGCTTCCTCTTTGAGGTATGGGTAATGTACATTGAAATTTTTAGCATAGTTTTTGCCTATGCGAAATGCCGTCCCTACAAATGCAGATGTCTTAAAATTACCAATATTTGCTCCAAAGTGATTAAACCAGTCTGCATTTAAATCATTGTCAGCTTCATCTTCCCATGTTTTTTCACCATATTGTAAAAGTAGATTTACTGTGTATCGTGTTTTAAGTTGAGTATTCCAGCCTTTTACCGAATCGTTTCCTATGAGACTATGAAAAGTTTCTTGTACAGACTTAACCATAGATTCCTTACCTACTACACCAGTTTCTAAGCTATACTCATTAAAACTTTTATTATCCCATTGAAAAAGGAAAGTTGATATCATTAAGATGCCTGCGTATGGCATATCATCATATTGTACGGTACTTATCTCAGTGTTATCGGGTGTTATTGTAGTTTGGCTTAGGCTTACACCGGCATTATAGTTTTTAGATTTATCTAAATTTATATGAAGAGTATCTGCAATGGTTAATACAAGGTTTGTATAACTGGCATTATCATGGTTGTCATCAAGCCAGCAAAAGGCTGCTCCATTTGAAAAATGTTTGTCAGTTCCTGCAAAATAATCATTGTATAATGAAAATGAGAACTGATCTGCATTGAGTGTTAGCGAATATAGAATAAGTGTCAGTACAAGTTTTTTTTTCATATTATTTTGTTTACGTATCCAAAGTCGTTTTTTTTGCTAATTTAATCATGCTTATGCTAATGATTATTAGTATGCCGATATGCTACTCTAAAATAGTTAAGTTAAAAATTAAATAACTGACTTTATGAAATTTTAAATATATGCAATCCATAAAGATAATGAGCTTGTCCTAGATGAAAGTTTAAATTAGCAAAAAAAAAGCTTGAATATAATATAATCGCGTAGAATAACATGACATAATATTAAATATACGGGAATGGTTAATGGAAATAGCTTGTTGCGAGCAAATATTGGGTAAGAAAAAGCCGCTTAAGCTATTTTTTTTAGTAGTTTTTTTGATCTCTAATCTTAGCGCCATTAGCCTGGAAAATGCAGTTTTTCAAACGCTTAGCACAAACCCTCAAATTATTGAGAAGGCCCATAGCCTTAAAGGGGTTCAAAGTGAACGTGATTCAGTTTTATCTGCTTATTATCCTAAACTTGATTTATCAGTAGGAACTGGTTTAGCCACTCAAAAGACTACACCTGCTTTTAACAACCAGTCTGGTGCAGTGGTCACACGTACAGATTATTCAATAACTGCTACGATGAATATTTTTAATGGCTTTAATACTTATCATGACTTAGCATCGCAAACATATAGAACCGATGCGGCAAAATCCTATTTAACTGAATCTAAGGCATCAATTGCTATGCAAACTGTTGAAAGCTTTATCAATATGGTGAAGCAAAAAGCGATAGTGCAGATTAGCAAAGAAAATGTTTCATCGCAAATAGAAATTTATAATAAACTTCTAGAATACACTGAATCTGGCATTGGAAAAGCTTCGGATTTAGGATTCGCATCGGCACGCTTGTCTTTGGCCAAGGTTAATGAAGTTGTCAATGAAAATAATTTTATTCAATCCAAGGTTATTTTTGAGACCCTCTTTGGCGCCCCTATTGAAGTATCTAAATTGCAAGAACCTGTATTTGATTACGTGCTACCTAGTACATTAGATGATGCTGCAGTTATGGCATTGGATCATAACCCATCTATTCAGGTAGGTAAGGATAACGTTAAAAGTGCGCAGAGTGACTACAAAAAAAGTCAGTCAGTTTACTATCCTAGTGTGGATATAGAGGTCAAAGAATCATTGTTAAATGAGAGTGGCGGTTATGAGTACAGCGTCAATAGTTCTGATGCTATGGTCTACCTGAGTTATAACATATTTAACGGCTTTGCGGATAAGGCTGCAATAGAAAAAGGGGTTTCCACGTATTTGCAAAATAACCAGTTTATTCTTGCTACTCAAAGAGATGTTATTAAAAAACTTGGTGTAGCTTGGATTGCAGCGATAAAAATACAAGAGCAGCTTCAACTTTTAGACCAATTGACTGTTTATAGTAAAAAAACATTGGAAGATTATTATAAAGAATTCGGGATTGGTAGACGAACACTTCTTGATATTATCAATGTCAAAAATGATTATGATAATGCTAGGCAGTCTTATCAAGCAGCAAAATATGATTTACTCCTTTCAAAATTTCGTATTTTAGATGCTATGGGCAGTCTGCTAGATTATTTTTCTTCTAAAGCAGATACTATGCAACTTACTGTAAATGAAGCTTTTGTTGAAAATAAGTCAGTTTATGAGATAATCAAGCAAATGAACTATAAGATTCAAAATAAAGAGGATTCTATATCTTATGACGATAGTAATTATTCATCATTTGATACCTTAATGCAAGAGCAAAAGGAGCCAAAAGTTGATGAAAGTATCGAGAGTGCAATGGTTGAAGAAGATTTTCTTCAGGAAAAGCCAAAAATAAAAGAAGAGATTGTAAAGTTAGATAGTGGAAACTTTCAAGAGGAATATTGCTTTTTGGTGAAAGTTAAAAAGCTCAATATTAGAAAAAATAAAGATACAAAGTCAAAAATCATTGGTACTCTTAAACAAGGTGATACTGTTTGTTCTAAAACATTAGGTGGCTTGTGGATACAGAGCAGTAAAGGCTGGGTGTCAAAAACATATTTAAAATACATCAAAAAAAGTGATACTCAAGATGAATTTAATTTTGGAAATTAAAAGGAATTTAGATGCAAGATAGTGGTGATATTGTAAAATTTAACGCTTTACTTGAGGCATTGGTTATTATTACTAAGCTTTTTAAGCGCCCATTTTCTGCGGAATCTTTGGTTGCAGGACTACCGGTTGAAGAAGGAAAATCAAGTCCTGATCTTTTTAGCATAGAGAAGTCAAAATCAAAATTTAGTCGAGCTGCAAGTCGTGCCGGACTTGTCTCTAGTTTAGTTCGTAAAGATCTTGATGAGATATCACCTTTGGTTCTGCCTGCCATTTTGCTTTTAAAAGATAATAATGTCTGCATTCTGACAGGTTTTGATTTTCAAAAAGTACATGCGCGAGTTATTATTCCTGAATTGGGAGAAACAGAAGAATGGATTAGTTTTGAAGACCTCAAATCAGAATATTTAGGCTTTGCCTTTTATGTAAAAAAAACACTTCAAGATAAAGAAGTCCTAAATGAAGATGAAATACAAATAGGGCAAAAAGAACGTCATTGGTTTTGGGATACAATTAAATTTTCTAGTAATATTTACCGTGATACAATCATAACCTCTTTGTTAGTCAATTTTTTTGTTCTAGCAGCACCACTTTTTACAATGAATGTTTATGATAGAGTTGTGCCAAATGCTGCAATAGAAACACTTTGGGTTTTAGCAATTGGTGTATTGATTATTTTTGTTTTTGACACCATCTTGAAATTTCTACGGGCTTACTTTTTAGAAACTGCTGGAAAGAAAAATGATGTGATTATGTCTTCTTTACTTTTTGAGCGGGTGATGGATTTGAAGATGGATGTCTATCCTAAGTCAATAGGTACATTTGCCAATCATATAAAAGAATTTTCAGCAGTAAGCTCTTTTTTCGCCTCTGCTACCATGTCTATTCTTATAGATCTGCCATTTATTTTCATCTTTCTTTTTACTATCTATTATATTGCAGGTCCTATAGTGCTAGTTCCAATGACAAGCATAGTCCTAATATTGATGTATACTATTTTTATCCGTGATGCACTTAAGAAAAGTATTGACAGTAGCTACGATGCTGCATCTATTAAATATGGTGTTTTGATAGAAAGTATTGCAAATTTGGAAACTTTAAAAACTTTAGGTTCAGTGGGACACGTTCAGTGGAAGTGGGAAGAGAGTAGTGCTGATATAGCTCAAAAAAGTATTAAAAGCCGAATGCTCTCAAGTTCTATTATTACAGTTACGGCACTTTTAATACAAATTAATACAGTTGCAATTTTAATCGTAGGGGTGTATCTGATTTCTGCAAATGAATTAACTATGGGAGGGATGATTGCGACAGTTCTTTTATCCTCTAGGGCGATTGCACCCATGGGTCAGGTTGCAGGGCTGATTGCTAGCTATGAACATGTTAAAACAACATATAAAGTTTTAGATGACATTATGCATATGCCGGTAGAACGCCCAGAGGGAAAAAAATTTATAAGTCGTCCTGATCTTACAGGGAAAATAGAATTCAAAAATTTATCTTTTAGTTATAAAGAAAACGATAAAAATGTACTGGAAAATCTTTCGTTTACTATAGAAGCAGGAGAAAAGGTTGCTATTATAGGAAAGATTGGCAGCGGTAAAACAACAATAGAAAAACTAATATTGGGACTTTATACTCCAAATAAAGGTTCTATTTTACTTGATGGAATTGAACTCTCACAGATTGACCCTGCAGATATACGTAATAGTATCGGTTATGTATCTCAAAATATAGTACTTTTCAAGGGTACAGTTAAAGAAAATATCCTATATAAGGTTCAAGATGCCACTGATGTTCAGATTATTAAAGCGGCAGAGTTAAGCGGAGTTGCTAACTTTGTTAATAAGCATCCTAAAGGCTTTGATATGGAGATTGGTGAAAGAGGAACGGGTCTCTCTGGAGGACAGATACAAAGTGTCGGTCTGGCTAGAGTACTTTTAACAGATGCGCCAATTTATATGTTTGACGAACCTACTAACGCTCTTGATGGCAATGAAGAGAAAAAACTTATTAAACGTCTCAAAGTTATGCTTGAAGATAAGACAGTGATTATTGTAACACACAAGCCGGCATTATTAGAGTTAGTAGATAGAATTATTGTTTTGGATGATGGGAAAATAGTATTGGATGGAAAAAAAGAGATGGTACTGAAATCATTGGAAGGAATATAACTATGGCTTTGGGTGAAAAGATTATACATACTAAACTTAATGATGAAGATTTAAAAAAAGTACGTGAAACTGAATTTAGTGAGATAGATCTAAAGTTTATCTCTTCATTATCTGCAGCTGTTATACAAAAATCAACAAAAAAAAGTCGAATTCTTGTTTGGATAATGTTACTTTTAGTTGTTACTTTTGTCACATGGGCATCTCAAGCTACGCTTGACGAAGTAACACGTGCATCAGGTAAAATTATCCCCTCACATCAGATTCAAAAGGTGCAATATCTCGAAGGTGGTATAGTAACAGAGATACTAATTAGAGAGGGTGATATTGTTAAAAAAGGGCAACCTTTGATTAAAATAGACAGTACCGGATTTGAGGCAAAATTTCAAGAAGGTAAAATCAGACTTTTTGAGTTAAAAGCAAAAGCCTCACGATTAAAGGCTCAAATTAATGTTGAACCAATTTCTTTTGATAGTGTCCTTAAAAAAGAATTTGCAGAAATTGTGAAGGAAGAGAGTAGTCTTTTTAAATCAAGCATGGCGCAACAAAAAAAGACAATTGATATTTTAAGTGAGCAGTTAAAACAACGACAGAGTGAGACTAAAGAAGTAAAGAATAGGATAAAAGATCTTTCTAAAAGGTATGAACTCATTAGTAAAGAAATTGATTTAACACGCCCTTTATTAAAAAAATATTTAGTGCCTGAGGTAGAATTTTTAAAACTCCAACGTCAAGCTTCTGAAATAAAGGGAGACTTGGACGCCTCTAAACTTTCTATCCCGAGGATACAATCTAAAATAAGTGAAGCAAGAAAATCAATACAAGAAGCTAAGCTTGGTTTTAGCAACAAAGCAAAAAAAGAGTACAACGAAGTTATTAGTGAAATTGCACGTATTGAGCAGACGAATGAACCTTTAAAAAATAAGGTTTATAAAGCAGTTCTTAGATCTCCCGTGGATGGTACGGTGAAGCAACTTTTAGTCAATACTGTAGGTGGGGTAATCTATCCAGGAAATGATGTTATTGAAATTTTGCCTTTAGAAGATAGTCTCATATCAGAAGTGAAGGTGAGACCTTCTGATATCGCATATTTACACCTAAGTCAAGAAGCAATTGTAAAATTTAGTGCGTATGATTTTTCTATTTATGGAGGCTTACGTGGCAAAGTAGTATATATAAGTGCCGATACGATAACAGATGAGAAAGATAAAAGCTATTATTTAGTTCGGGTAAAGACAGAAAAAAGTTTTCTTGGAGCTGCTGATAAACCATTGAGAATTATGGCTGGAATGACAGTGACTGTTGATATATTAACTGGCAAAAAAACTGTACTTGATTATATTTTGAAGCCTGTATTTAAAGCCAAAGAAAATGCATTGAGGGAGCGGTAATGGATACTATATGCCTATTTACACAAAGTAATCGATTGTCACAAAAGTGGAAGGGACTCTTATCTAAAGATAATGAAGTGAAACTTTGTACTGAATTTAAACAGCTCAAGAAACTTATAGGTGAGCAAAATTTTATTATTTTTCATAATGATACAGAGTGTCAAACTATTATTGAAGAGCTCGATTTACTTCATGAGATTTTTCCAAAGAAACATACACTTGTTCTTAGAAGCCAACCAAATTTGGATGAGGGCGAACTACTCTTATCACATGAAATAGGTGGGTATGGCAATGCAAATATGAGTGATGATGTATTTTTGCAGGCAATAGAAGTTATTAAAAGTGGCAGCGTTTGGCTTTACCCAGAGCTCATGAAACATCTCATTAAGAAGATCACTACAATAAATACTAAAAGTGAAACTTCTGAACTATTAAAGGATTTAACAACAAGAGAAAAAGAAGTGGCATTGCTTGTGTCTGAGGGCGAGACAAATCAGATGATAGCAGATGATTTACATATTTCACCAAATACAGTAAAACTACATATTGCCTCAATTTTTGAAAAGCTTGGCATTAAAAGCAGGGTGGCGTTGGCAATTTTAGTTAGTAAAACTAACTAAAATTATTTCTTACACTTTTTATCTTTCCATCCATTGGTTCGGGTATGGATTTTTTGAATATCAGAATCTGTGTATGGCTTGGCTGCAATTGGCGATCTTCCAGGAGTAACAAATGTTTTGTAGCCCTTATCCACATCTACACTAATACCATGACTGCTGACGTATATACCGCCTTTTTCACAAAAAAATTCTTCTTTGTCTTTTTCCATGGTTCCTGAAAATATTGTACCCCTAATACCGATCGTAACTGTTTTTGTTTTGAATTTGAATTTTTCAGGGGAAATTTTGGCAATCTTTCCTGTAATAATACGAAAGACTCCTCTTTTCATTTTAAATGCTACAGCAGAATTTTTCTTCTCATCATAAAGATAGTTTTCAATGCTAAATTCACTCTTACTTCCTATGGAAACAGCAGATTTATCTGCAAAAAGTAACTTTACTAGGGCATCCTTTTTTGTAGAAAGTGTATCCTTCTCTTCTAGCTTCATTCCTACCACACTCGGTTTTAATTGACCATTTCTTATGAGAGACACATCCCCTTTTATGTAAATAATCTTTCCAACGTCTGCCAAGAGCGGAAGTAGCCAAAGTAAGACGATAACTAAAATTTTCATATCTCAATCCTTTTTTAGATGCTAGTGCGATTATATCATATGAACACTTTATATGCTAATAGCACACTAAATAATCATTTCTACAAGTGGAGAATTTGATACAAAATATGTAAGGAAAAAAGGCAGAAGTACATATTTTTTTTGTTTTAATAATTGATGTCCCTAAAATCCCCTAAAGCTACAAAAAACAAGTTTTTTTGAGATTTATTGGGTATCGATACACTTTTTTACAAAAGTGCGTAAAGTCAGTTAATAACTAAAGATTCTACAATTACGAAAAAGAGCACTACTTAGCTTTTTTATTGTTTTTACACTGAGGAGTCTACTAAAAAAATATTCATTTTAACTTTTTTATACGTGACTTATAGTAGGAAAGTACTATTGCTATTTATATGATTCAGTTATATAATGAGGCAAGAATAAAAGTGAAGGATCTATCATGACACAATCAATTGGAATAGTTTCTCAGGCTACGGGAATAGTTACTGCGACAAGTAGTGATGGGCATACTCGTGAAGTAGGCGAGGGTGAACAAATATTTGAGGGTGAGGTATTGTCTGTTCATGGGACAGGTTCGAATGCAAGTGTTACTTTTAATAATGGATGTAATATGGCTTTGGGTGAGGATGAATCTGCCCTTATTGACGAAACTGTTTATAAACTGGAATTTTTTGATGATGCAGATGTAGTGGTAGATTTAAAAAGTGTTGAGAATATCTCTGAAGCAACAGTATCTGAAGAATTAGCTGCTGCTGCCGCCAAAGATGTAGAAATAGAAGAAGATGGAGAACTAGCTGCTGCAGGCGGCGGAATTTTTGATGAAGCTTTAATGGCAGGATCTGATGGCAACCCTGATAGTGCTGATGGAATGGAGACTGCAGCTGGTGGTGGATTAGAGTATGGTACACAAGTAGATGTGGCAAATTTAAATGAGCGTATTGACAATGATATAACATTAGCTACTTCCCCTAATACTGATACTTTTACACCAAGAACAATAGATAATCGTGTTGTAGATTTTAATGCTAGGACAGATGCTCGAGCAGCTTTGGATGCACAAACACCGACACAAGCTCCAACTGAAGCACCAACTGAAGCACCAACGCAAGCACCAACTGAAGCGCCAACACAAGCTCCAACTGAAGCACCAACGCAAGCACCAACTGAAGCGCCAACACAAGCTCCAACTGAAGCGCCAACACAAGCTCCAACTGAAGCGCCAACACAAGCTCCAACTGAAGCGCCAACACAAG
>Ga0316206_1002337_pt1 | contig 13017 bp, 14 predicted proteins | sample 6monthpyrite_MG_FD_204942 | JGI IMG/M metagenome (GOLD analysis project Ga0316206, IMG submission 204942) | Microbial mat bacterial communities from mineral coupon in-situ incubated in ocean water Damariscotta River, Maine, United States -... | ecosystem: Environmental > Aquatic > Marine >...
AAAATCTAAAAGTAGAAATTAATGAACGTATAGACGCTCAACATGATTTAGAGCTTGTAACGCAGAGGCTTACAGAAGCTCAACGAATCTCATCTATGGGGAACTTCGAGTTTAATCTAGAGAGTAAAAGATTATGGTTTTCAAGAGAGTTATACGAGTTACATGGTTTAGATAATAGTATTGATATGAATCTTGATATATTTTTCTCAGTAGTAGATAAAAAGGATGCACAACTGTTGAAAAGTTTAATTGACGATTGTGTTAGAAATAGAGATATATTCAGTATTGATTACAAAGTTATTTTGAAAAATGGTGATGTACGTAAACTTCATGTTCAAACAAAGATGCTAAAAGATGAAAAAAGAGATACATATGTTTTAGCTGGTGCGGTACAAGATGTAACTGCTCAAAGAAAAAAGGATGATGAGCTTTTCTTAGCTGCAAAAGTTTTTGAAGGTGTACATGACGCAGTAATTGTGACAGATAATAGATTTAATATCTTGACTGTAAATAGTGCATTTAGTGCTATAACAGGGCGAAATAAAGAGGATGTTATTGGTACAAGTGACGTTGTTTTAGCAGAATATTTAAAAGATGACAAGTTTGTGAGAGAATTTCATGATTCTATAACTGCTAATGGTTTTTGGAAGGGTGAAATGAGTGGATTTAGTAGAAAAGGTGAAAACTTTACTCAGCGCTCAAATGTTAGTGTTGTTAAAAATCCGCAAGGACAAATTATACACTATATTGAACTATTTAGTGACATTACAAGAGAGAAAAAAGCAGAAGAGAGACTGCGCTATTTAGTACATTATGATAGTTTAACAGATTTACCTAATCGTGAGCTTTTAAGTAATAGACTGTCAAAAGCTGTACAAAAACAGAAACGTAATGGTAAATTAGTTGCAATACTTCTTTTCGATATGGATAATTTTAAACTTGTAAATGATACTTTAGGACACATAGCAGGCGATGGCATGTTACGATTAGTCGCTCAGCGTTTAAAATCTTTAATTAGAGAGAGTGATACACTATCACGTTTAGGTGGAGATGAATTTTGTATTCTTTTAGATGATATTGAAAATATTAGTATTATTTCAGCAATGGCACAGAAAATTTTATCCTCTTTTGAAGCTCCTTTTATTATTGAATCTAAAGAGCTTTTTATTACAGTTAGTATTGGGATTAGTATCTATCCAGAAAATGCTTTAGATGTCTCTACACTTATTAAGCAAGCAGATACTGCTATGTACCGTGCAAAAGATTATGGTAAAAATACATACCAATTTTTTACAGATAAAATGGATGAATCATCTTATGAGAGGCTTATGATTGAAGGACATTTAAGAAGAGCATTAGAAGATGAAGAGTTAGAACTATATTATCAACCTAAAGTTGAGTTATGTACGGGGAAAATAGTCGGTGCCGAAGCGCTTTTACGTTGGAACCATCCTGAAATGGGAATGGTCTCTCCTGATAGATTTATAGCAATTGCCGAAGATACTGGGTTAATAGTTCCAATTGGAGCATGGGTTATGGATGAAGCAATATCTCAGACAAAAATTTGGATTGATAATGGACATAATAAATTTCATATGGCAATTAATGTATCTGGTAGACAATTTAAAACTGAAAGTATTATAGAACTTGTTGATATTGCTTTGAAAAAATATGATGTATCTAGCACTAATATTGAAGTTGAATTAACAGAAAGTGTTTTGATGGATGAAAAAGATAAAATTTTAAAGACTTTAACAACTTTAAGAGATAATGGAATTTCAATTGCAATAGATGATTTTGGAACCGGTTACTCTTCACTTAGTTATCTTAAAATGTTCCCTTTAACTACTTTGAAAATTGACAAATCATTTATCGATGACTTATCAGATGGTAGTGATGATGCTGAGATTGTGAGTGCGACTATAAAAATGGCAAAAAGTTTAAATATGAAAGTTGTTGCAGAGGGTGTTGAGACAGTTGAACAACTGAATTTCTTACAAAAAGAGCATTGTGATGTTATACAAGGTTATTATTATAGTCCACCAGTACCAGTGCATAAATTTGAGGAGTTGCTAAAGCGAGGTGTCATAACGCCATAGATTAGGTATAATTACACCTTTAGGAGAGTATATGAATATTTACGCAACATCACAATCAGATTTTAGCATCAATTTTAAAAAAATACTTAACCGTTCTTCTATGGATATGAGTGAAGTTATGCCAATTGTTTCAGGCATCATTTCGCGTATTAGACAGAATGGTAATAGTGCATTGTTTGATGATATTTCAAAGTTTGATGGCTGGAATCCAACCTCTGCTGATGATTTAGAAATTAGTCAAAAGTCTATGTTAGATTCTTATGACGCGTTAGAGCCAAAATTAAAAAAAGCACTACATATTGCTTATGATAGAATTTTTGCTTATCATAAAAAACAGAAGCAAAACAGTTGGTTTGATACAGAAAGAAATGGTACGATTTTAGGACAAAAAATAACTCCAGTTGATCGCGCAGGGCTGTATATTCCTGGTGGAAAAGCAGCGTACCCTAGTTCACTTTTAATGAACACAATTCCTGCAATTGTTGCAGGTGTTGAAGAGATAATAGTCTGTACTCCAACTCCTGATAATGACCCTAACTCTCTTTTACTTGCAGCTTGTCATCTTTGTGGTGTTAAAAAAGTTTATAAAGTTGGTGGAGCTAGTGCCATAGCTGCTATGGCATATGGTACTCAGAGTATTAGTAAAGTTGATGTTGTTACAGGTCCTGGAAATATTTTTGTAGCTACTGCTAAAAAAATGGTTTATGGTGATGTAAATATTGATATGATTGCAGGGCCTAGTGAAATCGGTATACTAGCAGATGAAAGTGCGAATCCTAACCATTTAGCTGTTGATTTACTCTCACAAGCAGAACATGATGAGATGGCTAGCTCAATTATGATAACAACGTCTCAAAGAATTGCAGATGAAACGTCACGTGAGGTAGAGGTTTGGCTTAAAAAATTAAATAGAGAAAAGATTGCAAGAACTTCTATTGAAGAGCGAGGTGCAATTATTATCGCACGTGATATGGATGAAGCAATATCTCTTATGAATGAGATAGCTCCTGAGCATTTAGAAGTTGTAACTCAAAACCCATTTGATTATCTTGGTGCTATTAAACATGCTGGTGCTATATTTTTAGGAGCAAATACTCCTGAAGCGATTGGTGACTATATGGCTGGGCCTAATCATACTTTACCAACAGGTTCAACGGCTAAGTTTTATTCCCCTCTTAGTGTAGATCATTTTATGAAAAAATCCTCTATTATTGCATTTTCTAATGAAGCTATAAATGAGTTAGGTGAGCATTGTGCACTACTTGCAGATACTGAAGGCTTAGATGCTCACGCAGCTTCTGTTAGGGTTAGACTGAAATAATGCAAAAGAGTAGCAAAATATTATTAGTCGATGATTCAAAAGTTTCTAGACAGATGTTAAGTTTTACATTGATGGAAATTGGATTTAATAATGTTTTACAAGCTTCAGACGCTGAAGAGGCACTTGATTTATTAGAAGAAGAAGAGGTCGACGCTATAATAACTGACTTACATATGGGTAAGATGAATGGTATGGATATGATTAAAACATTAAGAGATGCTCCTCGTTTTAAGGGTAAACCAATTTTTCTTCTAACCGGTGAAGATTCAGAAGATGTAAAAAGAGTTGCACGTCACTCAGGCGCTACATTTATATTAAACAAATCAGACAGTGTAGATAAGTTTAAAAAAGTACTCTCTCACTATTTAGAACGCTAGATTAATACTACAATTTAAGGACTATCAGATTAATGGAAGATATGCTTACGTCGTTATCCACATATGGATATATAATTTTATTTCTTTACTCATTTGGAGGAGGATTTTTAGCATTAAGTGCTGCTAGTGTACTTTCATTTACAGGACAGATGAATTTTGAAATCACTCTTTTGATTGCATTCATTTCTAATGCAATTGGAGATGCAGTTTTGTTTACAGTAGCTAGGAACTCGAAAAAAGATGTAATGGCATATCTTAAAAAACATAGACGAAAACTTGCGCTTTCTCATATTCTTATTAGAAAACATGGCTCAAAAGTTATTTTTCTTCAAAAGTTTATTTATGGGGTAAAAACATTGGTTCCACTGGCAATTGGTCTTACTAATTATAATATGCGTTCGTTCATGGTAGTAAATGTTTTTGCATCAATGCTTTGGGCTTTAGTCGTAGGCTTTATCTCTTTTTATAGCGCAGCTTCAATTATCTCTATTTTTGAAAATTTTGAAGAGCATAAGTTTGTCTTTTTTGGAGTTCTATTTTCTATTTTAGCTCTAATATACTACTATTTTTCAAGAGTAACTAAAAAGAGGGGTTAACCTCTTTTCATGCAGAGTTTTTAGGTCGATGTGGAATATACTCAATATAGAGTGAAACAGAATCTACAAGCTCTTCAATAAAATCATCTAAAGTGCGCATCCAGTCAAAATGCTTTAATTCACTCTCGCTCGGACATATGTCATTCTCAATTAAATATCTTTCAAGAGGTTCTCTCCCATGTGTCTGAGAAATTGAGTAAGCATCTGCCATCATATTAGACATTTGAATAATTTCATCGTAAATCATGTATGTACAGTCAAGTTCATTATCTGCTAAAATTTTTATAGCTGTATCTTCAAAAGCAGTTAAACGCATTTTCACCCTTTATTACTAATTTGACCGTATTAAAGCAATAATAGTACCACATTTTTATTTATTAATGGTAAAGATTATTTTTTGTTTTATTATTTTATTTTCAATTAAGACATAATATATCTTAATTAAAATATTTAATAATTGTTTTTTAAAATTAAGTTAGATTAATGCTATATATTGATAATATTTTATTATCTTTTATTATATGGAGGAAGTATGGGACTATCACGTAGAGAGTTTATTAAGTCCGCTGCAGCTGCTAGTGCTGCTAGTGCGATTGGGATGAGTATTCCACGTCAAGCTGAGGCAGCGGCTACTTTAGCTGAAAAGGAGTGGCGATGGGATAAAGCAGTTTGTCGTTTTTGTGGAACCGGATGTGGGATTATGGTTGCTACAAAAGATGATAAAATTGTTGCTGTAAAGGGAGATCCTAAAGCTCCAGTTAATCGTGGATTAAATTGTATTAAGGGTTATTTTAATGCAAAAATCATGTATGGGGCTGACCGTTTAACTCAACCTCTTCTTCGTGTAGGAACAGATGGTAAGTTCTCAAAAAATGGAAAGTTTGTTCCAGTTTCTTGGGAGCGTGCTTTTGATGAAATGGAAGAAAAATTTAAAAAATCTTACAATGAATTAGGACCAACTGGGATTGGTATTTTTGCTTCTGGGCAATATACAATCCAAGAGGGTTATGCAATGAGTAAGCTTACAAAAGCCGGTTTTAGAAGTAATAATATTGATCCAAATGCTCGTCACTGTATGGCTTCAGCGGTTGCTGGTTTTATTCAAACATTTGGTATTGATGAGCCATCTGGATGTTATGATGATATTGAAATTACAGATACAATTGTTACATGGGGTGCCAATATGGCTGAAATGCACCCAATTCTTTGGTCACGTGTAACAGATAGAAAACTTAGTAATCCTAAAGATGTAAAAGTTATTAACCTTTCTACGTATACAAATAGAAACTCTGATTTAGCAGATACTGAAATTATTTTTAAACCAAACACAGATCTTGCCATTTGGAACTTTATTGCCCATGAGATTGTTTATAACCATCCAAACTCAATTGATTGGGATTTTGTAAAAAACCATACAGTATTTACAACTGGTTTTGCTGATATAGGTTATGGACTTCGCACGGATATTAACCATAAAGATTATACAGAGAAAGAAAAAGATACAGCAGCAATGCAAGCTAGTAAGCAAATATCTAAAGATGAAGCTATTGCACTCACTCACTTAGGTCTAAAAGAGGGTGATACAATGAAAATGAAGCATGCTGGTGCTGCAAAAAAACATTGGCAGATTACTTTTGAAGACTTTAAAAAAGCTCTTGCACCTTATACGCTTGATTATGTTGCTGGTGTATCTAAGGGAAATTCAGATGAATCAATAGATAGTTTTAAAGCAAAACTAAAAGAATTAGCTGCATATTATGCGCAAGATAAACGTAAAGTTGTAAGTTTTTGGACAATGGGTATGAACCAACATACTCGTGGTACTTGGGTAAATGAGCAAGCTTATATGGTTCACTTACTTTTAGGTAAACAAGCAAAACCTGGAGATGGTGCATTTAGTCTTACAGGTCAACCATCAGCTTGTGGTACAGCTCGTGAAGTTGGAACATTTGCTCATCGTCTTCCTGCTGATTTAGTTGTTGCAAATCCAAAACATAGAAAAATGTCAGAGAAAATTTGGAAAATTCCAAATGGAACTCTAAACCCTAAAGTTGGAACGCATACAATGGCTATGATGCGAGACATTGAAGATGCAAAAATTAAATTTGCATGGGTTCATGTTAGTAACCCTTGGCAAAATACGGCGAATGCTAACCACTGGCTAAAAGCTGCACGTAAAATGGATAACTTCTTAGTTGTGTCTGATGCATATCCTGGAATTTCAGCAAAAGTAGCAGATTTAATTTTACCAACTGCTATGATATTTGAGAAATGGGGCTCTTATGGAAATGCTGAGCGTCGTACACAACACTGGAAACAACAAGTAACTCCAATAGGTGAAGCTATGCCTGATACTTGGCAATATACGGAGTTTGCAAAACGTTTTAAACTAAAAGATGTTTGGGGCAAACAAAAAATTAACTCTAAACTTACTCTTCCCGATGTTTTGGGAAAAGCTAAGAAAATGGGTTATAGTCCTAATGATACACTTTTTGATGTTCTATTCGCAAATAAAGAGGCAAAGAGTTTTAAAGCAGATGATCCAATAGGTAAAGGATTTACCAATACAGAAGTATTTGGAGATAAACGTAGCGTTAAAGGAAGTGATGGTAAAGAGTTTAAAGGTTATGGCTTTTTTATTCAAAAATATTTATGGGAAGAGTATAGGAAGTTTGGTTTAGGACATGGACATGATTTAGCTGATTTTGATACATATCATAAAGTTCGTGGACTTAAATGGCCAGTTGTTGATGGTAAAGAGACTCAGTGGCGATTTAACGCTAAATATGATCCATATGCAAGAGCTGCAAAAACTGGTGATTTTGCATTCTATGGACCAGCGTTAAAAGCTACTCCAAAAGGAACTCTAACAGGTCCAGTTGACCCTAAAACAAAACATGCTTTGAAAAACAAAGCAAAAATCTTTTTCCGCCCTTACATGGAACCACCAGAAAGTCCAAGTCACGAGTATCCATTCTGGCTATCAACTGGTCGTGTGTTAGAACATTGGCATAGTGGAACAATGACTATGCGTGTACCCGAACTTTATCGAGCTATGCCTGAAGCTCTATGTTATATGCATCCAGAAGATGCAAAAAATATGGGAGTTAAACAAGGTGAGGAGATGTGGGTTGAGAGTCGTCGTGGAAAAGTAAAAGCGCGTGCTGATATGCGTGGACGTAATCGTGTCCCTAAAGGTCTTGTTTTTGTTCCTTGGTTTGATGAACGTGTATTTATTAATAAAGTTACACTTGATGCTACTTGTCCAATCTCGAAACAGACAGACTTTAAAAAGTGTGCTGTTAAAGTTTACAAGGCGTAAGAGAAGTGGCAATTAGCGAACGTAGAAGATTTTTATTAAAAACTGCTAAAGCAGCAGCCGCTGCTACTGTAGGTGGACTTGTTTGGGGAGTGATAGCTGAAGAATCTAAAGCTTCACCTCTTGCACTTCGCCCACCTGGTGCGGTTGATAATTTTCTTCAAACTTGTATTCGCTGTGGATTATGTGTGAATGATTGTCCATATCATACTTTGAGTCTTGCAAAAATGGGTGAAGATGTAGCTTATGGTACACCTTACTTTGTTGCTCGTGATATTCCATGTTACATGTGTGAAGATATTCCATGCACTGTAGCTTGTCCTAGTGGTGCGCTAGATATTAAATCTCTTTTAAATGAAAAAGAGGAGCTTGATATTGGCAAATCACAAATGGGTGTGGCAGTAGTTGACCATAACAATTGTATTGCTTATTGGGGAATACAGTGTGATGCATGTTATCGAGTTTGTCCATTAATGGATGAGGCAATTACTCAGGAGTATAAAAGAAATGAGCGTACTGGTAAACACGCATTTTTAACACCAATGGTTCATGCTGATGCTTGTACTGGGTGTGGAATGTGTGAGCATGCATGTATTACGTCCAAAGCATCTATTATTGTGCTACCTAGAGAGATTGCACTAGGCAAAGCTGGTACCAACTATATAAAAGGTTGGGATAGTGAAGATGAGAATAGGCTTCATGATGTTAGTACTGATGTTACAACTAAAACAGATAGAAGCAATAAAAAAGTTAGGGATTATCTAAATAGTACGGAGCTTTTTGATGAATAAGTTTCGTTATTTAATTGCTAGAAGAGTAGTACAGATTTTGATTTTTACACTTTTTATTGGAGCAAATGTGTATGGATGGAAGATATTAGATGGTGATTTAAGTGCATCTTATATTTTTGAAACTATACCTTTAGCTGATCCATTTGCATTAATTCAGATGTTTATAGCAGGGGCTACTATTGCATTTGACATCTCACTTGGAGCAATTATAGTTTCACTATTTTACATTTTTATTGGTGGCAGAGCTTTTTGTAGTTGGATATGTCCAGTTAACATAATAAGTGATAGTACAGCATGGATTAGAAAAAAAATTAAAATAGATGAGGTTGAACATAGAAAGTATCTAGGTGAAAATGCTCGTTATTGGATGATAGGAGTTGCTTTATTGCTCTCTTACATTATGGGTGTTGCTGCTTTTGAGATGATTAGTCCAGTTTCAATTGTTCATCGTGGTTTGATATTTGGTTTTGGTTTAGGCTGGGGAGTTGTCTCTTTAATATTTTTATTTGATTTGTTTTTAGTTCGTCATGGTTGGTGTTCTCATCTTTGTCCATTAGGTGGATTTTACTCACTACTTGGTTCTAAGTCAATTTTTAGAGTTAAGTACGATGTAGATAAATGTTCATCATGTATGAATTGCGTGGAAATATGTCCTGAGAAACATGTCCTAAATATGGTTACTAAACAAAGTGCTATGGTAGAAAAAGGTGAGTGTACATTGTGTGCTAGATGTATAGAGGTGTGCAATGATGATGCACTTAATTTTAGTATAAAAAATTTTATTTCAAAGGATAAGTAGATGAGAAAATTAATGTTAGTAATTCTTAGTGTGGTATTTGCTAGTGTGAGTGCAGTAGCTGCTGGGATTAGTGGTGCAGAAATGGGGATAAGAAAAGCTGATGTTTTTACCGAAAAACCAGTAATGACAGGTGGAGTACATTATGGTGATGCACCACAAGGGACAAGTGAAAGATTTGATCGCTCTTTTGAAAATGCTCCACCATTAATACCACACGATATTGAAGGCTTACTACCAATTAAAGTTGATGATAATAAATGTTTAGGTTGTCACCTACCTAAAAATGCAAAAATGATGGGTCTTGGGGCAACTCCGATTCCAAAGTCACACTTTACAAACTACCGTAAACATGACCCAAAACTCAGTAAAGATATTTATCAAGGTCGTTATAACTGTACTCAGTGTCATGCTCCACAATCAGATGTTAATGCTTTAATTAGAAATACTTTTGATGGTGGTTTTGCAAATGAGATGGAAAGAAAACATTCTAATCTTTCTGAAAAAATAAATGAGGGTGTTAAGTAAATTAATGCAAAGACGTGAACTCTTTAACTTTTTAAATGTAGAGAAAAAAGAGTCTGTCGTAATTATGGCACCCTACCTAGGTGGTGATTTAAACAACTGTTTAGATTGCGAGGCACCTTGTGTAAATGAGTGTGAAGAGAAAATTTTAGAATATAATAATGCACCGCTAATTAACTTCAGTTTAGGCGGTTGCACATATTGTGAGGCTTGTTTTAATGCTTGTGAAAAAGATGTATTAAATGAGCTAGATGTTCAAATTAAAGCAATGGCAAATCTTTCAACAAAAAGTTGTATAGCGTGGAACTCAGTCGTGTGCAATAGTTGCGCCGATGTATGTGATGTGCGTGCTATAAAGTTTTTTGGAATGTTTAAACCAACGGTTAATTTTGAGAGCTGTACAGGTTGTGGAATGTGCCTACACGTTTGCCCATCAAATGCAATACAGATGAGAGTAAGTTAATGAGAATATTTTTATTACTAACTATTTTTACAGCTTCACTTTTTGCAATTTCAAGTGTCAATAAATTTCAGGCAAGCGCCTTCATTTTAGACATGATTTTAAAAGATAATACTATTTATGTCTCAACTACAGGTGGAACAGTTGAAAGTTTTGACATCTCTACAAAAAAGAATAACACAATTGTAAAACTAAAGCCACTAATAAACTTTTTTGATGAAGAGTATGATGCTAAAATTTATAGTATAGATTTAAATAAAAATAGCGACTTACTAATTCTTGCAGAATCAAGCGGTGGAAATCGTAGAGTTTTAATTTTTAAAGATAATAGCATTGTAAAATTAGCAGGACTAAATAAAAGTGCAATATATAAAGAGGCTCGTTTTGTTGATGAAAATAGAATTTTACTAGCGACGCTCTCAAATGAAATTAGTCTATACGATATTACAAAAGGCAAAGTAATTTATACAAAAGCACTATCTAGTTATTCATTTTCAGATTTTTCACTAAATAAAAACTTAGCAGCAATTACTGGTGAGGCTGGTGATGTTTATATATTTGATTACGAAAATAAGAAAGTTGTAAAAGTGCTAAGTGGGGCGAATAAAGACAATGTATACTCAATTGATTACAAATCAGGCTCTATTTTAACAGCAGGACAAGATAAATATGTTGGACTATACGATTTAAAAAATGAAAATTTCAAAAGAGTAAAAACAACATTTTTAGTGTATGCTTGTGCTTTGAGTAGCGATGCAAAGTTTTCAGCATACATGAGTAATGAAAATAGCCAAATTACAGTAATAGATAATAAAAGTTTAGATATTTTGGCTAAATTAGATGGACATAAATCAACAGTTAATCGCATTATTTTTGCATCAAACAATCATCTTTTTAGCTCATCAGATGATAGAGAAATTTTAGAGTGGAGGTATTGATATGAACGTATCGAGTATTGTAGTTCAAACTAGACCAGAACATTGTGATGCATTGCGTCAAATATTAGAAGATGGTGATTTGTGTGAGGTTCATTTTCATGATGAGAAGGGGCGCATAATTGTAACAATTGAAGCTCAGAGTGTTTCTGATGAAATTGCAAACTTAACAAAGATTCAAGCACTGCCAAACGTGATAGCCGCAGATATGTCATACAGCTACAGCGAAGATGAGCTAGATAAAGCTAGAGAAGATATTGAATTGAGTTCTGGAAGTATAGCTGATGTGCTTCAAGATGATGAGATTGATGCTTCAAATATAGTTTACCGTGGTGATTTGAAGAAAAAAGGTTTCTAGAAAATGAGACTGAGTGAACATCAGCGTAGTGTACTAAAAAAGAATTTTAAAGAGATTTTTGGAGATGGAAAAATATATCTTTTTGGCTCTAGGATTGATGATTCGACAAAAGGTGGAGATATAGATTTGTATATTTCTACAACTAAAAAAGATAGCTTATCTGAGAAAAAAATAGACTTTTTGGTAAATGTTAAACGAGAGATAGGTGAGCAAAAGATTGATGTTGTGTTCGATAGAGGGCAAAATAGACTTATAGATAAGAAAGCAAAAGCTGAGGGAATTATGCTGTGAGTGATGAGCTAAAAAACATATTTGAAACAATTGATTTGATGTTCCAAAATGCAGATATAGATTTTAATGAATTACAAAATAAAAATATAGATAAAACATTTTTTGAAGATTACAATAACACTAGAATAGTCAATAGCTTTCTTTTTAACTTCTCAAAACTTCAAGATAAAATTGGCGGTAAGTTATTTAAAAAAGTTCTATATGAACTAAAAGAGATTGATGATTTATCCATTTCTATGATTGACTTGCTTCATCTACTAGAAAAACTAGGCATTATCGAAAATGAACAAACTTGGGATAAGTTAAGAGAAATTAGAAATTCTTTAGCACATGAATATCCATTTGATTTAGATGAAAGAATAGAGAATATACGTTTAGTTTTAGATGGGTATGTCGTATTAAAGTTGATTTATAAAAAATTAACTTTTAATAGTCTGTAAGTAAGATTAATTATTTAAAAATATGGATTTTGTGATGAATAGAAAAAGTGCAGTTAATGCTAAGATAGTTGATATTGAAGTGAAAATTTCAGATGTAATTTTTAAAATATTTACAATTTTATTTGTGGGTGTTTTAGGCATAGGCATTTCTATTTATAATGTTAAAATTAGTCAAGAAAATAGTATGTATAAACTTTTAAGTGAAAATATAAGTCAATTAGAAGTTGAAAAGATTAATTCTATAAATAAATTTATGGAACCATTGTATCATATTAATAAAGTTGCTGGAATGAGCTACTCAGATAATGATTTGAAAAATAAATATAAAAGTAATTATTATGAAATTAATAAAGGTTATAATGTAGTAGTTAGTATGTTAGAGAGTAGTTTTAAAAATAAAATAGATATAATAAATTATTTTGCTTTTGGGTCTATTTCCATAATTTGCATCTTATTTATAATATATTTGGTAATTCAATTACCAATTATTTTTAGATTATATAAGTATAAAAGGTCACTTTTAAATATGAATATTAGACAGGTTAAAACGTCTTAGGAAAAACTCTTTCTTTTCTTATTTAAAAAGCACCGATCCAAGCCTAACCATATTACTACCACACTTAATAGCCAGTTCAAAATCACTACTCATTCCCATAGAGCATATTTTTGCTCCGTTTGATTTTAAACTATCAAAAATTTTGTAGGTTAT
>Ga0316206_1002338_pt1 | contig 13010 bp, 7 predicted proteins | sample 6monthpyrite_MG_FD_204942 | JGI IMG/M metagenome (GOLD analysis project Ga0316206, IMG submission 204942) | Microbial mat bacterial communities from mineral coupon in-situ incubated in ocean water Damariscotta River, Maine, United States -... | ecosystem: Environmental > Aquatic > Marine >...
TTTTTAAAGTTTCTCCGGATCTACCGACAAAGTATGAATTCGTACTATCTTCGTTTATTGAAACGCTAAAATCTATAATCATTAGTTGAGCATTTGGATTTCCATATCCACTCATGCTTTGAGAGCGCGATTTACTTAAATCACAAAGATGACATGTAGAAATATTACTAGACAACTCTTCTAAGCTTGCAGGAGTTTCATATGTGGTTTTTTCATTCACAGAAAATGGGTCAGTATACTCAAATCCTAAAGCTTTGAGGCGGTAAAGATTTTGAAGTAGAACTAGATTTTGAAAAGACTTCACCACTGTTTCCTTAGAATACAAAAATTAGATGTGAGTATATTTAAAGAGTGGTTGATTTCGGCTTAAAGTTTTGCAGTTAATTTGCAATAAATCAAAGAAAATAGCACCTCTATAAATCTGTTTTCTTTGTTGTTTTTCAGTTTTCTTGCTAAAAAGTGCTATAAAATGGTAGACATTTAATAATTCAAAATTTTATCATAGATATTATCAGGTATATGAGCAATATTTTACTGAACATTCATGATTATACCAATCCTCACTAAAAAGATGATTCAAATGTCCAAAGAAATTCACAAGCCGGTGCATTAGGGGAGTTTGCAAAAGGTCAAGTTTTAAAAGAGAAGTACGGGGCGAACCTTGATGAAGGGATAGATAAAAAAGTGGCTGCCACATCGAGTCAAGAAACAGATAAGGAGAACACTCCTGAAAATACTGCCACATCGAGTGCAGGAGCCAGTAACAAGCTCACTCCTGAAGAGCAGAACAAGGGGATAGTCCCAGCAGAAAAATTTACTACAAACATGCAAAACGCTAAGAATCCCGTTACAGAACTAAGTAATTATGCGCATACCCAGGCAGTGAAAGCATTTCAAAAGATGGGAATGTCAAAGGATAACGCAGAAGTTGCAGTAGGACTTTCAAAGGGTCTTGGTTATTTTACGGCAGCAGAATATACTACCAGAGCAGTTAATTCATATATTGGCAAGAGAACGGCAGCAGAAGATTTTACGTACGACACCGGTGACATAGATAAAGATGGAAAACCTGTTATGGACACGAAGAAAAAGGGAGTGGATTTCTCTACTAAGGGAAATCCACAACTAGCCAAATATGTTAAAAATCATAAAGATGTTTCAGTTGCGCAGAGGGGAGTTACGGGGAACGTGCTAAATGAGAGTCGTCGTAGGTTTAAGAATTTTAATAAAAAACTAATCTCTTCTTCTACGGGAAGAGAATCCTTCGATGATTCCTTGGATAGCTCCGTAAATTCCAGCAACAAGCATCATGAGAGCAAGAGCGACAGCGAGATAGAACACGAACTCGACAAGATGAAAGAACCACTCATCCATGATAAATCCCCTATTGCATCAGATGAACGTATTCTATCAGAAAATCCCAAGGAAAAGAAGAGTTTAATGAAACAGTTAGGTGTCAAGCCATCTGGTACAGTTCTTGATAATCCAAACTATTTTAGTAAAACAATGGATTTTTTATCAAATTCTCCAGTCGCAAGAGTCGCAGGTACAGTCGTAGGTAAAGGGCTTGGTGCATTAGATGTATATTCTACCGGAAACGAAGCGGTAGAGCAATACAATAAGGGAAATAATTTCTTAGCAACAACAAATGCATTAGAAGCAACGACTGTAGCTGCTGCAACAGCCTTTCCTAATCCTGTAACCATTGGTGCTGCCGGAGTTGCTATGGCAGTCAATACGGTAGCAGGCGCTGCAAATTATTTAAGTACACATGGTGATAGCCAATACACTGGACCAAAAAGTTTGGCAGGACAATACCATGATCCAGCTCCACAACATCATGGAGTATTTTCTCAACAAGACCTATACCACACATTACACCGAGCTCCAACCGTATACCAAGCTTCAATTGTGCAACCCACTTCAATTGTGCAACCGACTCCAATTGTGCAACAAGCTTCAATAGTTCCAATGACTGCTCCGCAAGCAGGAGGAATGACCGCAGTAGACTTAATGGCTGCTACAGCATTCAATCCTAGTGGTGGTACTGATGTTAAGGTGCAAGAAGTGATTCAAAAATCACAATCAGATACTATAACCGATGCTATAAATAATCTTAGCGATATTATGATTGAAGGTTTTCATAAAGATAAGTAAAAAAATAGATGCTGGACTTAATGGCATTGAAGAAGGAGGGAGACAAGGGAGGTGAATCCCTTGACAATGCTAATTTAGCATTGGTGCAAAAATGCACATAAGTAAAAGTGTGAACAGAAACTTATCCATTAAATCTCCCTTAATTAAAATCTAGGAGGGCAAAAAAAAAGGTCAAGGGGTAATTAATCCCTCGACCTTAAAAAGCTTTTACCGCTCCATAGATTTTAATAAGTCTGTTCACACAAGGATTATATCATAAAACTGTAAAAACTTAAAAGAATATTTGTTTCAGAAATAGGGAGAAAAAGGGAATAAACCCCTTGACCTATAAAGAGCTTTTAGCGCTCCATAAACTATACAAGTTGTCTTCACAGCAAAATTATCAAACTCCCTGCAAATGTGCATAGGAACCATTGAACACAAGAAAAAAAATGAAATTTAGTAAAATAGCAGGCATCGCAGTTTTGGTAATAATGGCAATGTCTAGCATACATGGAAATGATACAAGTATGTCAAGTATCAGTACGCTAACTATATGATATGTTGTTGTGTTGAGATACTCCCTATTATGAGAATTTTAACCGAATATTTGTGACTAATTCAACACCGCCGTTCACAATTTAATACCTGCAAATTCTAAGGCATACAAAATATCTTCAATTTTTAATTCATTGAAGTGCTCACATACCACTTTTTTTAGGTCTTCTTTTTCTTTTTTCTCGATAACCTCTAAACTACTGGCAAACCTACCAGTTTTAGTTGTAACCAAAGAAACAATATCTTTATCCATTTTAACATGTGACATTAGCTCTTTCATATCTGTCTGAAATAGAATATCCATCATTGAAAACATACCAGCCAAATATGCTTTATCTCTCATGTGATGTGGTGCTGCTTCTTCCATCTGTTCTGCTCGTTTTTGAGCTACTAGTAGAACTCCCTCAGAAATTGGACTTGTTGCTACCTCAGCATACATATACATTAACAACCATCTCATCAATCTTTCTCTACCCATAAGAGTAAGAACTTGAGTTATTGAATCAATCTCACTCTCAAATTTATTTTGATTATTAAGAAATTTTATTAGATTGAATGATAAATCTGGTCTGCTTCTTACAAACTTTTCAACCCTTGAAGTTTCAGCATCCTCTTTAAGTAAACCTATAAGTTGTAGGATTACAATGTGAGTAGCTTCTTTATGGATATTAACCTCAATAACTTCTGGCTTACTGAGATAATATCCTTGGAATAAATCAAATCCAAGTTTCATATATAAGCTGTATGCTTCTTCTGTTTCTACCTTTTCAGCTAAAACTTTCTTACCAAACTTTTTTAATTTTGGAATTACATTTTTTAAGTTTTCTGGATTAGCAGACATTACATCAACTTTTATCAAGCTAATATATTTTAGTATCGGTGTAAATTTTTTAATCATTTCGGCACTACAATCAAAATCGTCAATTGCAATCTCAAACCCGGCTTTATGATACTGTACTATTTTTTTGATTACTTTTTCAGTTAAATCTGCTGTCTCTAATATTTCTAATACAAATATACTTTTATCAAGAAGATCAATTATCCCAGAAGTCAGAATTGTTTCATCTGTATTGATATATGCCTTAGAATTCTTTGGTATTACATCTTCAATTTTTAAATTTGTTAATGTATTCATAACAACTTGCGAAGTTGCTTTTAGGTTTGTTGGAAAGTCCTTAATACCATGAGCATGGTCACGAAATAGTAGCTCATAAGCAACTACTTTATCACTTCTATCCAAAATCTCTTGTCTTGCTATATATGCTTTTTCCAAGTTTCAACCTTTGATATTATTTTTAATTATAACTTTATTTATATTGTAGTGTCAACGGCAGCGCTGATTTGGGTATTTTTTGGAGTGTAATTTTCTCAGATGCATGCTAGTACTTTATTTCGTCTGCCTATTTTCACTTCACCGTTGACAAGAAGGCACGAGCTTTATATTTAAAAAGTGGTTAAAATATACTTTATTACTTTTTTTTGCTAAACTACGCGCACAAGGAGTTGATATGAGTTTAGAAATAGATAGTTTTATTTTGACATCCTCAACTGAAGTAAACGAAACAGTTTCCAAAGTCAGAAATATTGAAAAAAAGAACATACTTATGCATATAGTTGCGTATATACATAACACAGTTTTAGTTCAAAATTTAAAATCAGAATTGGAAAAGGTACTTCCACATGCGAAGATAGTGTTACTCAATCATGATAATAAGACTAAAACATATTTGCTCTTGTATACGATGGATGAAGACATAGGTGAAAAAAATATATGCGATGAAGTTTTAAGAAGGTTACATCTTGAAAACAGTTCAAAAGAAGATAGTATTAAAGAGTATAGAAATCAACTATTTAGCAGATATTTTACAGACAACTTAACAAACCTTCCAAATATGTATCAGCTTAGAAAAGATTTGGATGAAAATGAAGATGCAGGCTTAGTCATTATTAGTTTAGATAACTTTAAAACAATTAATAATTTTTATGGTTTTGTTGTAGGGGACTTTGTGGTAGAAGAGGTGAGCCACCATTTAAAAAAATGTTTACTAGACAATAGAGTATATAAACTTTCAGAAGATGAATTTGCAATCATTCTTGAACATAATATAGGTTTTTATGAGTTAAAAAACTATTTAGACACCTTGTATAAAAGTATACAAAATATTGTTGTTGAATATCAAGACAGTAAGATATTCATAGATTTTACACTAGCCTCTTGTTCAAATAGTAATAATCAGGATATGTTCTCTAAGGTATCTATGGCACTCAAATATGCAAAAGATAACGGAGTTCCATTTTGGATATATGAAGACAGAATGCACTTTGAAAATGAATATGAAAGAAATTTACAGATATCTGGACTTGTAAGACATGCGGTAGAAAACTCTAGAATAGTTCCATATTTTCAGGCTATTATTGATAATAAAACTTCGAAAGTTGTAAAATATGAATGTTTGGCTAGATTGATAGATGTAAATGAAAAAGTACTCTCTCCGCTACTTTTTATACCGGTTGCAAAAAAAATAAAAGTTTATAATATAGTGACAAAAATTATTATAGATAAATCTTTTGCTGCTTTTGAAAATAGTGACTTAGCATTTAATATTAACCTCTCTATTGAAGATATTATGAGTAGTGAGATATTTAATTTTATAATGGATAAATTAAAAAATTCTAAAGCATCTTCCAGAGTAACTTTTGAAATTTTAGAGTCAGAAGCTGTGCAAGATTTTAAAAGAGTCGATAGATTTATTAGTGAAGTTAAAAGATATGGAGCAAAAATCGCAATAGATGATTTTGGAAGCGGATATTCTAACTTTTCATATCTGACTAAAATGAGCCCTGATTATATAAAAATAGATGGTTCACTTATACAAGACATTGATGTAGATAAAAATGCACTTTTAGTGGTAAGAACTATTGTTGAATTTGCCAAGCAATTAGGTGTTAAAACTATTGCAGAATACGTGCATACAAGTACAATTATGGATAAAGTAAAAGAATTGGGAATTGATTACTCGCAAGGATTTTATATAGATGAACCATCTCTAAATTTTGATGGGAAGGCATAAATTTTTTTTCTAAACTGAACTGTTGAAATAAAGAGCTTTAGGGCTCTTTATTATGGAACTTTAGACTACTCTGCTACTTGAACAACAACAGGAGTACTTTCCCAAATGCCGTGCTTTGTGCAGTAACCATGAGCTATTAGGTTTAGCTTATTACCCATTGGTCTGATGTTGAAAGTTACTTCAGCATGAGATTTCTCATTTCCTAAAGTACCTGGAACAAATGAAGAAGAAGCTAGTTTAGTCTCACCGTTGAAAAGTGTGATGCTTTCAATATAGTGATCAAAATCATCTGGATGAGTGTACTCATTACCCATTTTTACATTTACAGAAAGCATTTCGCCTTTTTTTGCATCACCTGAAACAGTGATAAATGGCGAATGACGGTCAATTAAATCTTTTTTAGCTTCTCTTTCTACAGTGTCGATATCAATATATTTGTTAATCTTTGGCATATGGATTCCTTTTGTTTTCAAATTTTATGTCAGCATTGTACACTCTAAAACTTTTAGAAAAACATAAACAGGAGTATATGCATCTTATTTAAGATTTTTTTAAAAATAGACTGCGAATTGTTATTTTCTTAATACTTATGTAACACTTTTATTCTAATATCATGCAAATTTTTAGGAGTGTAATCATTATGAATAAAACGGTAATAACATTAGCATTATCCGCTGTTTGTCTGTTAGCTGAATCATCAGTAATAAACATATCACAAATAAGTGTCACAGCCACAGGTAAAAAAGAAACTGTACTTACACAACCGCTAAGCATAGCAAAAAAGAGTGAAGAAGAGATTAAGCTGGATCAGGTTATTTTCCAAAAAGATTTGCTTAACTCTTTATCGGGTGTTCGCATTGAGCAAACAGGATCAATAGTTGGTCATACTACATCTATACGTATGCCAAATGGAACAAACTCATACTATCTGTTTATGCAAGACGGTGTACCGGTTCAATCATCTGGATTTTTTAATCACAACGGCTTGGCATATACAACATTTGAGTCTGCCAGTTCAGTAGAAGTTTTAAAAGGTGCAGGTACTTCACTCTATGGTTCGGACGCAGTTGCAGCAGTTATAAATGTACAGTCATTAAAAAAGCCATCTAAAGAAAAAGAGATAAGCATTAAAGGGATGGGCGGAAGTTATGGCTATGGCTCAAGTGCTGTAGAGATGAGTGATACTATTGATGAAAATAACGCTTATCGAGCCAGTGCAGCTTACATGCATAGCAACGGCTGGCGTGATCATACAAATGCCAATCGTTTTGAAGCAAATATCCGTTATGACCATGCTATGAATGACGAAAATGATGTGAAAATTATTTTTAATGCAAGTTTGACAGATGCAGAACAAGCAGATAGTTTTAATGATTATAAAAATATAAAAAATGCTTCGACTGATGCAAGTGACGATTCCGGATATTTTACAGCTTTGCAAAAAACAGATGTACGTAGAAAGTTTGATTATGCTCGCTTAAGTGCAGAGTTTAATAACTACTCAGTTAATGACTTAGATATTTCAATCACTCCTTATCTTCGCTACAACAGAAATATATATGTAGCAACTTGGGAAAAAAACTTACCGAGTAATGATAATAAAATGACGACTATTGGGTTTTTACAAAAAAATACTTACCATGCATCTTGGGGTCGTTTGATAGGCGGTTTTGATGTAGAATATACAAAATCTTCTCTTTTATACAATCAAGATTTTGATATTACTATTAGCGGGTATGGCGGTGCTACATATACAACAGGTTCCATATATGACTATAATGTTGATTATATGGCTATTGCTCCTTATATACATAGTGAATATGACATAACAAAAAGCCTTATGTTAACTCTTGGAGTAAGATATGATTATAATCATTATGATTATACTAATAATCTAGCGCAGGGAAGTAAAGATTCTTCGGGCAGATATTATCGTCCGAACGATAAAACAGACAGTTTTTCACACCTAAGTCCAAAATTTTCTTTAAATTATAAACCAACAGAAGATACAAACATTTATGTTCGTTATGCAAATGGATTTAGAATTCCGCAAGCCACTCGTTTGTATTCTATGAAAGCAGGATATGAAAAAGTAAGTTTGGACCCTGAAAATTCTAATACTTATGAGATAGGGATAAAAAAACAATTTCTTAAAAAAACCTATGCAGAGTTCGCCGCATACTACATGACTATAGATGACACAATAACTAGGTATAAAAATAGCGTAACAGGTGATTATTATTATAACAATGGCGGAAGCACAACACATCAAGGGATTGAATTTACGACACAAACTCAAGTGACTGATGAATGGGCTGCACGTCTTGCATATTCATACTCCATGCATAATTACGTTAATGATACTAAATATAAAGATAATGAAATCTCTCAAGCGCCAAACCATACAGGAAATGCACGTCTTATATATACACCTGCTTATGCTACAGGTTTAAAACTAATGGGTGAATATCAGCATGTTGGCGAATACTGGATGGATGATGACCATAGTGTAGATAAATACAAAGGTTATGGACTAGCTAATCTAAAAGCTGATTATGCTTACACAAAAGAGATAAGTTTCTTTGCTAAAATTACCAATATAACTGATGAGAAGTATGCAGTAAGTGCAAGGTATTCTTACGGTAAAGATGATTATACGCCGGGTGATCCACGCCAGTTTTATGCAGGACTTAAATATATATGGTAAAACTGTATAAACTTCATAAATTAGCTGGATTAAGCGCAGGACTAGTTCTACTTGTACTGGGTATTACTGGGTTTTTTATTAATCACGATAAGTGGAGTTTTCTTTATACAACTACTTTTACAAATGTTCCCCAAACAACAAAAGAGGCAGATAAGCGCCTTTTTGATGCATACTGGATAGATTTAGAGGGCTCTTCCCACCGTATTATCGGTGGCAAAAGAGGTATTTTTGAGAGTCATGACAGCTCCAAAAGTTTTCAAAAAATGACAAATCTTCAGTGCATGGCTATAAAAAGTGATGAAGATGGACTGTATGCCGCCACCTCTGATGGTGTATATAAACTTATAGGTTCATCCTGGCAGCTCTTTGCACTTGAGGGTGAATATATCAATGCCCTTTCTGTGTCTAAAAACAGTATAGTCGCTGTCATTGAAAAGCATGAACTTGTACAACTTCAAAAAAATGATGCCAAGATTTTAAGTCGCACAGTAGTTGAGATTGCTTCATCAAAACTTTCTGAATCTATCAAACTTTCACGATTTGTAAGAGACTTACATTATGGGAGAGGATTATTTGATGGTGATATATCACTTTTGATTAATGACTATGGGGCAATTGTTATTTCCTTCTTAAGTATAAGTGGTTACTTGATATGGTGGTTGATTCGTAAAAAGTCAACACCAAAACTAAGCCGTAAGCTAATCAAATTACATGCAAACTGGTTTGCGATTGCAGCAACTGTTCCACTAGTTATTTTAGCTATAACAGGTATTTTTTTAGATCACTCTGGAGGGCTTGCAAAGTTTATGAACTCTGTAACTATTCCACATGTTATGCTTCCGCCAGTATATAGCTCACTTAAAAGTGATATCTGGTCTGTTGACTATGATGATAAAACATTCCGTATTGGAAACAGATATGGGGTTTATAAAAGTCAAAACTTGAAAACATGGGAGTTAGACAGTAGAGGTTTTGCTTATAAAATGGTCAGAGTCGGAAATGTTTTATATGTAAGTGGTATGGGCTCTACTAATCGTATTTATGATAAAAACTGGCATGTTTTAGAAAATGCACCGCACATGTTTCGTGATGTGATGAAAATAAATGACACTACTGAGTACTTCTCAACCATGGGCAAAAATGCGATTAAAGTTCCAGTGTTTGAAGATACAACTCTTTATTCGCTGATGCTCACTTTACACGATGGTACTTTGTTCGCATCATGGTGGGCATGGATAAATGATTATGCCTCTATAGCATTATTATTACTTGCACTCACTGGTACACTTCGTTGGCACCATAAGCGTAAGAATTTAAAAAAACAAAGCACTCTTTAACCAAAATATTGATAAAATCGCGGTAATTAAACGGACTTCTTGCAGTTATGCGAGAAGTCCGTTTGTCTCGAATGAGGCAAATTGTCACAAGAAATCATTTAGTGATTTCTTTGCATCGGGTTTTAACCCAGAAGTGCCTTAGCGGCTAGCGTAGCTAAATGGGCTTTGCCCATTTAGCGTTTAAAATAAAAAGAGTCCATACATGTTTAAACCATTACTGATTGAAATTGGCGTCGAAGAGCTTCCGGCAGTTCCACTTTTAAAAGAGTTAAAAAATATCGAGAAAAAATTTGCTGATGTTTTAGAAAAATATTCACTTTTGGGTGAGTTTGAATTTTACTATACTCCTCGTCGTTTGGTTATTTGGCAAAGAGAGTTTAAAACTTCCCAAGATGATAGCGTAGAAGAATTTTTTGGGGCTCCTGTTGCAGTTGCATACAAAGATGGAAACCCAACTCCTGCTGCTAGCGGCTTTGCTAGAAAATGTGGAGTTTCACTAGAAGAGATTGCTAAGGCTGAAAAAGGCGGTAAAGAAGTACTTTACTACAAAAAAGATGTTAAAGGAAAACCTTCAACAGAGCTTCTCTCCGGCATGATTGGCATGTGGATTAAGTCACTTGATTTTGGTAAATCTATGAGATGGGGAAGTCTTGACGAGAGCTTTATAAGACCAATCCGCTGGGTAAATGTCATGCTTGGTAATGCCTTAGTCGATGTTGAGCTTTTTGGTGTGAAATCTGCTAAAAAGACTTTTGTTCATCGTATCAGCAACTTCGGTGCACTTGAAGTTGATGGAGAAAAAGAGTACTTCGATACTCTGAAAAATGGAGGTGTTACTCTATTTCCTGAACTTCGTCGTGAAAATATTTTAGCAGGCTTCTCTTTACTTGAAAATAGCAATGATATTAAGATAGAGATAGATGATGACCTACTTGATGAGGTTGTAGCAATTACTGAAAACCCAACCGCACTTTTAGGTTCATTTGATGAAGCATTTTTAAGACTTCCGCCTGAGGTTATCATCACCTCCATGAAAGAACACCAAAGATATTTTCCAGTTTTCAAGGATGGGAAACTTTTAAATAAATTTGTTGTTGTGTCTAATGCTTTGACTAACGATTTCTCAAAAGTTATAGAGGGAAATGAAAGAGTCCTTCGCCCTCGCTTGGCTGATGCACTTTTCTTTTTTGATAATGATCTTAAAAATGGTTTGAGCATACAAGGGCTTCAAAAAGTTGCATTCTTCAAAGGTCTCGGATCTGTTGGAGATAAAATAGAGCGTGAGAGAAAAGTTGCACACACTCTTTTTGACATGTATAAAATCGATGCAAACAAAGAAGATTTAGACAGAGCAATAACGCTTGCAAAAGCTGACCTGATGAGTGAGATGGTTTATGAGTTTACAGAACTTCAAGGGCTTATGGGTTATTACTATGCAAAAGAAGCAGGGGAAAGACTTGAAGTTGCTACCGCTATAAAAGAGCAATATCTTCCCGACGGAGAAGACAGCGACTTGCCGTCAACTCCACTAAGTGCGATAGTTGCTATGAGTATAAAACTGGACACTCTTTTAGGTCTCTTTAGTGTGAACCAAATCCCTACAGGTTCACGTGACCCTTTTGCACTCCGCCGTGCAGTAAATGGTCTTATCAGAATCACGTCAGAGCATAGTTTTGAATTTGATATTGTTCAGACTTTAAAAGAGTTATCTGTTGGATATGAAAATATAGATATGCAAAAGTTGGAGAATTTTTTCTTGGAACGTGTCAAGCAATTCTTCGGTGTGTCGCATTCCATAAACAGGAATCCGACCAAGGTCAACCCGTCTATCGTTGAAGCCGTTTTAGCTTCAGGTGAGAGAGAACTTTTAAAACTCTCAAGTAAAATAACTGCTTTGAGTAATTTGGTTGATTCAGATGGATTTAGTGAGATATCTTCAACATTTAAGCGTGTAGCAAATATCACAAAAGATATAGATCTCAAAGTAGAATTATCAGTGGATACTAAGCTTTTTGAAGAAAAGGCAGAAAAAGTTCTATATGCAAAATTTACTGAAGTATGGGCGAGAGTATATGCTTCCTATGAAGAGGAACTTGATGCACTTCTAGGCCTAAAACCGGAACTAGACAAGTTTTTTGAAGATGTTATGGTAAATGCTGAGGATGAAAGTGTTAAAAATAACAGAAAAGCTTTAGTAGCTTCTATCTATAAAAGTATTTTAAATATTGCGGATATTAAAGAAGTAACGATATAATCAAAAAAATTTCTTAGGAAAATATTTTGATAAAAAAAATAAAAAAATATGCGACTACCAATACACTTGTTGTTTTAGGAATCATTTTTGGTGTAGCTTTTGGCATTTTACTACCAGAGTTGGCCCTAGAGCAAAAGATAATAGGTTCTGCTTTTATAGCCTTTTTAAAAATGTTGGTTGTTCCTTTAGTTTTTGCGAGTATTTACACTGCCATTTTAGGTTTAGGTTCACTGGAACATCTGAAAAACATCGGTGCTAGAACTATCTCTTTTTATATCTTAACAACTACATTAGCAGTTCTTGCAGCTATAGCGGCTATGAATGTCTTCGCTGTAGGCGAGCTTGTCAGTAGTGCAGGGTTAAGCTATGAAAAAGCAGCTACTATAGCACCTTTTTCTTTTTCAACTATGATACTGAGTTTTATCCCCACAAATATTTTTTCAGCCCTTAGCGATGGCTCCATGATGCAGATTATAGTATTTGCTATACTCTTTGGTGTTGCTTCACTTTATTTAAAACCAAATGAACAAAAACATATGTTTGACTTTTTTACAGCAGTGAGCAATGCTATGTTGAAAATGGCGGAGTGGGTTATTTTGATGACACCTGTAGGTGTATTTAGTCTTATCTCTTATGTCATAGCAGAGCAGGGGATAGATGTTGTTTTAGGTCTTTGGAGATATATGTTAGTGGTTGTAGGCGTGATACTCTTTCATGCTATTATCACATTGCCGGCTCTCTTGTCCTATTTTGGAAAAGTAAATCCTTACCGTTATCTCTCCGATGTGCGTGAAGCACCTATCATGGCATTCTCAACTGCATCTTCAGCGGCTACGCTGCCTGTTTCTATGAGAGTTGTTGAAGAGATGGGAGGGGTTGATACTAAAACCGCTTCGTTTGTACTTCCTCTTGGGGCAACAGTTTCCATGGACGGAACTGCCGCATAT
>Ga0316206_1002339_pt1 | contig 13002 bp, 10 predicted proteins | sample 6monthpyrite_MG_FD_204942 | JGI IMG/M metagenome (GOLD analysis project Ga0316206, IMG submission 204942) | Microbial mat bacterial communities from mineral coupon in-situ incubated in ocean water Damariscotta River, Maine, United States -... | ecosystem: Environmental > Aquatic > Marine >...
AAACTCTGGATGCTGGGGCTTAGTAATATCGCCCGTCTTATCTATATTCACTCCTGCTGCCTGTTCAGGGTTTCTTCTTCGAGGCTTTCCTTTCGGTAGGCTTATTTCTACTTTACGATTTGTAACCTCCTCTGTCTCTCGTGATAGACTGCATGCAGTAGCATTACCTGCTTCTAGAGTTGCAACAGTAATCCTTTCATCTTCATCACCAATAATTAATCTTTGAGCTTCACGGTATGTGCGGGTTGCCATGTCAATATTACCGACTGAAAGCGTATGAAGGGCATCATTAAGTTCTTTTGTTAAATCGGTATAAACGTTAGTCCATTGGTATTTCCAAAGTTGATCAATAAATGCATTCCATGAAGCACTATCCCTTTCTAGTGCAGACATTGTATGGGAGTAGCAACTTTCAGCTCGTCGAGCTGCTTTTAGTTCTTTCATTAAAGATTGATCAAAAGGCGGATTTGCAACAAAAAACAGAGGGACCCCCAGTTTGTTAACTAACCTATGTAAAAACATTAATAAATTATTTTCTCCGCCTGTTCGTTTGAATTTTAGGTTCTGCATTTCATCAATAACTAACATCCCGAGAAAACTTGATTTTATGCTCTGCTCCATCTGTCGAATTAAAGCACCTATGGTTGCTTCGGGTTTAGTTTTTTTCCTATCAAGAGTAAGATCTAACACTGAAAGGATCTCTTCACACAAGTCTCTAACGCTTGACTTTTCAGGGCAATCTACCTTTATCCACACTACTTGCTTTTGAAAATCTAAGGCAACCCCACGATAAGAGCTGTGTTCAATGACATTCGGAAAATAGCCCAAAACTTGCTCAACCATAGAGGTTTTACCTACACCACTTGCACCAATAAGAGTAAGGCCATCACCTTTAGGTATAAAGAATCCCGTCCTCGGCTCTATCTCTGGCCTTTCATCAACCAAGTAATGCAAGTATTGAGCAGTTGTTGGACTAAGCGGGTTTTTTGTCGAGTACCCCTTTTTTATAGATCTTTCAACGGCTCTGAAGCAATTTTGATAGTCAGTTAATGGTTGCCTAATTTCTTCAATGCGATTTAGATACTCATCTCGAACTAACGGGTCAGGGTGATCGGCAATTTCCTCAGAATATTCAGGGTAATTACTTAGGTCTTCCATAACTTTTTCCCAATTACGCTTAGGAGGAAGAGCTTCAATTAATGGGTTACCTTGATGTTCAGGTAAAATTGCATCTTGGTATATAGCACGTTCAATTTTCATTACTTAGCTCTGCTTGTTCTTCTTTTTCTACCTGTTGGTAAAGGGATAACTTTTTCACTTATTACTGAAGTAATGGAAGGAGTCTCAGTGGCAAAAGTTTCAGTAGTAGACTCAAGCATATTTGTAGTTGCTACTAATTCTTCTTCTCGGTGCTGACGAATGTTGCTAGTTTTATTTTTGAAGGTCACTTGTTTTGAATTTTTTCTTCTGAGTTTTGCCTGACGGGCTACCTCCTTGCGATGTTTATGATCATCGATTGAGTTTGTTGATATTGGTGTTAATTCTTTCTTCGTATCAAGCCAGTCTTGAATAAAAATTGCGTCAAACATCGATTTATTCCTCAACATTCGGCTACGAGGTAATAGGTCGCACCTAATAAACTCTTTATTTTTATCTAAGCGAATATAGATATAGTTTGTAGTATTTTCATCAATACGCGCCTCTAGCTTCCAACGTCCTGATGTTCGAGCAACAGATGCTAAGTTAAGCTCTTCAATTTCTGAACACGAGTAATACATCCCATTAAAATATATTCCACTTCGAGTCATACTTACTTCGGCAGGAGGGAGTATTCTAGAAATAACTTCGTTTCTATTTGCTGATTGAAGTTCATGCTTATGCTTTGCAATATGTATTTTCCAATAGTTCAAAGGTGTTGGCGACAGGTTATTTTCAATAAGTAAAGGGCTAGAAAATGCTAAATCATCTAGAATAGAGCGATTATGCTCTAGTATTACTTTTATTATTTCCACAGTAATTTCATTAAGCGTATAGATTGCGTCTTTTCTTGGGTCTCTACTACCACGAACAACCTGCCCACCTCTTGTTGTACCTAGTAACTCATGAAGCCCATTTTTATTGATAATATCAAACCTCTTCTCTACAACACCTTTACAATCGGGCCTGTATGGTGGGGTGAAGGATAATTTAGTCATTGGTGTAAGTGCTTTTTTGGGCTGTAGTCCAATCATTTCACCATTGTCACAAACCAACTCTTTAGGTATGTGAGCACAAGGCCATTCTGAATCATCAATATGTATACCAAAATCTTTGCAGTAAGTAGATTTAGTTAAAAAACAATTAGCTAATGCCTGCCGCGCAGCACGCCATGAAGCATGATAAAGCGATACATGCATACCAACAATCATTCTACTTGCTCTGTCTGCAACGATATAAATTGTCGGTCGCCCTAATGCATACTGATTTCCAAGTTCAGATACAATATGTACATCAGCGACTGTTGCATCAATTTCAAAGTGTGTACCTGGCAGATAACTCTGATCTATAATGCTACCTAGCGCTCCTCTTTTATTTCTGAGGTAATCGTTCTCTGAAGTTCGTTGTTTAATTAACTGCTCTTTACTGAATAGTTTTGTCCGCCAATAACTAAACTGCTTTTTAGTTGGCACTAAAGGAGGTCTACCACACGCCTCCGATAACTTTAATTCTTCTGCATAACTATCTTTAAGCAAATTTTCATAAGTTCTTGCTAATGTCAGACCTGTTTCTTTCAGGTAGTACTTCTTTAACGCTTTTTTGAATTTTATTTTGGCATTATCATCAACAATAAACTTAGGAGCTCTATCAACAGCTATTGTTCTTGGTTGTTTTGGTGCTCCCAATGGCTTATTTGTTGGGGTTCTATCTCGACCATACCCTCCACTGTTAACGTATGCGGGTAACAGGGCCATTTTGTCCTGCCCATTTCGCCAATATACAGTAATTAACCGAGCTAGAGATTTGCGGGAAAAACTATTTTTTTTTGCATATGCGGCGAGTTGTGGGGATCGTTTCTTGGTTGCATAATCAAAAATAAAAGTATTATCTGATATAATATCTCTAATTAAATTATAATTTTTGTCTCGGCGGGCAATATGTTCATCTGAAATGTTTTCTTCATCAACTAAAAGGTAAGTTGGTAATTCATATTGTGCTTTTTTAGCTGATCCACTAGAAACAAGTTCTGTGAAATCTTCTAGAGAAATTGCTATAGGCTTTACCGTTGTTGAAGTGTTTGTGAGAGAATATAAAATGACAGACTCAACATCCTGCATTATACACAACAGGCGATAAAGCCCATCTTCAATTAAGTTGCAATTCGTTACATTCCAAACGCTATTCCTAGAAAGTTCCATACAAAGTCCTTTCCTGAGTTTTATTTACGGACATAATGTCAATGATCCCTGATTCAACGATGTTAGTTGATAGATCAACACTGATAAGCTTATCAGCTATAAGGAAACGAATTAGCAGCAAGGCATGATCATGTGATGTAATGTTCATTGATATTAATCTATTACAAATGTCTTCAATAAAGTATTGGCCTACAGTCATTTCAGATAGAGCATAGTCAATCTGATCACTAGAAAACCTCATCGGATTTTCGCGAAAAGGGGATGTAGCCCAGTCAAGGTTGTTACTTTGAATTCTTGTTAATTCATTACCAGTAAAATAACTAAACTTGACTCCAAGCAGCTCCCAACAGACTCGTTCTATATCTATTTTTTCAAGAGTACGCACAACACTCGAACCTTCTTCTGGTTTAATAGAAATCGCTTGATATTTAATTCCCTGAGGAGTGTCTATTGTGAGCAACTGATCAGTTGTCATGATAATAGGCTCTTTCGTTATAGGGTGTATAGGGTGGTTAACACCAAGTATTTTGGCAATCTTTTGAGTGTAATTCAAAGGAAGAAGTGGGAATTGCTCTCTAATATCAACCACACTGTCCGAAAACTCTGCAAGGTAAAAATGTTCACTCTCTATCGAAGACATCATATGGTGGTCTCTTTGAGATTTCCGACCATATATTAATGAACGTGAACCAGTGGAACTTACATCCTGGATTCTAAGCCATGGCTTATACATCGAGCCTTCGCCGAGGCCATATTTATTCTTTAATGCCTGTTTAAAGTCTTTCAGCGATTCTAATTTTCGACCACGCCCCATGCTAAATCCAATAAAGTTTGACTATGTGTATAATAGTAACCAAAAACGTAAAGGGCAAACTTTATTGTCCCAATACCATCTAACGGGCAAACTTTATTGCTTACGGGCAAACTTTATTGTCTCTACACACTAATCAAACCACCTGCCCACACGCTACGCCGCTAGCCCATGCGAATTGAAAATTATAGCCGCCTAACCAGCCAGTTACGTCGATCACTTCGCCAATAAAAAATAGCCCTGCGGCTTTTTTTGCGGCAAAGGTTTTTGACGATAATTCGTTGGTGTCTACACCACCCAGTGTCACTTCCGCGGTACGGAAGCCTTCGGTGCCATTGGGCTTTATTTGCCAGCGGTGTAAATAATCACTGAGTTGTTCTAGTTCGGCATGACTGAGTTGGTTAATCGCTTTTTCTGGAATGATTTGCTCAGTTACCAATACGTCAATAAAGCGTTTCGGTAATATCGTTGCTAATAAATTTTTTACTGCTTTTTGCGCATGATTTTTACGCCATTCATTAGTGAGCTCTATTAATGATTGTTCTGCTAACAAGTTAATGGTAACCGCTTGTCCTGCTCGCCAAAATGAAGATATTTGTAGAATTGCGGGGCCAGATAAACCTCGATGCGTAAATAAAATATTTTCTTTGAAACTGGTGCCATCTTCGGCACTGACTTGACAAAATACGCTGATGCCAGACAGTTCAGCAAAGCGTTGTTTGTCGTGCTCATGTAGCGTAAATGGCACTAATGCGGCGCACGTAGGATAAACCGCCAAGCCAAATTGTTCTGCTAGTTTATACCCTATGGGTGTGGCACCCAGTTTTGGCATGGTTAAACCACCAGAAGCAACCACTAATGATTGACATTGATAACAACCATTGCTGCTGGTCACTATATAACCAGCTTCATTTTTTGTTACTGATAATACTTCTTGGCGCAATGCAATGGTTACACCTGCCCAGTCGCATTCGGTCAAAAGCATATCAACAATATCTTGTGCGCTGTTATCGCAAAACAATTGGCCGAGCGTTTTATGATGAAACTCAATGCCATGCCGTTCTACCAATTCAATAAAATCTTGTGCCTTATATCGGCTTAATGCTGATTTTACAAAGTGTGGATTGTGGCATAAGTAATTGTCTGGATTGGCATTTTGGTTGGTAAAATTGCATCGACCACCACCGCTAATTAAAATTTTACGACCCGGTTTTTTGCCCATATCGAGTACAATAACAGAACGACCACGATAACCTGCCGTGGCTGCACACATTAATCCCGCCGCGCCAGCACCAATAATAATCACGTCGGTTGTAATAAACTTGCTCACTAGCGATTATCGGTCATCACGCTAGCAGTGTCAGTTTTACTTAATACGGCTAAGTCTTTATCAATAAAGAATAAAGCTTGACCATTGTTACCAACTAACTCTATTTTGTCGAGTATACCTTTAAACAGTTTTTCTTCTTCATGTTGTTCAGCAACATACCATTGTAAAAAATTAAAAGTGGAATAATCTTGGTTGGTAAACGCACTATGAGCTAAACCATTTATCGCTTTGGTTACTTTACATTCGTGTTGATACGTTGCTTTAAATATATCAATCAAACCATCAAATTCATGAGGTGGTGCATCAATACTACCTAAAATAGGTAACGCGCCGGTTTCACTTACGTAAGTAAACAACCGATTCATATGCATCATCTCTTCGTTAGCATGTTTGCGTAAAAAATCGGCGGCACCGTCAAAGCCCTTTTCCTCACACCAAGCACTCATTTGTAAGTAGAGATTTGAAGAATAAAATTCAAGATTGATTTGTTCATTCAGTTGACTGATCATTACTGCTGATAACATAACTTTGCCTATGAAAATTAATTGTTGAATGGGTGCCGTTTATCTACCTAACAGCAATGAAAAACAATTTAAGCTAGCAATAATTAGGTATTGAAATTATTGCTAGCTCAAGTGAAATTATAACATGTCTAAGATAATTTGAGCTTTACTCACTTCAAATTCTTTTGGTTTTTCAACATGCAAGTTAGTTACTACGCCATTATCAATGATCATTGAATAACGTTGTGAACGTAATCCGCCAAATGGACCAGTGATCATTTCTAGGCCTAATGCTTTAGTATAACTGCCATCACCATCAGCTAACATCATCAATTCAGAGGCATTTTGTGTTTCGCCCCAAGCATGCATTACAAACGCGTCATTAACCGACAAACAAATAATGTTGTCGATGCCTTTCGCTTTCAATTCATCAGCACTAACCACATAACCGGGTAAGTGGTCTATTGAGCAAGTTGGCGTAAACGCACCGGGTACGGCAAATAATACCACTTTCTTATTTTGAAATAATTCGTTGGTGTCGTGCGTAACAAGATTACCATCGACTAACTGTTGTAGATGACCTGCGGGCATTTTATCGTTGACTTGAATCATGATTATTCCTTAGTTAATTTTATTGGGGTTAATGCATTTTGTGTGGTTTACATAAAAAACCTTTGTCATGCGCGCAACGAGCACAATCTTTGCAAATAAATCTAGGTTTATCAACAAGGTGAATTAGCTCATTTAGCTGTTGTTCTATATCTCTTTTTTTCCATTTACATAACGATTTACCCATAAGCAGACGCCAATCAAGTTAAGCTAGCGAGTGCTTACAGTGTAGAATATATTTTTCAAACTTGTATTATCGATCACAGTTCACTGGCTATGCGTTACCTTTAGGTATCGCTTGGTTCACATATACATCAAAGCGATTTTTTTTCATATTTATGCTGGTACTCGGTGTTTTGTTGGCCAGTGGAGGGGCGTAATTGGGTCGTTTTACTACTACCCGATATTTTGCTAATGCCAGTGCAGGTGCTAGCAGGGCGTCTGCGTCTAGATCTTCACCCACTAAACTTTGAAAAATACGCATTTCTTTTTTAACTTGTGCTGATTTTTCTCGATGCGGGAACATAGGGTCGAGGTAAATCACATCCGGCTGGCTTACGTTTTGTTCATGCATTTGCTTAATAGATGAGGCATGTACTAACTGCATAGTGTTACGCACTAATTCGCCAATATCAGGGTTAAGTTCTGCACGTGCTAGACCATCTTGCAGTAATGCGGCAACAATAGGCATACGTTCCATCAAGATAACTTTACAGCCTAAATTAGCCAGCACAAAGGCATCACGCCCTAAGCCGGCGGTTGCATCAAGCACAAGAGGATTAAAGCCATGTTTTAAACCAACGGCTTTGGCGATGTCTTGGCCTCGGCCACCACCAAATTTTCTGCGATGGGCTACCGCGCCTTCAACAAAATCGACTTTTATGGCACCTAACTTTGGTTCGTCCAGTTTTTTTAACTCTAAACAATGTAAATGCATTTGCAGCACATATTGATACGGGCTTGATAATTTTAACGATGCTACATCGCCGACATAAGGTAGTTGCCAGCGCTGCGCTATTTTTTTTGCTGGCTCAGCGTCAACTGCATCAACATAAGCAACCGCGATGTTTAAGTTGGTCATTATTGTGCGGCTACTTGCAAATGATTGTCGCCAGTTGCCAGTGCAATTAAGCGGCTCAATTTAGCATACGGCAGGTTAGATTGTTGGTGCCAGCTGTTAAATGTTGTTTGGATAGTTTGCAGACTAGCTTTTGATTGTAATCCACCAGTAATTAATTCGTGGGCTCTAAAATAAGCTTCTACATCGCGCGATAATAACACTGTATCTTTACCTAAAGCACGTAACGCGTAAGGGCCAGTGTTACCACCTAAACGTTGACCATGTTGCTTCAAAAATGCCCATAATCCAATAATGTTATCGGTTGGCCAATTAGCGATAAACTGCGCAAAGGTTTGGCCGCTCGGGGTATGTTCAAACATCATTTGCGCATTCGCTTTAATGGTTTTTACTTTATTAAAATTACGGATAATACGCGCATCACTAGCTTTTTGTTCGAGCATTTCTTCCGGCATCATTAAAATTTTATTCAGGTCGAAATTAAAAAAAAGTTGTTCAAAGTTAGGCCATTTATTTTCTACCACACGCCAGACAAAACCCGATTGAAAGATTTTTTTGGTGAATGCCGACAACAGCCGGTCATCAGTGAGTTCAGCAAGGTTATCATGCACAGTCACTTCAGCTAATAATTGCGTTAAGTTTTGCGCGCCACCTTTACGCTGAGCCGCGCGCTCAAATATTTGCTGAAATGATTCTACTGCCATGTTCTTTAACCTTTTGATCTGTAATATTTATTAAACTTCAATGCCGCTATGGCGTAGCAGCGCATCAATTTGTGGCTCGCGGCCTCGGAATGCTTCAAATAGCTCGCTTGGTTCCGCACTGCCCCCTTGTTCTAGTATATTAGTTAAAAACGCTTGGCCAACAGTAGAATTAAAAATGCCTGCTTCTTCAAAACGTGAAAACGCATCAGCTGAGAGTACTTCGGCCCATTTGTAGCTGTAATAACCAGCGGCATAACCGCCAGCAAAAATGTGGCTAAAACTATGCTGAAAACGGTTAAATTCAGGCGCTTTAATAACGGCGTAACGTTCACGTACTTGATCAAGCACCTGCTGAATTTCATCGCCACGTTCAGGTGAGTAATTCGCGTGCATTTGAAAATCGAATAGGCTGAATTCTAATTGACGTAACATTTGCATTGCCGATTGAAAGTTTTTCGCGGCTAACATTTTGTCGAGTAACGCTTGTGGTAACGGCTCGCTAGTTTCAAAATGACCTGAAATAAACGCAAGCGCTTCAGGTTGCCAACACCAATTCTCTAAAAATTGACTGGGTAATTCTACCGCATCCCACGGCACACCGTTAATTCCGGATACGCCGCTGGCGTTGATTTGGGTCATCATGTGATGCATGCCATGACCAAATTCGTGAAACAGGGTGATCACCTCATCGTGGGTGAATAGCGCTGGCTTATCACCCAGTGGTTGATTAAAGTTACAGGTTAGATAAGCTACTGGTAATTGAATATTACCATTGGCAAGTTCACGCCGACCAACGCAATCATCCATCCAAGCGCCACCGCGTTTTTTCTCGCGCGCATATAAATCAAGATAAAAGCTACCGCGTAGTAAACCTTGCTGATCATACACATCATAAAATTTCACATCTTTATGCCACACATCAACGCCATTGCGCTGCTTAATAGTAACGCCGTATAAACGATGCACAACTTCAAATAAACCACTGACAACTTTGGCCTCAGGAAAATATGGACGTAGCTGCTCGTCTGAAATGGTATAACGTTGTTGTTTTAATTTTTCACTGTAATAAGCTAAATCCCACGCTTGTAGATCGGTTTGTTGATATTCGTCACGTGCAAACTCAAAAAGCTGCTGATAATCTTGTTTCGCTTGAGCGTTTGATTTTACCGCTAAGTCTTCTAAAAAAGTGAGCACTTCAGCGGTAGTATTGGCCATTTTGGTGGCAATAGAATATTCAGCATAATTCGCAAAGCCGAGTAACTGGGCTAGCTCGTGACGTAGCTTTAAAATTTCAGCCATTAATGGCCCGTTATCAAATTGCTTACCGCTTGGCGAAAGCTCAGAGGCGCGAGTAACATAAGCCCGATACAGTTGTTCACGCAATTTACCATTATCGCAGTACATCATTACTGGCAAATAGCTAGGAAAGTCTAAACTGAATAACCAACCCGATAATTGCTTACTTTGAGCTAGCGCTGCAGCGGCGGCTTTAGCGCTATCGGGTAAACCAGATAATTCGTTTTCGTCAGTGATATTCACGGTAAATGCTTGAGTGGCATCTAACACATGATTACTAAATTGCGAGCTAAGATCGGATAAACGGCTGACTATTTCGCCATAACGTTGTTTATCACCGTCGTTTAAAGCAATGCCCGATAATTTGAAATCGCGTAAGGCATTAGTGATCACTTTTTGTTGCGCTTTATCTAATTGACTAAATTGTTCACTTTGCGCTAATTGTTGATACGCTTGATATAAGCGTTGGTGTTGACCAACAAAGGTGCTGAATTCTGATAGCAACGGCAAGCAAGCTTCATGCGCTTTACGCAATTCATCGTTACTCACCACTGAGTTCATGTGTGAAATGGGTGACCAAATTTTGCCTAATTGATCGTCTGCTTCATCCATTGGCATAATAAAATTTTGCCAAGTGTACTGGCTGTTGTCATTCAACACTTGCTCAATGGTGTTGCGACTGTATTCAATGGCTTGCTTAACTGCCAGTAATATATGTTGTGGTTGAATAGCCGAAAACTTAGGTAAGCTAAAGGGCGTTAATAATGGATTGCTAGACTGGCTCATGATGGCACCGTGAAATAAAACATTGTTATAGATGTAGTGCCGATGGGTTGATTTATCAAGTTGAATTCATACCAATTTAGTTAAATTCTCGCGCTTAGCCATATCTGAACCAACTTGCAATAACGTTAATCAGTTGAACATGTTATGGTTTACGCTTGAAACTTGGCTATTGAAATTTGTATCGACCAGCACCAAATTAGATAAATGAGCACTGTTAACTAGGATTATTTATGACTCAACACTTTGATTTTATTTCGATTGGCGGCGGCAGTGGTGGCATTGCATCGGCGAATCGTGCCGCTCGACATGGTAAAAAAGTCGCTATTATTGAAGCAAATACCATAGGTGGTACTTGTGTAAATGTTGGCTGTGTTCCGAAAAAAGCCATGTGGTACGCCGGACAAATTGCTGATGCCATGCAATATGGCAGTGATTATGGTTTTGCCGAACAGTTAAATTTAAGCGGAACATTCGATTGGGAGCGCTTAGTTAAGAATCGTGAAGCGTATATTCAGCGTATTCATGCCGCCTATCAACGCGGTTTTACCAACAATAACGTTACTGTAATCCAAGGTTTCGCTAAGTTCGTCAATAAAAATACCCTTGAAGTGAATGGCGAACATTATACTGCCGAGCATATTGTGATTGCCACGGGTGGTCGGCCACAGATCCCGGACATAGAAGGGGCTGAACTGGGTATTGATTCGAATGGTTTTTTTGAACTCACCGAACAACCTAAAAAAGTGGTAGTAGTTGGTGCTGGCTATATTGCTGTTGAACTAGCTGGCGTGCTGCACGCCCTTGGTAGTGAAACGCATTTAGTGGTTCGTAAAGATAAACCTTTGCGTAGTTTTGATTCAATGTTGAGTGACACTTTAGTTGAGCAGATGACACATCATGGTCCGAAGTTACATATCCATAGTATTCCAAGTAAAGTAGAACAACATGCCGATGGTAGATTAACGCTACATTTAACTAATGGTGAGGTTATTGGCCCAGTTGATACGCTGATTTGGGCGATCGGTCGAGAGCCAGCTACTGATCAGTTAAATTTGTCTGCAGCGAACGTAGAACTTAATCAACAAGGCTTTATCACTACCGATAAATATCAAAATACCAGTGCCGATAATATTTATGCAGTAGGTGATAATACCGGCCGCGCACAATTAACACCAGTAGCGGTGGCAGCCGGACGCCGGTTAGCCGAACGGTTATTTAATAACAAACCTTACGAACATCTAGATTACAGCAATATTGCCACTGTGGTGTTTAGCCACCCGGTAATTGGCACCGTTGGCTTAACTGAAGTGGAAGCAATTGCCAAGTTTGGCGAAGCTCAAGTAGAAGTGTTCACATCGCAATTTACCGCGCTGTATCAAGCGATTACCGAGGATTATCGCCAGCCTACACGCATGAAATTAGTGTGCGTTGGTAAAGAGCAAAAAATTGTTGGCTTACACAGCATAGGTTTTGGCAGTGATGAACTATTACAAGGCTTTGCGGTAGCGATAAAAATGGGCGCTACCAAAGCTGATTTCGATAATACCATAGCGATTCATCCAACATCGGCTGAAGAGTTTGTTACTCTTTAGATCTTACTATGTAGTTGTGTAGCTTCAGCTCAAATAACGAGTTAACTATGATTTGTTCAGTTGTGTCCTTAAGTCGATAGTCTTTGGGGCATTTGCTGCTAGGTAACATACTCTAACTATTGATCTCTATGTTGTCTGAATTATTACATTTCATAAAAAGTAAAATCTCGCAAAAATCCTCGTTCCAACAATAAACAGTTGATAGAACCACCCTTACGTACGCTAACGTACAGTGAGCGCGTGAACCAAGTAGTATTATCAACATCACCATTCTTGCGGTATTACATCTTATAACCTAACCTTCAGCGTAGGGACAAGGACATCTATGATTGAATTAATAGAAAATATTCCGGCTAATGTACTTGGCTTTGAAGCATCGGAGCAGGTGACGGCCAATGACTATGAAACAGTATTAATCCCCGCTGTGGAAACTCGATTAAAACAGCATGACAAAATTCGCATGCTTTACCATTTGGGACCAACATTCTCTGGCTTTACTAGTGGTGCGATGTGGGACGATGCTAAGTTGGGCTTAGGTCATCGAAAGTCTTGGCAGAAAATCGCCATTGTAACCGACCTTGACTGGATCAAATCAGCAATCGGCCTATTTGAGTTTATCATACCCTGCCCGTTCAAGGTGTTTGCTAATTCGCAATATGCTAATGCGATATCTTGGGTGGCTAGCTAAATATCACCATGCAGCCGCTGTTCTTGCCATTGCGCATTGATGAAACAAATACAATTCGCTCAATAAATCAAAGTCGAAGGAGGCTATGATCATGTTACGAAGTTTAAATGAAATTTCTCGTTTTCAAATACAAGGTAGCGATGAAGAAATAGGGCAATGCAAAGATTTTCTGTTTGACGATCAATTATGGGTAATACGCTACATGGTTGT
>Ga0316206_1002340_pt1 | contig 12998 bp, 11 predicted proteins | sample 6monthpyrite_MG_FD_204942 | JGI IMG/M metagenome (GOLD analysis project Ga0316206, IMG submission 204942) | Microbial mat bacterial communities from mineral coupon in-situ incubated in ocean water Damariscotta River, Maine, United States -... | ecosystem: Environmental > Aquatic > Marine >...
TGGCAAGAGCGTCTTTATCTCTTTTTCTATTTCATCTATTGTGTTATGTTCTGCTATTTTTATTCTCATAAACAGTGACTAGCAAGTTTTATTCACTTTTTCTTTGGTTTAATGGGGATTGGTATAAACCCTAATTTTTCTGACTTCAATTAAAAATTAGTGCTTAATTATAGATCCTTATTTACAACAAAAATAATACAAAGACACAGCAATCATCTTGTGCTATCTGTAGTATCTTTTTTTTAACTGGAATATTTAAAAATCAAACATCATCTGAATTACTTCGTACTAAAAGCAAAATTGTTAAGTAGGGCCAACCAAACTACAGAGTTTGAAAGATGCTTAAGGTCAGGGGCACAACAAGTAAGAAGTTTTATTTTGCTACAATTTCACAAAACATAAATAGTAAGCAAGGATTGTTACATCAAAATGAAAACTGTATTAGGATTGGCAATTATCGCTTTTGGTATTTTTATGGAAATTTTATGGCTAGGTTTTTGTTTTGGCAGTGTTATTATTGGTATATTGCTCTTAATATTTGCGCCTGTAGTGCTTTTTTTTCCATTTAGTTTCTTTTTAGTTATTGGACTCACTTTAATCTCTGGTAAGCCAAGGGGTAATTCATTTAGATACCGAAGTAATTTTCGCAGTAACACCTACAACAATTCCAAATATACTTTGGATGATTATTATAAAACACTTGAATCAAACAAACAGGATAATTTTGATGTTATAAAAGCTAATTACAGAAGGTTGATTAAACAATATCACTATGATTCCATTGCAAGCAAAAACCTTCCTGAGGACGTAGTTAAATTTTCAGAGCAAAAAACACAAAGCCTCAATGAAGCATATGCCGCAATAAAAAATGTCAGAATAAAAAAATTATGAAAAAATATATACTATTTGACAATGATGGTGTACTTGTAGAAACGGAAAAGTGGTATTATAAAGCCAATGTTGAGATACTTCGCACTATGAATCTTGAGATAAGCGAGGAGCGTTACCGCGAGATTATGATAAAAGGTCAGAGTGCTTTATTACTGGCTGAAGAAGCTGGCTTTGACTCCGTTACTGTGGAGAAATATCGTGAAAAACGCAACGCGCTTTATCAACATTATATTCGCACTGAGGATATAGAGATACAGGGTGTCTCAGAAATTCTAGCAGATTTAAAAAAGAAGTATAGTATGGGCATTGTCACATCAGCGCGCCGTGAAGATTTTGAACTGATACATGATTCTCGTGAGATAAGTAAACACATGGAGTTTGTTTTATGCAGTGGAGAATACGCTCGATCTAAACCACATCCAGATCCATATTTGGAAGGTTTAAAACTTTTTAATGGGCAAAAACATGAGACTATCATAGTCGAGGATTCCGGGAGGGGATTGCAATCGGCCATCAATGCCGGTATCGACTGCGTCATTGTCTACAACCATTTCACTTCATCACATGATTTTTCAGGTGCAACTCATCACATCAATACACTAAGTGAACTAAAAAAGTTATTGTAATACATAATAGCCATTCTATGTTTTATAAGAAATTTTTTTAAGATTACAAGTTATAATCTTAAAATTATTAGATTAAAGGCTTAAAATGTTAAGTATTACTTCATTTCTAAGATTATTAAAGGAATCATTTCGAGACTTACTTCCTATTATTTTAGTGATCATGTTTTTTCAATTAATAGTCATTCAAACTATTCCCGAGAACTGGTTAAGCACATCTATCGGCTTGGCAATTGTTGGGGTAGGATTAGCTGTTTTTCTTTTAGGTCTAGAAGTTGGAATTTTTCCTGTAGGAGAGGGTTTAGCTAGTGATTTTGCTCATAAAGGTTCAATAGGCTGGATTATGCTTTTTGCTTTTATGATAGGCTTTGGAACAACCGTCGCCGAACCTGCACTTATTGTTATTGCGGACAAAGCTGCAAGTATTAGTAGCGGTCGTATTGATGCTACGGTACTTAGAACGGTTGTTGCATTTTCTGTTGGTTTTGCCATAGTTATAGGTGTTTGGAGAATCATAAAAGGTCATCCAATCCATTATTATATTATCTCCGGTTATGTGATGGTTGTAGCAGCTACCGCCTTTGCTCCAAAAGAGATAGTTGCCCTTGCATATGACCTAGGCGGCGTGACCACTTCTACTGTCACAGTTCCGCTAGTAGCCGCTTTGGGAATCGGACTAGCTTCTACCATCAAGGGAAGAAATCCTGTTCTTGATGGTTTTGGGCTTATCGCTTTTGCCTCACTGACACCTATGATATTTGTGCAGTTTTACGGTATTTTCGTATACCAGTTTGTAGAAGCGGGGGCTGTAGCTCTTCCTCAAAGTATCGAAGCTGTAGAAACAATAAATCTTAGTTTTGCTTTACTTGACATCTTAAAGGGTCTCGTTGGAGTTATAAGCGATGTGCTTCCTATTTTGGCTGTAATACTATTTTTTCAATATCTTGTGCTTAAAAAACATATCGATAATCTTAAAGAGGTGCTTATAGGTTTTGCCCTAGTAATACTTGGTCTTTATGCTTTTATAGTTGGTTTGGAGATGGGTCTTTTCTCCGTTGGGGAAACTATGGCACTTGAGCTAACTAAATATGATAGTAATCTTATCATATACTCCTTTGGCTTTTTAATCGGCTTTTCAACAACCATGGCAGAGCCTGCATTAACCGCTATTGCCAGAAAAGCAAAGGAGATAAGCGATGGCAAGATAAATGACTTTGTTCTTCGTCTATTTGTTGCTCTTGGTGTGGCAATAGGTATAGCAATCGGCTCTTACCGCATAGTAGTTGGAGGAGAGATTGTTTATTATATTATGTCTGGATACATGATTGTAATCACTCTTACTTTTATGGCTCCAAAGTATATTGTGCCGATAGCTTATGATAGCGGAGGTGTCACAACTTCCACTGTTACAGTCCCTTTGGTTGCTGCACTCGGTCTTGGGCTTGCAACAAATATTCCTGGTCGCGACCCGCTCATAGATGGATTTGGTCTTATTGCTTTTGCATCTTTATTTCCCATGATAACTGTAATGCTTTATGGTGTTATCACTGAAAAAATCGGCGTAAAAGGGGAGCATGAAATAGAAGAGATGCACTTAGACGAAATTCGTTTTGCCCTTGGTGATGCTCATGACATGAATCTCTCCACAGTAAAAGTACAAGGAACAAGCAGACAAAAAACCTATAAAATGCCATTTTCGGCTGTTCACATCATAGTGCCGCATGCCAAAAAAGAGGAAGCACTTATGGCTGCGAAAGATGCAGGTGCTACCGGAGTAACAATTATGGAAGCACACGGAATGGGACTGGAGGAGATGGACAACTTTTATAATCGTCTCGAGAGTGAGGCAACCGACTTTAATCTTATGTTCATTGTTCCAACTAAAAAAGTCAATAAAATAATACGAAATATCATACACAAGCTAGATATTGTCGGTGACGGAGAGGGAATATCCTATTCATATCCAATCAACAACCTAAAAGGCTTAACCTTAAAAGAGAGTGATTTATAGCAAACTATTACAATAAATCTTTATAGTCATACTTCGATAAATCTAGATAAAGTTTTTTACCAAGTATGATAATTCTTTTATCATTTTTTGCCGTATTTCTGAGTCTGTTTTTTATTTTGTCTCTTTTGGATTTTGAGAGTCCACTGTCTTTTAGGTACTTTTTTAAGGAGACTATCATGCTCTTTCTTGTTTCGACAATATTGTCTTCTATTTCAGCTTCGACATGATCTAGCTCTTCAACTTTTTCTATCACAGGGGAATTTAGCATAAAATTAGAAGTTATAGCATTGAGAATATTTTTTAATTGCTCATCTTTATCTTTATAAATTTGTTCTATTTTGATTCTTTCTTCTATGAGCATCTGCTCTTTTTGTTCTCTTAAATCTCTTGTTTCATTTTCAAGTTTTTCCACTTTTAGCTGAAGTTTTGTATTTTGCTCTTCTAGAAGTTTATAGTATCTGTCATCTTGCCCTACCGCAGTTTTTCTGATTTGCGGTTTCACAACACTCTTGTTGGTTGGATCGATAATAACTAGTTTTATTCCATCTTCTATGAGAGTCTCTAATGATCCTCTGCGTATTCTGTTATGAATTGCTTCTTTAGAAACTCCAAAATGTTCAGCTGCATCAGCTATGCTCATTTTTGACATGTTGTAGTCCTTTTATCTCATGTTCTCAAAGATGATAGGAGCTTCCCATTCCATACCACGAATATTAGCTATTACTTTTTGCAAATCGTCCAGGTTTTTACCTTTGACACGAATAGCATCACCTTCTATTTGTGCAGTTACTTTTAGTTTCATATTTTTTATTTCAGCCGTTATTTTTTTAGCCTCTTTTGTTTCTATGTAATCAACTATTTTGTATGTCTGTTTTCTAGTCCCTCCACTTGCATCTTCAACCTTGAGTTCTTCTAAAACTTTAGAATTTAGTCCCTGTTTCAAAAGCTTGGTAATAACAATATCCTTAAGTGCCTCAAGCTTGTTATCACTGGATGCCACAAGTACTAAAAGTTTATCTTTTTCTTTATATGTAACCTCATAAGTAGTTCCCTTAAAGTCATAACGATTATCAACCTCTTTACTTACTAAATTAATAGCATCTTTAAAACTTTGCGCACTTATCTTTGCTGATATATCAAATGAATGTTCTGTTGCCATTTAAAACCCTTTTTTGCTATAAAAATAACAGTTATTGTAACATAATTCACATGTTAGTTATGTTAGGTGTTTTAAAAACTTGGACTTCCATCAAAGCCGAAGCCGCCAAAATTTCCAAAGTTTGGATCCATAAAACCAAGTCCTGCAGATTTTGAGCGGAGTTTTTCTATGTCTGCTTTGCTTGAGATTCCTTGCGGACAAGCGATTGTACATTCGTTGCACAATGTGCAATCCCAAACTCCATTTATTTGGATATTGCCTATCTTTTCTGCTTCATTATTTTCTCGCATATCACTGACATAACGCCACATTCTGGTAAGTGTAAATGGTCCTAGGAATTCTCCATTAACAGTATAAACTGGGCAGGCTGAGTAACATGCAGCACATAAGATACAGTCACTTTGAAGTTCATTTCTTTTTTCATCTTCCGGAGTTAACAGTGCATTTTTACTAAGCGAACTTTGCCATGCTTTGGCTCTAACATTAAACTCATAAGCCTTATCCATATCCACAACCAAATCACGGAGTATAGGAACATTTTTAAGAGGTTCTACCAAGTCCGCATCTTTACTCTTATATTCACAGGCCAAAACTTCTTTGCCATTCACACGCATAGAACAACTTCCACAAACACCGCTTCTGCATCCGCTCGCAAAGGTCAAACTTGAGTCTTGTTTTGTTTTTATCTCTTGTAATACAGCTAGTAGGGTTGTATCTTTTAGCTGAACTTCATATTCATGGATATGGTTATCTCTTCTTATTTCTATTTTCATTTTAATATCCCTAGTCAACTCTAAAGTGAGCACCACAGCTTACTTCTCTTAGTATTGCACTTCGCAGAACTAACTCACATACGTCTAACATATTTACAAACTCCAAAAACTCAACTAAATTAGTGTTATAAACTTTTGATTTATCACTTGCACCCATCAAAGGCAATTGACTTTTAATCTCTTGAATCTCTTCATAAGCACTTTGCAAATCTGCTTTGTTTCTAACTATTCCCACTTTAGTATAAAATAGTTCAGCAATTTTCTCTCTAAACTGATAAAAATCTATCTCGTTTTTATGCTCTCTTACTATTTGTAAAAGTTTTTCTTCAGTTTCTTTATACTTATTCACATCCAATGATTTATCAAAATTCTTCGTAAACTCGGCGGCATGTAAGCCAGCACTTTTTCCAAAAACCACAAGTTCTAAAAGTGAATTTCCTCCCAAACGGTTTGCGCCGTGGACTTTCTGGTTTGCACATTCTCCGACTGCAAAAAGCCCATCTATATTTGTTTGACTATTCTTATCAACCTCTACTCCACCCATGGTGTAATGAGCAACAGGCTTTATGGGGATTAGTTCAGAAACCGGATCAATGTTTTCATAAAGTTTTGCCAACTTTCTCTCTTGTGGAAGTTCTTCGTTTATAAATTCTTCCCCCAAATGGCGAATATCCAAAAACACATCTTCCCCATTTACAATCTGCTCATGAATCGCACGGGCAACTTCGTCACGGGGTGCTAACTCATCTGTGAATCGCTCACCCCTTGAGTTTAACAAATACCCACCTTCACCTCTTGCGCTCTCACTTATTAAAATAGCTGATTTTTTAAGTGCTGTCGGATGAAACTGTATAAATTCCATGTGTAAAAGATTTGCTCCAACTCTCAAAGCAGCTGCAAGACCATCACCGGTTGTACTTTTTGAGTTTGTTGTATGTGAGCCATAGATTTTACTGTATCCACCCGTAGCTAAAATCACTGATGGGGCATTATAAATTTCAACTTCTCCACTACGAATATTTAATACGCTTATCCCTGTGACTGAGTTCATCTCTTTTAGTATATTGAGCATATATCGCTCGTTTAAAATTTCAATCCCGCTCGCCAAAACTTGGTCATATAAGGTATGAAGAATTTTAAGCCCGGTATAGTCTTGGGCATAACAGGCACGGCTTTCGCTTGCTCCGCCGAGTCTTCTTTGCGCGATATACCCATCTTGTGTTCTACTAAAAGGAACGCCTATACCATCTAGCCATTCTACAGCCTTTGGAGCTTCTTCACACAGAAGTTTTATCATCTCTTCTTCCCCAAGGCCATGCGCTGATTTTAGAGTATTTTTTATATGCTCTTCTACGCTATCATTTGTTACATGGGGAAGCACTGCATTTATCCCGCCTTGTGCCATACATGTTTGACTTCTTGTAGGATATTCTTTTGTTATGATTTTTACTTTTGCGCCAGCGTTGTGAGCATTTAATGCGGCAACCAAGCCTGCTCCACCTGCACCGATTACTAAAACGTCGTTTTTCATCTATTTACTCTTTTAAAAAATTTGTGTTAAAAAATAGTACCTAAGTACTCTTAAACTTCCTGCTATCAATACAAACCAAACAAACTTCAGTCTAACAACTCCAGCTACAAGTGTTAGCGGATCACCAATCACCGGAAGCCATGAAAGTATCAGAGCATAGTACCCATGGCTATGTCCATACTCCAAACTTTTCACACCAATTTTTGATCTGTTTAATTTCATCTTTGTTTTATCGTAGAGCCAATATCCAAGCCAATAATTTACCGCGATTGCGAGTATGTTTCCGCTTGATGCAAAAATAAGTGCATTTGTTGTGCTCATGCCCTCTGACAAAGCTGCGACAAATGCAACTTCAGAGGAAAATGGAAGGATAGTAGCTGCCAAGAAAGCAGAAGTGAACAAGACAAGTTCTTGCATGACTAATATATCATTTTACCAAAGTAAGCAAAAGTGCTACTTCAGTGATTTGATATTCTCAATAATTGAAGCTATAAGTTTATCTCTAGCCTCAACTGATGTCCAAGCGATGTGGGGAGTTATATAAAGCCTGTTTTTGTTTTTCACAGATAAAAGTGGATGATTTTCTCTTATTGGCTCTTTTGTTAAAACATCCAAACCAAAGTAAATATTTTGCTCATCTATAATCTTTGCGACAGCCGCTTCATTGATAATACCGCCGCGTCCTAGATTTAAAATGATAGCCCCATCTTTACATGTTGAGAGTTGTTCATAGTCTAAGAGGTTGTTGGTTGATTCATTTAAAGGAGCATGTATTGATACAATATCGCAGATTTTCAACAAGGTATCTAAATTCATTCTTTGATAATCATCCGTTTTATTCCGCCCGCTTGTCGAGTAATAAAAAATTTCTGCCCCAAAAGCTTTGGCAATATTTGCAACTCCTCGACCGATAGAACCAAGGCCGATGATACCCCATTTTTTACCTTTGATTTCAAAAAATGGTTTTGATACATCGGTAAAAATTGGACTTTTTGAGTAAGAACCGTTTTTTACATATTCATCATAATATCTTGAATGCCCTAAGAGGAAAAAAAGCATTGAAAAAGTATGTTGGATAACTGAATCAGTTGAATATCCGGCTACATTTTTAACTTCTATATCTCTCTTTTTTGCTGATTCTAAGTCAACATTATTCGTCCCTGTAGCTGCAACACAAATCAGTTTTAAAGAAGGGGAATTTTGCATGTGGTATTCTGTAATAACAACTTTGTTAGTAATAATAACATCACAGTTTGTTATCCGTTTTTGAACTTCATCTGCCGAAGTTGTTTGAAAAACCTCAACAGTGCCTAGAGCATCAAAACCGCTAAGGTCTGTATTTCCAAAAGTCAAAGCATCAAGTAAAACTATTTTCACTTTATATCCTTTTTGTAGTAATATTTACTCTTTATGTACCCATTTTACTGACGCACGTCACTTATTTTTTTAATCAACTCTCTTGCTCTTGCTATCGCATTGTCAACTTTATCAAAAACTAGAGCAACTCCAAGACGTCTTCCTTTATGTGCTTCTGGTTTAGAAAAAATTCTGACATAACTGTTCTCACTAAAAAGGCTGTCGTCTACATCTACAACAGGAGTATAGTTATGCACTTCCGATTTAAAAGCTGCACTTGCCCCATCTCCATAAAATGTAAAACCAAGAGGAAGACCAAGAACAGCACGTAGGTGAAGTGCAAATTCACTTTGAGACTGGGTTATTAAAGTTACCATGCCAGTATCATGTGGGCGTGGTGAGACTTCGGAAAAATAAACTTCATCCCCTTTTATAAAGAGCTCAACGCCAAAAAGACCTCGACCTCCAAGCCCATCAGTTATAGTTTTTGCCATCTCTTGTGAGCGTTTTTTTGCGAGCTCACTCATTTGCATCGGTTGCCATGAGAAAACATAATCACCATCTCTTTGCTCATGCCCGATAGGCTCACAAAAGATAGTCTCTTTACCGTTTCTTGCAGTTAGCATAGTTATCTCATAATCAAAGTCAACAAAGGCTTCAACGATTAACTCACTCGCATCACCACGAGCTTCTTTAGCCATCTCCCAAGATTTATCCACATCAGCCGCACTCCTAGCAACACTTTGTCCATGACCGGATGAACTCATCACCGGCTTAACAACACAAGGAAAACCTAAGCGTCCCATAGCTTCTTTCATACCTTCGAGTGTAGTAACAAATTTATAAGGACCTGTTTTAAGCCCCAACTCCTCGGCTGCAAAACGGCGGATATTCTTACGGTTCATGGTCTTGTTTACAGCCTCTGCATTTGGAATAACATTAAAACCCTCTTTCTCAGCTTCAAATAAAGCGGCAATAGAGATAGCTTCTATCTCAGGCAGGATATAGTCAGGTTTTTCACGACGTACAATCTCTAAAATTGCATCTTTATCTTGCATGTTTACAACATAAGCACGATGCGCTACATGGTGAGCTGGAGCATTTTCATATCTGTCAACTGCAATCACTTCAAGACCGAGTCTTTGAGCTTCTATGACCACTTCCTTTCCTAGTTCACCGGAGCCAAGTAGCATAATTTTTTTTGAGTTTGATTTTAACGGAGCGGAGAATTGCATGAATATACCTTGTAAATAATTAGGGGAATTATATCAAAATAGATTAAAAGATTTGTTAGTAAGAAGGAATCAGTAGCTAACTCGGTCTCCTAAGAGGTCAACTTTAGTAGTTATAGTTGCTTAAAGAAGCTAAAGGAATTTCTAGCACTAAATGCTGCCACCACTATTGCTAAAGCAAAAGTGTGCTGCCTTTAGCAAATAAAAGCTAATTGTTAAACTTTAGTTTTTCAGTCCGATTAAGGTCTGAAGAAGCTGATCGGAAGTAGTAATTGTTTTACCATTGGCTTGATAACCACGCTGAATAATAATCAGCTGGGTCAGTGCTCGTGAGAGATCAACGTTTGAGGCTTCAAGTGCAGAACTTCTAATCAATCCACGACCGGATGTTGCCGCAGAACCTATGATTGGATCACCAGAGTTGGCAGTTTGGACGTAAGTATTTCCGCCCTCTGTTGATAAACCCTCATTATTTGTAAACTTGGCCATAGCAATTTGTGCCAAAGCAAATTGATGTTGATTGGAAAAAGTGCCAACAACCGTGCCACTTTGATCGATTCTAATACCAACTAAATCCCCACCGGTAAACCCATCTTGCTGGAGTTCTGTTGTCTTACTAGCAGAATCAAAACTAGTCATTCCATCAAATGCTGCCGGTGTTCCAAAACTAAGGTTTATTTGCTGGTTTGGTGCTGAACCGTTGTTTCCAGAAAATGAAAGATTTGGTGGATCATAATTAGCTAATGAGCCATCATTATTAAAACGAATAGAGCCAGTTTTTTCATTCGTCGGTGCAAGGGTATCTATTGAAGCCGGCAGCGGAATACTCACTTTCATGCTCCAAGTACTACCTGTTGCTGCATCTAAGGCAGTTTTTCTAAGCTCAATTTTAAGTGTATGCTTGGAGCCAAGAGAATCAAAAACATCAAGAGAACTGGAATGTGTTGCAGCTCTAAAAGATTGTGAGAAAGCTTTCCCTGTACTACCAGCCGGTAAAATAGTATTTAAAGCTGTCATACTAGTAGTAAACCTGGTGTTTTCAGTAATGCCGTTAGTAACACTTTTTAAACCGGTAATTTTAAGATTGATATCATAATCACCATCCGGGGAAGCACCTGGGTTTATAATTTCAAACTTACCATCTTTATTTACTGTTATCTCAATATTGCTCTCGTTTGGAATACTATTTCCGTTCCCAGTAGTTGCGGAAGCGATTGTTCCAGCTGTTACTCCTGATACACCAAAACTACCACCAGCTATTGCAATGTTGGCACTATTTGCATTAGAAATAGTTAAAGATCCTGCAATATATGTAGCAGTTACACCTGGAATGCCTGCCTTATTGATGGCTTTCGCATAAATTGCACCATTATCATTTGCTGTAGTTGGACCTTTCCCGTCTGTCTTTACAAGACTAGTACCAGCACCGCTACCAGTAATAGTTAAGTTTGACACATCAGTACTTGCTGTACTGCTTGTGAAAGTTACTGTTGTCCCTACTAATGCAGCACTTGACCAACCTGTTAATGCACCGGTAAATGCACCTACGCCAGGATTACCAACACCTCCATCAGCTACAGATGCAAACGCAGCAGCAACTTCAGCAGCCGTCGCTCCTGTTCCATCATCAGTAAGAGTTAAACCACCAATGGTTAAAGTTTCTCCCGGATTTAATGCACCGAAAGTCACAACGTTATTTTCGGTAGTCTGACCTCCCGCAGCTACTGTAATCGGAATTCCTGCTATTGTAAAATTTGCTGCTTCATTGGCACCATTGCCGGCTGCAACTGTATATGACACAGTTGCAGGAAGAATTACAGGAACTGAACGAGCTTGTACTTCCATAGCATATCTTAAATCAGCCATTGTTTTAAAGGTTTTATCAGTATTGGCTATTGCACTTGATCCTGATGGATTATACTGGTATTTGTAAGCAGTTACTACTGCTTGCGTTGCTCCATTTAAACCGCTATTTATACCACCGCTTGCTATCTTGATATTATGCGAAGCATTTGCATCGGAATTGTCATTTAGAAGATTAATTTTATTATTTACGGTATCGTATGAAGCAGTAATACCTGTCGTACTCCTTTGAGCATTTATAGCTGAAACATATCGATTGGCATTTTGAGCCGCTGTTTCGTCACCGGTAGCACCAGATGTAGTCATACGCTTTGTTGTTCCATCATCTAAATAAACTGTAAAATCAAGTTCATGTACTGTCGATGAAACACTAACAATTCCAGTATTACTATTGTTATTATTTGCTAAATTAGAAATATTCATGATACTTCCAGCAGGATTTGGAGTAAATGTCAATTCATTCCCACTAATAGTTACAATCGCTGCTGCACCAGCTTCAACTGCTGTTTTAAGGTCAGCATATGTTGCTCCTGAATATGTAAGACCATTCACATCTACACTGACAGTATCTCCAGCTACGGGTGGTCTACTAAAAGTTTTTACAATAGTATCAATTACAGTGCTACCTTTCGTTTGCGCACTTTGGAATGATGCCCATATTCCCTGATTTGCTTGAAGAGAAAATGCTTCCCCCTTTCCGTTAAACATTACACCAAGGTCTCCGGAATTTATTGGGTTTCCAGCTGCATCAATAGCGTCAGGACTCCCTGCTACAGCAACACTTGGAGGAATACCACTCTTAACTTCATAAGCTGGTGAGCTACTTGTAACAGTTGGACCAGAGTTAAGATTTGCTTTTAGTCTAACATCTGTTGTAGGGCTTGCAGGAGTAGTCAGTCCAGGAGCAATATTGATATTTTGAATTGGTGCCGTAGAATCTACTTTTCCAGTTTCATCTCTCAGCCAACCTTGCGTTATATAGCCGTTATTATCAACAAAATTTCCGCTAGCATCAAATTTAAAGTCGCCTGCCCTCGTATATTTGTATGAATTCCCGGCATCAGGTGAGACTATGAAAAATCCATCACCTTGAATAGCAACATCTGTATTTTTATCAGATTGTTGTACAGACCCTTGTGCAAATATACGTGTAGTAGAGCTAATGGTAGACCCTAATCCAATTTGAATAGCATTTTTACCGCCAAGAGCACCTTGAGGAGCCGTAGCTATAGATGTAGTCTGTGCTAAAAGATCTGAAAAATTTGCGCGTGAATATTTATAACCTGTAGTATTCACATTTGCTATATTATTTGATTCTACATCCATTGCCACTTGGTGAGATTGCAGTCCGGCAATACCGGAATAAAGCGATTTTAACATCTTAAATCCTTTTTCTTAAATTTATACACTAAAGGAACAAGTCCCTCGTTACGCTACCACCATCATGGTCACTAAACCTAAGCTTTTGTATAGCTTGATATTTCTTTTATTTGGAATATACATAGCATTTAGTGTTCCAAGTTTTAATTATCAATTATCAATTATCAATTATCAATTAT
>Ga0316206_1002341_pt1 | contig 12992 bp, 9 predicted proteins | sample 6monthpyrite_MG_FD_204942 | JGI IMG/M metagenome (GOLD analysis project Ga0316206, IMG submission 204942) | Microbial mat bacterial communities from mineral coupon in-situ incubated in ocean water Damariscotta River, Maine, United States -... | ecosystem: Environmental > Aquatic > Marine >...
GAAAACTGGCTGCAAAAGTTATCCCGACTGTCCCGGGGCAAATAGTACCCCTGCAAGCAGAGAACAGAATACTGGGTTACTGGCAAGAAACAGCTAACGGGTACACACTTGAAGTTCGCATTCCTCTATCAATGATAGGAAACAAACTGGCTTTCGCTATTGCAAATATTGATAGCAGCACTTCACAAGCGCCTTACACCATCATTGGAGCATCCAGCACACGAGAGGCCGATCAACTGTCAACCATTATGATTCCTTCCAGCAAACTGGACCACTTGTTACAGAAACTAAATCATCAATCTTCGCGAGTCTGGGTTATCGACTCGCAACGAAGAGTTCTGGCGCTTGCCGGAAATCTTTCTAATGCAATATATGACCATGACGAAAATCGAAGCGTTCCGGTTATTCTATTATCTGCTATATACCGACTCATTCTTCAACAACCTGTCACACGTTTCGAAGATATATTATCGGGTGCATCAAAATTAAACGGACGTGAAGTGACCGGCGCTCTCAAAGGTGTTGCGACTGCCAGCTGGCGAGAAACCAAACAAAAAAATGCCACTATACTGACTGCTGCATGGCCTGTCAGGATTAATAACCAGGTGATTGGAGCCGTAATGCTTGAACAGAATAGCAACCGCATTCTGTTGCTACAAAATAAGGCGATGGAAGAATTATTTAATATCAGTATCCCCGTATTTCTAGGCGGTACATTACTGGTCATTCTGTTTGCAAGCAGATTAACATCGCGTATTACCCACTTAAGAAATCATGCCGAAAAAGCAATCTCGAAAGACGGACGTGTGTCAGCCATATTCCCTGCCTCAAACAGCCATGATGAAATTGGAGATCTGTCTCGCAGTTTTGCCGACCTTTTATCTCGTCTTCATCAATACAATCAATATCTGGAGACGATGGCCAGCAAGCTGTCTCACGAACTTCGAACTCCGCTTACGGTTGTACGCTCGTCACTTGAGAACATGGAGCAACTAAATCCTGAAACATCCGAAAATACCTATTTAGGCAGAGCAAAAGACGGGGTAGAACGTTTAAATAATATCCTCACACGGCTTAGTGAAGCAACCCGACTGGAACAGGCCATCCAGCAAACTGAAAAGGAAACATTCAATCTTACGCAATTACTCACTAGTTGCATTGAAGGTTATCGCGGAGCTTATTCCCGCAATTTGTTTGAACTGCAAATACCTGAAAAACCCTGTCAATTTTATGGTGCTCCAGACCTGATTGTTCAGATGCTGGATAAATTGATATCAAATGCGGTAGATTTTACAGAAAAAAAACACCCCGTCAGTATTTCACTTAAATGTGAGCAGCAACAAATCAGCCTGTCTGTACAAAATCAAGGGCCTTTATTACCTGATAACATGCAGGCCAATCTGTTTAACTCAATGATCTCGGTAAGACAAAAAAAATCAACTTCTACTCACCTGGGACTGGGTCTATATATAGTAAGGTTGATTGCTGAATATCATTTTGGCGATGTAAGCGCGCAAAATTGCTACTCACCCAATGGGGTTGCATTTACGATACAACTAAAACAAAAAGAAAAATAATCTGATCAATCCTTATAAAAACTGTCGGTTTATTTTACATAACTTAATTCGAATGTTAGACATATCTTAACTTTGTCTATCAATACAAGCAGTTACAAATTCTGGCTCAATTTTTGCTGATTTTATCTTTTAATAATGTTAAAAAGATAAAAAAACAAATAAAACAGGCTTAATCTATGTATTTACCGCGTCCAATCTACGAATCTATTCCTGCCATCTATCTTGCCAGTGGACTGGCCTGCATCTTGCTCATTACTCCGCCAACATCGATTTTTTCAGCAATCTTATTCTGCTACGCCAGCTGGATGGTGTGGAAACTAAGAAGGGATTACCGAAGCCGCCAGGATACTGAAAAGTCTTGAGCAATTTGTAACCACTCATAAAAGAAAAGCCTGACATATCAATATGTCAGGCTTTTTTATATGGCGTCCCCTAGGGGTTTCGAACCCCTGTTGCCGGGATGAAAACCCGGTGTCCTAGGCCTCTAGACGAAGGGGACTAGAGAGATGCGAAATTTACGCGAATGCACTAATTCTGTCAAGTGAGATTCCAATTAAGTTCTGATTTTATCTGTTAATTTCGTATATTTTTAACATCAAACGAAATCATTGTATTTTAAGTGGTATTTATTGTCTATAGTCTATCCAGACGACTGGATAAAACTATCCACAAGCATCATTCACGTGATTTGATTCACACTTCCTGATGATTCACATGCATATCATCGCCAGCAGAACAAATAAAGTGAACCAGTTCACGCACATACCTGTGCATTTTGCCGAACAATGTATTCAAGACACAACGCAACACTAGCAATACGGCAGACACATAATGAATACAAACATACGAACCATCATTAAATATTTCGCACTTGCACTCATCGTGACATTGACATCTGCATGCGGAGGTGGTGGTAGCAGCACACCTGTTAACCAAACTAATAATAACCCTGCTCCAGCGCCTGCTCCAGCGCCTGCTCCAGCACCTGCTCCAGCACCTGCTCCAGCACCTGCTCCAGCACCTGCTCCAGCACCTGCTCCAGCACCTGCTCCAGCACCTGCTCCAGCACCTGCTCCAGCGCCTGCTCCAGCGCCAGTTACCAAGAATATCGATTTAAGCTGGGCCGCTCCAAGTACCTATGTAGACGGTTCGTTTTTATCTCTCAGTCAGATTAGTGGGTATCGAATTTACACCGGCACAACTACAACCAATCTCCAGTTAGTCGTTGATGTCAATGATCCAAATACACTTTCGTACTCACTGAATAATTTGTCAGATACAATCAAGTACGTAGCTATCAGTGCATATGACAGTAATGGTATTGAAAGTAACCTTTCGTCTCCAGCAGCAATTTAATAATGACATCAGAGCCATGCTAAATATAATTTTTCCTACATCTGAGGTAAACCGTCACATACCCAGGTGCTGGAAAAATACTAACGTTAAATCATTCAAACGTTTTTCAGTATTTGCAAGACTATTATCACTGACCATAGAAAAAACATATAATCTGGAGTCCATGTTTTCTCTGCGTAATTTGACAAAGAGTTCATATAATTTAACTGCATAATCCGATGCGGCATATCGCTTGTTAATCAGATAAAAAAACCTGATAATTCGGGTTTTCTCACCCTTTGTTACCCGGTATTCATTGAGCTTGTACTTTTTATTATTGTAGGTAAGTGATATATTTTTTTTCCTTACCAACGTCCATATTTTTTTATCATACATGACATTCCTGTGATGTATGATTTCTTTTCCACCACTGGCACTTGAATAAACGTACTTGTAGGCATCGATCTGATCTGAGCCTGATCTAAAAATACCTTCCTGCAAAAAATCTGCCATTGTAGTAGAAGGTATATCCTGGGGATTATGTTTTAAATTACTATATTTCCATCCACCCAGATCCACCAATGAAGTATATATATTCTGACTAGCCAGGGAGTATTTTTCATTGATACTTTTAGCCGCATAAGGAGTAACCAGTATCAAAATCAAAACAATAAAACTTATAAAAATAACCTTTACAGATATCAGCCTGATCATGAGCGCACGCTCTCTTCATGATCAGCATATTTATGTCCTACCCAGAACATCAGTAGCATAATGACACCAAAAAATTGCCACCCGAATATAATATGATCTGCTCCTCCCGCCACATCCATAGAAATAAAGTGTCCTGCGAGTACAATAAAATACGCCCTGAGTCCATTTGCGATAACAGGTACTATTATCGAGAGCATAAGAAAGATAAATCTTTTCTTGTACGACCTGTAAGTTAAATAGGAAAAAAGAATAGATAACGTTACCATTGCGGTTAAAAAATTTATCCCACTACATGCCTCTGCGACTTCAAATGTACCCGCTGGTATATGAACCAACTGCCCTTCACGAAACACAGGGATATTCGTCAATTGCAAACCAAAATAAACCATATCCGCTGTTACTTGTTGCAGTGGATAGACAAAGGGAGCTCGTAATGGAATAGCGAGTAACAAATAACCCAGTGGGAATAACAATGTTTTAAACAATGAAAAGCCGAAACAGGTGAGTACAACAGATGAAAACAGGCTCATAACAACAAAATGCTTAACCAGCTGGACACCTGCTATATCGCCAAGCAACCATAACAGGCATAAAAAAAACACTGCTACAAGACCATAATAATTCACATTAAAACTAACTAATTTGATCTTATGACGCTTCAACCAGATAACATAAAGAGAAATAGGCATGATCAGCATACCGTGCTGAAATGCCTCAGATGTATACCAGATATGAAACATAGAGAGAAAAGTTTCACTAAAGGATATAAAGATAAAGGCTATTATTATCATGAACGAGAACACATGATATTTACGATACTTCGCTAATGATGGCCTTACCGGATCATTCACTGCAATTCATCTCCAATGACTTTCAGGTTGGCCATCCAGCTATAATTTTTTATAACATAATCACGAGCTTCATTATTCACAACCCTATGACCACACTTTAAAATTTCTATACATTTTCGTGAAAATTCATTTTCAGAATCTGCAACCTGGACGATGTCCGATGAATCAAATGGCTTTAAACCTTCCATAGCCTGTCCAGTAGCTACAACAGGTCGGCCCAATGATAATGCTTCAATAACCTTGTTTTGCACACCTCTTGCAATACGCATGGGTGCAACACACACAGAGGCATACTGAACATACCTTCGTATGTCATCTACTCGCCCGGTCACTATCACCCCGGAATTATTACTTAAGGCCTTAACCTTGTTTGCAGGATTCGAGCCTACAATATAAAAAACCGCATTACTGATTTCATTCCTGATAAGCGGAAATACTTTTTCTGCAAACCATATTACTGCATCCGCATTTGCCCAATAGTCCATTGCACCAGTAAATACTATGGCGTTAGTAGCATCATAAGGATTTTCACTATTCTCATCACAACTAAAATATTCATAGTCAACGCCATTATCAAAAGAACTTATTTTATTAGCCGCTTCAGGACAAAATGACTTGAATAAATTACTTTCTGATGATGAAACAAAGAAACTTTTCTTAAACAATTTGGCAATATGGCATTCGTATTCCCTGAGCTTTTTTGCCTCTCGCCGGTAAACCCAGTTCATGGGCCAGGATTTAGACTGACTATACTGGCGCCATTTGTCTGAATCCACATCCACAAAATCAATAATCTGATCAATATTATCTGGCAAACGCTCGCTAAATTGCGCCATGGGTGATGAGAACACAACGACCTTGCTAATATGTTCCATATTGATTTTTTCCAGACACCATTTTTCTATCTTGCTATCTGAATAATAGGACAGTGAAAGTGCTTTTCCGGTTAAAAACCCGGACAGACTTTTTAAAGTAGAGCGTTTTTTATTTTGAGGCCGAATTAAAGTTGACTTGCATAACTCATTTACTGCATCAACATACTTCCAGTCAAAAGGGTCATCAATAAAAGTTGCAAGATGAACTTCATAATTAGCTGCCAGAAACTTAAGCAAATTATAAGAACGAATTTTATCGCCTTTATTAGGTGGATATGGAAATCTATGTACTAAAAGCAGGAGGGGTTCCATACTAGTCCAGCTTCACTACTGTTATTTCTTTTCTCCCGAGGAAGATGTTATCCATTCTATCCCATTTAAATTCAGACAATAAAGATTTCAACCTGCCCTCAGTTTTATCCAGGTTAAGATAATGCCTGAGTTTTGTTCTGGCTGTGATATTCGTTTGTTTTGGCTGGCCAGGATCAATTTCCCATGGATGGAAATAAAAAATACCGGGTTCTTTATCCTTGTTATTAAGCCTTCTGTAGATCCATCTGGAAACGGAATATGGCAATAACCTGAAAAAGCCGCCCCCTCCACCCGGGAAGTTTCTATTAAATAATCTAAGCGTTGTTATGGGTACCTCAAGTATCCCGTCTTCTTTGACACGGAAAGCAAACCGAGGCGCATCAGGAATACCATACAAATCATGTTTGACGGGATAAATACTGGAACTGTACTCATGTCCGGTTTCCTGCAATATATCCAGAGCCCACAAATTATCTTTTGTAATTGAATAGCTTGCTGCTCGATACCCTTTAACCGCTATACCAGCAAGATCCTCAAGGATTTTTTTTGTCTTCTCCACATCACTTCTGAACTCTTTCTGATTCTGGTGAATTACACGGGTATGATCATACCCGTGACTTGCCAACTCATGCCCATTATCAACAATCAGACGCACAAGTTCAGGATATCTTTCAGCGACCCAACCCAGCATAAAAAATGTCGCCTTTACATTATTTTCATCAAAAATATTCAGTATCTTTTCGGTGTTTCCACGAACTCTACACTCCAGACTGTCCCAGTCATTTTTTTGAATGTGCCCTTCAAATGCAGACACCTGAAAATAGTCTTCAACATCGACTGTCATTGCATTTTTCATAATACGTTTTGATTCTACCTTTTATAACGCTATATTAATTCAATATAAGGTCTATTGATCAAGATTTACCCATACCGCCTTTTTACCAAACCTGGTATAAAAATAGGATATAAATTGACGATTCATATCAGGTAGCTTGTCAAAAACTGAATATTCACCATTTTTTCTATCAGTATGATAACCCAAAAATTGTAATAACGTTGAAAAAATATTGAAGTGACTGACCTTATTAAAGTTAACACTTGCCGATTTACGCAACTTAGTTAGCAATTTTTTATTCTCCGTCATAAATACCATAGGAACCATCCCTTCTTCTCTGGATGCATTGACAACCCGGCAGTGTGTTATCCAGCCTGGCCGACCATCTTCATGGAAATCCTGCCCATGATCGGAAGTATAAATAATGACAGTCTTAGTAAGATCAGTATTATCAAGCAATACATTAAAAAATTGAGTTACATTCCAGCTTAAAGCATTTTTATATGAGTTAATCGCTCGCGCCCTGACAGCAGAAATATTCAAATCAGGTTTTTCTGCCTCAGTTGCACCCGGGTCTATTTTATTCCCAAAATAAGTATGCTTCATTGTTGGCGTATAAAGCTTATTGTTTATTGGATACTTTCCCTCATAAGGAAAATGTATTCCCATTTTATTTATAAAAATAAATTTCTTACCTTCTTTTTGAATTAATTTTTTCAGCTTACCCGCAACCAGAATGTCTTTGTTATAAGGTATTACATCACTATCCATCTGTACAAAATGATCAATTTCAGATCGCTCCCGTTTGCCCATCAGGTTCATCAGATACCCTCCTGACCGCTGAGCGTCAATATAATATGTTGAATACCCCGCTTTCCTGGCATACGCCCAGAAACTCGGGTTAACTTTTATATCCTTCAGATAGCTGCTACGTCTTGCACCATAGCGAATCGTTACGTTTGTAGAGGCGCTGCAATTTGCCGCAGAAGATGCAATACCAAAATTAATGTGCTTGCCTTCAGGAAACCGGGTTTTTATTCCCTGTGGATTATTTATATCAAGATAATCTCCACGAACACTTTCATCCATTATAAATACAATATTCTGAAGACCTGTCGATTCCTTGACTGAGATAGATACTTTTTTACGGTCGGGGGCAGGCTCGGCCAAAGCTGATGATATAAAAAATATCGCAGAAAAAGATAACAGGTTATTATAATCAAGCAAGCCATTACTCCCTTCACCTCCTCGCTTGTACAACACTCCCGATACCATCATAACTGCACATAACATACTGGCTATAGCGTATCGTGAATTGATATATTTCCTGCTGAAGGACGGGGGCAGTAGTAACCCTGTTAAACCTGTTAATCCGATCAAACTGGAAGTCAGCACTTCATCAGGATACTGCTCAATAACCTCGCCGACAAAACCCATCACTTTTATCAACCCTTCAAAGTCAGAATAAGTTAAATACTGTGATGTAATTATGAAATAACTTTTACCAATAATACCTATAAATACGATACAGACAGAAATCAGTACTTTTGATATGCTATTTTTAGTTAATGAGAATAATATCAGTGAACCGCCAATAATTAGCCATAACAGTATAAATACCAGAACCCCAACGAGTGAATCAATTGCTTGTATTCGGGAAAAAATATTATTTGAAGATAAAACAAGATAGCTGCAGATAAATAATAATTTAAGGCTTAATTGATAGACTTGACGTTTATCTATGACTGTATTTCGAATATACACATATGCCTCTGAAAACTGCATCTAGGGTTCAACTTTTAATTTTACTATGAATGTTAATATTACGTAACCCCGAGTGTTAATACCCGCACCTTCCCATGTATCCACTTGATTGTTAAATGAAAACTAACGCTTTTGCAGTAATCTGGATAATCTCTGCTGCATTTAATCATTATTTGGAACCAACATACGTAAAAAATCAATAATGTCAGTTATTATGTGAACTATATCCCGTGACTGACTCAAGTTATTAGCTATAATTCACGCTAATATTACTATATGTAATGAATACTGGATATCGAACTGGAAACAAAGTGATATATCAAAAATATATCTGGAGTATTAGCATGATAAAGACCTTAACAATACGGCCCTTCTTTAGTGACTTTCAGCAAAAAAGGAAATTGGCCAAATCACTATCTGGCATATTGGCAATCTTGCTGACGGCACCTGTACAAACCAGCCTGGCTGCATCTGCCACTCCCATAAATTTACCTTTAATTAATATTAGCCAGCTACAATATATTGGTGGGTTTCGTGTTCCTTTCGGTACCTTTGGTGCTTCAGGAACACAGTATGCTGAAGGTCCTATCGCAGCCGTTCCAGGTGGCACGTCCATGTTCATCGTTGGCAAGACCAAGGATCAGGCTATTGCAGAAATCAGCATACCTCAACTTGTCAATGACAGCTCGGATCTGACTAATCTTAATATAGCTACTGTGTTACAACCTTTCAGAATGGTACTCCCGGCCCCTTCAAGTGGAAACCCGCAAAGGCTTGATCGAATTGGCGGTATGGCATTGGTCAATGGCAAGTTATTAGTCAATGCTTTTGAGTACTATGATGCAGACACTAATGTTACACACACAACAATGGTCGTAAACAACCCGCTTAAACTGGCAAGTTCATCTATCGATGGTTACTATGCGGTTGCTGGCAGAGCCCATGTCGCAGGATGGATATCGCCTGTACCCACTAACTTGCAAAGTTCGATTGGTGGTACACATTTAATGGGGCATTCCACCGGTACACCCATCATTAGCAGACACAGTGTAGGTCCATCAGCATTTGCCATTTCTCCGGCCAGTCAAATGATCGGTGCAAGTCCAGGATCAACTGTCTCGACAACTAAATTAATGGATTTCAGCCTTAGTAAACCTGCTGGCGACACCCTGCAACAAGGGGCTGCTTATCTTGATAATACAATAAAAACAAATAATCTCTGGACGCGCATTTCTGATGCTGCATATGGATTTATTGTTCCAGGCACAAGAACATACCTTACCATTGGACATACGGGTGGCATTACGAATGGCATAGGCTATAAAATTACTCAGGATACCGGTTATAAATGCCCGGGGCCCTGTTCATTTGTACGTGCCGACAACTACAATTATTACTGGCTTTGGGATGTAAATGATTTATTAGCTGTTAAAAATGGTCAAATGAATGCTTATGATGTAGTGCCCTATGCATATGGTAAATTTAACGCACCTTTTCAGGCTAAAGGGCTGAAAAAGATTATTGGCGGATCGTTTGATGATCAGAAAAGCATTTTGTATCTGACATTGGAAGATACGGACTATTTACAAAACCAATATAACCCGACACCTGTCATTATTGCCTATAAAATCCCCCTGGCTCTCAGGTTTAACCCACCATCAATTCTTAACGTACAGGTAAAGTAGCCAACAAAATATCAATCTGAGTACACTTATCTCATTAAAATCATCACTAGCTTTATCGTAGAGTTAGTGATGATTTTATTACCAACAACGCCCGTCAAACAGAGCTTTTATCCCCTTTTTCCTGCTCATCTTTTATTAATAATTCTTTGGCTCGCAAAACATGTAAATTATATGCCACTGATGAATAAAGAATAAGCCAGTATAATATTTCAGCGCGCATTCTATTGATAAAAGTAACCGTAATGAGGAATCCCAGTAATGCAGCCTCAAGCGCGATGATTCTGAAATACAGGTCAATTTGATTCGATTCCTTCAAGTTCTTCTTGCAAAGAGAAAAAGAACGAAAAGATACATATATCATCATAATAAATGAGAATAAACCCAGATAACCAATTTCTGTTAATGCTTCAAACCAGGTTGAGTGAACTGTCCGGTGACGGCCTCTTCCTCCTGTATTGACGTCCTCAGGAATATAAATGGGTGCATAATGGTTGAAACCTCCATACCCCGCACCCAACGGGTAATCTTTCGCCATTTCCCATGCCGCTTTCCAGAATTCCACACGCGTAGAGCCCGTTTCCTTGTCTTCCTGGACTTCAGTATTAGAGAGTGTTTTCATACGCCCAAGAAAACTGTCATCGATCAGTGTTGCACCTCCAGCCAGGCCCGCGATCGTAATAAAAACAGCAATGGATTTCTGAAATTTCTTCTGGAAGGATGAAAAATACATAAATAACATGAAATAGACGATACTCAGAGCAACACCCAGAAATGCCCCTCGACTATTGATTAATATAAGGCCATTAGCAATGAAAATACCGGCAAATGCTATCAATGCCTTGCCCCACCAGGGTTTTAATCTCCAGAAATAATAAAGACATAACACTACTGCGGGTACGATTGCGGCGGCGGTGTCATTTGCATTAGGGGCATCTACCATGCCAATCCCTTCAACCCGGTCACCCGAATTTCTTCCCAACTGAAAAGCAACCACACCTATATACCAGGCACCAAATATATAGGCAAACATCATATAATCCAGTCTTTCACTCGTGTCACATATTTTATAGGCGACGGACACAATCAAAACCAATTTTAGAAAATACATGGAATATATTAAGTGTACATCTGACCATACTGCATAAAAGTTGGCGATTAAATATAAAAAAAGAACAAAATACATCCACCTGAACTGGGGCACTGAAAAAATTCTGTTCTGTTTAAATTCCGAATACTTGATGGCAAACATAGCCATCATGAGTACAACAACAAAAAATGAATAGCTGATATCAGGTACTTTGTATCCCCACCAGCGATCCTGAGGGTTAAAGAAGTAAACGGCCTCGTACAACATGAATCCGTATATCGGGTTTTTAAATAACCCTCCCATGAACCCCATTACATATACCGAATAAAAAAGTAGTACATTAAACATTTTTTACAATCTTCTATCTGTTCAGCTATTTAAAGGGTAATAGGGTTCCCGGAAAAGCTTATATATTGATCATGATCAACATTAACATTTAAATGCCTGTAACCCGAAGGTAACAACATAAAATACCTGTAAACCAACATACAAGACGAAGCTATAATATACCTTGTCGCCACTGGTTGAGCACGTTATTTCATATATAGACTACACCAGAAAATATTCCTCTTCTGTCTTGGTAAACTATCAACAAAACTAAAAGCTTCCTTTATATAAGGCATACATTATAAATGACATTGGAGTCTGAAAAATATCTGGTTTTTAAACTGATACCCATGTTTTCCAGTGTTTCTGTGGCTACCAATAGCACATTAGAGTATTATAGATCATGATAATAGTCCTTCTAATACAATAAGATATACGCCTATATGATCGAACACAAGATAAGTCTAATTTTCAGCCTGCAAACCGGGGTTTACTGTGACTAAAGTTCGCAAGGCACTGATTTTTTCCATCATCACACAGAATTCAATGCAATTTATCAGTTTTGCATCCATTGCTATTCTTGCCAGACTACTAACGCCTGCTGAAATTGGCGTTTACGCAGTTGCCGCTTCTGTCGCATTTCTCGCTATCGAAATGCGTGCGCTGGGTGCAGGGCAATACCTGATTCGCGAAGCAGAAATCGACAATCACAAGATTCGCTCTGCTACAGGACTGATGATTGTTATCTCGTGGAGTATGGCCGCGATCATAGCTATCAGCGCACCTTATATCGCTGACTTCTATAAGGAACAAGCACTCGTCATCATTTTCTGGGTTATTGCCAGCTCATTTTTATTCGCACCATTTTCTACTGTGCCCAGCGCTATCTTGACAAGAAACATGAGATTTCAAACTTTATTTATCATCCGATTTACCAGCAGTATCGTACGCTCAGGAAGTACTATAGGCTTTGTGCTGTTGGGTTACAGTTATTACGGACTGGCAATGGGTGTCCTTGCCGGTGCTATAACTGAAGTCATTTTGAACTCATATTATCGTGACCCAGGTATACCCTGGCTACCCTCATTTTCAAAATTCAAAGACCTGTTCCGTTTCGGTGCTTACACCAGCACTGCAACGACACTGGAACAATTCTCTTTAAGTATTCCTGATCTGGTACTGGGTCGCCTGGCAACAATGACAGATGTTGGATTATTTTCCAGAGGACTGGGTATAGTTGCATTCCTGAATAAAATTATCGTACAGGCGGTAGCACCCGTTGTATTACCGCATCTGTCAGAAGTTAAACGGAAAGGGGGATCAGTAAGTGAGGCATACTTACACGCAATGGTACTACAAACTTCTTTTTCCTGGCCCGTCTTTGCTATCGTGAATTTATCTGCATTTTCCATGATCAGGGCATTATTCGGTAATCAATGGGATGCTGCGATCCCGATTGCATCAATTCTGGCTATCTGGGCGATGCTTGAAGCAACGCACAGTCTGTCATCTCATGCATTAATCAGTATGCAAAGAGAAAAATTAATGTTAAAAAAAGAAGCCATCATCTTCTCTATTAGACTCGTTGGAGTCATACTCGCAACTCCATATGGCATGTTAATGGTGGCCT
>Ga0316206_1002343_pt1 | contig 12989 bp, 11 predicted proteins | sample 6monthpyrite_MG_FD_204942 | JGI IMG/M metagenome (GOLD analysis project Ga0316206, IMG submission 204942) | Microbial mat bacterial communities from mineral coupon in-situ incubated in ocean water Damariscotta River, Maine, United States -... | ecosystem: Environmental > Aquatic > Marine >...
AACTGATAGCCTGTGTACTAACGGAAAAACGCGGCAAAAAAGTCACGCTATCAAGCTCAGTAAGAAGTGATCGCAGACATTGGCTGGACAATGCACAGCAAAATTCAGAAAAAGCATTAATGACACGTGTTAATTCAGCCGCCGCCATGGTGAAGCGGTTTGATGCACTACAGGAATTACTTAATCTGGATCATATGCCGGCGCGGCTTGAGTGTTTTGATATTAGTCACACTATGGGTGAAGCCACGGTTGCATCCTGTGTGGTATTTACACCAGAAGGCCCACTAAAAACAGATTACCGGCGTTTTAATATAGAAGGTATTGAACCCGGTGATGATTACGCGGCGATGAATCAGGCATTAAAACGTCGCTATGCAAAGATTAAAAAGAATGAAGGTAAAAAGCCGGATATTTTATTTATCGACGGTGGTAAAGGGCAATTATCTCAGGCAATAGAAGTCATGGATCTTCTTCAAATTGAAGATATTTTATTGATCGGTGTTGCCAAAGGAGAAGGGCGTAAAGCGGGACTTGAAAAACTGGTGATGACAGATGGTACAGAAATATTTCCAGGGCAACAGTCGATGGCATTGAACCTGGTATTACATGTCAGAGATGAGGCGCACCGGTTTGCGATAACTGGGCATCGAGCAAAACGACAAAAAGCCAGAACCAGTTCACGACTGGAGAAAATCCCTGGACTGGGTGCAAAACGCAGGCAATCAATTTTAAAACACTTCGGTGGCATGCAGGCTGTAAGTAAGGCCGGGGTTGAAGATCTGGCAAAAGCACCCGGAATCAGTAAGAATTTAGCCCAGCTAATCTATGATAGCTTCCACAGTTAAGAATAATTACTAAAAGAGACGTTACAATGAATTCAAAAGCATTAAGTCAGCAAGCCCTAAATACATTATTTGTCGAAGCCAGAAGTCATAATGGCTGGAAGGCTGAGTCATTACCAGAAGGTATTGAAACTCAAATCTACGATTTAATGAAAATGGGACCAACCGCTGCTAATTCATGCCCTGCAAGACTGGTGTATGTAAAAAGTGATGAAGCAAAAGCGCGTTTAAAATCTTGTCTTGCAGATGGCAATGTCGAAAAATCAATGACTGCACCGGCAGTGGTGATTATAGGTATGGATCTTGAGTTTTATGAAAAATTGCCAAAGCTATTTCCACATACCGATGCACGATCATGGTTTGCTGGGAATGATGTTAAAATACAGGAAAATGCTTTTAGAAATAGTTCATTACAGGCTGCCTATTTTATGCTCGCCGTTCGAAGTCTGGGGCTGGATTGCGGACCTATGTCCGGACTGGACTATGACAAAATGAATAAAGAATTTTTTCCGGATGGAAAAGTAAAATGTAATTTTATTTGTGCAATTGGTTATGGCGACGAAACTAAATTGTTTGATCGATCACCACGATTAGATTTTGATGAAGCTTGTCAGGTGCTTTGATCATCTCCGCACTTAATATAAACAGAGATAAAGAATGAAAGCCAATGAAATAAAACGAGGCAGCATTATCAGCCACAATGGCAACCCGGTTGTTATAAAACAGCTCCATGTGCAAACAGCATCGTCAAGAAGTGGAAACACCTTGTACAAAATGAAAGGTAAGGACATTGTAACAGGTCAGAAATTTGAACAGAGTTACAAAGGTGACGACAATCTGGAATCGATTGAGATCGATAGACGGGCTGTTCAAATGTTATTTCGTGATGCAGACGGCTGTACCTTCATGGATGTAGAGAGTTATGAACAGTACACATTATCAGATGATATGCTTGAAGATGAACTGAGCTTTCTTACTGATGGTCTCGAAGGTATCGTCGCTATTACAAGTGAAGGACAATTACTTTCAATAGAATTGCCATCAAGTGTTGTGTTAGAAATAATTGAAACCTCTCCGGCTATGAAAGCGGCCTCTTCTTCAGCCAGAACAAAACCAGCCAAGCTTACAACAGGTTTGGTCGTGCAGGTGCCTGAGTACCTTGCAGAAGGTGAATTAATCAAAGTAAATACAGAAAATGCAGAGTTCATTTCTCGAGCAAAATAAGGACAGAATATGTCACTAACTTTACTTATTTTTCGTCATGCTAAATCAAGCTTTGATGCACCCAGTGATCATGAAAGAGTACTTACTGATTATGGTCAGCAGCAAGCGATGTTCATGGGTGAACTATTAGAAGAGAAGTCACTCAGTCCAAATTATGTACTTTGCTCATCAGCATTAAGAGCCAAAGAGACAATGGATCTGGCCATGAATGCCGGTAAATGGGAATGCGATAGCAGTGTAACGGATGCGCTTTATGAAACGACGGCCGAATCAATGCTTGGTTTAATTAATCAAATGAGTGATGAAGATAAAACTATTATGCTGGTAGGGCATGAACCGGTGTGGTCTGATCTGGCATCACGGTTAACCAGTGATAGTATCTCGTTCAATACGGCTGGAATGGCATGCATTAGCTTTTCATTAAACCATTGGAATGAAATAGGTTTTGCCAGTGGTTGTCTAGAGTGGTATGAAAATCCTGAGTTACCGAACTAGTTAAATATAAATTTACCTCTGTCATAGAGGTTATTTATTTAATTCATTTTCACACGAAAAAGTATAAACGTAATGTATAACTCAGTTGAGTTTGCTGAAAGAGTAGGTGTGAATTATGGAACATAGATGATTTTATGAGTCGCCAACAATGCGTTTCAAAGTGCCAATTCTATCGAGTGCAGTCGAAGACAGTTTTTGTGCCGTTAACATGACATTCTCATCAGTTGCGATTTCTACTATGGCATCATAAAAGGCAAAGCTGCGGTCACAACATGCCCATATTTTTTTTAAATCTGAGCCATGATTATTAAACTGAGCATCCATATGCGCATTGTATAGTTTCAGTTGTTGTAAATTTTTGAGAATATCCTCACCTGGAGATATATTGTCTTTCAGTGTTTTATCATTCAGGGCTTTTTCATTACTGGTGATTTGTTGTTTCGTCTCTTTGGCTAGTGTGTTTATTTCTGGAGACCTGTTGCTTATCAAATTAATTTCATTATCCAGAAAGAGATCAATATGAATAGCGGCTGCTAGAAGGTCAGCTTCATTATGAATAGCTTTTGGCTCAAGTCGGGGTTCTGCAGACTGGGTTTCACGCTCGGCATGATAGGCGAGGCGACGTTCTGCTCTGAGTAAGGCGGCATGTCCGAGTTCTTCACGAGCAAGGATTTCGGCATAATCACGAACGGTTTGATTGTCTGATTCCGCGGCGACATGAGTATAAAATCGGAATGCAATTTCTTCATTATGTACAGCAAAAGCCAGTGCTTTATAAGGTGAGCTATGAAGAGGGTCACATGCTTCATCGTTATATGTTGTTGATACTTCAGGATCATGCCATTTAACCGGTTTTATCTCACAATTTTCTTCAATTCCTTCCTGTTGCATCCACTTTAGCAACAGTCTCTCGTGCTCCTGTTCTTCGATTACCATGCGATCAAACAAACCAGCTGCAGATTGATTATTGGCTTTATGCATACAATCAGCTAAAAGAGTATAACGTCGTATTGCTTCACGCTCAGCTTGCAGTGCAATAGACATTAAATCGCTTGTTGTTTTTACATTGGTCGCTAGCATAGATTCAACTTTTCCATGAAGTTAATGATGAAGCATAATGATTTATTCATATTTGATATAAATCATAGTGTATGTGACAAATTGTCGCATACTAATAACCGACTAATACAGTAGGTATATCCACAATCAATATATGGTTATATACGAATAAGTGTAATGGCATAAAGAAAATAGTTACATCTATTACTAAAGGAAGTAGTTAATAAAATAAGGGTGTCTGGTTATCTTTAATAACAGGTACAGTTTTAAATAACAAAATTATAGAGTGTTCAAAATAATAGATGACTGTTTGCCGCACGCTACGATTGTTTATTTCATTGATATTACTTCAGTGGATGATTACCGGCATTGCACATGCAGGCTCAGAATTGCCACGCTTTCTCCATGCCTTCAGTGCTGAGGAAATTTATCCTGGAGCCGATAAAATTGGATCAACCACTCCTGCTCCGTTCGTCGCGCCTGCCTATAGTGATGGTACCCAACTCGGTTTTGTTTTTCTGACTTCAGATTATGTAAATACCACCGGTTATTCTGGCAAACCAATACATCAGCTTGTTGCCATTGATATGCAGGGTATCATCCAAAAAGTATTGTTGGTAGAACATCATGAACCCATTGTTCTAATAGGAATCCCTGAAAAACGTATAACTGCTGTACTTAAAAATTACGAAGGCATGGATGTAGGCAGGCTGGTGCGAGGAACGCTGGATAACAAGGTTGATATTGTCACCGGTGCCACGGTAACGGTAATGGTGATGGACGATAATATTCTTCGTGCCTCCATTAAGGTTGCAAGAGCTTTTGGTTTATCCGGGCTTGAACCAGAGCGCAAACAGTCCGGGCCAATTGCATCAGTAAATACACAAATCAATACTACTAAAGACTGGCAAAGTTTAGTCAGTGAAGGTTCAGTCGTTAGTTTAAAAATTAATTTGCAACAAATTAATCAGGCATTTATTGATTCAGGTGAGCCTCTCGTCAGGGCCTTTCCTGAGGAAGGTGAAGATAATGAGATTTTTATCGAACTTTATGCTGCCGTGGTTTCTATTCCCAGTATTGGTCGAAGCTTACTGGGTGAAAGGGAGTACGTAAATCTTCAGAAAAAATTGCAGCCGGGTGAGCAGGCAATTTTACTGGCAGGGGATGGTCGTTTTTCATTTAAGGGCTCTGGTTATGTTCGGGGTGGAATTTTCGATCGTTTTCAGATAATTCAAAGTGACACCTCTATAAGGTTTCATGATAACTATCATAAACGCTTACGACAGATTGCAGCCGATGGTGCGCCTGATTTAAAAGACGTGGATGTATTCAGAACGCCTGCAGAGCTAAAATTTAGTGCTGCATTACCCTGGAAGCTAAAATTATTAGTAGGCCGTGAGATTGCCCCAACCAAGAAAGTGTTCCTGACCTTTGATCTTGATTACAGCACGCCAGAAACTTATTTGATATATACAGAACAAGTAAAAAGTTCGGATACAGATCTGTCAGATAAAACTGAGCCAGTCTGGAAGAAAATGTGGCAGCTTAAGACGGGTGAAATCATCGCTCTTGGGTTAGCTCTGGTTATATTGACGATGATCTTTTTTTTCCAGGACTGGCTGGTTAAACGTCCGAAACTAACGGATCAGGTTCGAACTGGTTTTCTAATTTTTACACTGTTTGGTATTGGCTGGTATTTTAATGCACAGTTATCTGTCGTTAATATTCTGGCTATGTTTAATGCACTGGTAAGTGGTTTCGACTGGTCATACTTCCTGATGGAGCCACTTATTTTTATTCTATGGGGCTCGGTTGCTGCTTCGTTATTATTCTGGGGGCGAGGACCTTATTGTGGCTGGTTATGTCCTTTTGGTGCGTTGCAGGAATTGATTAACAAAATAGCAAAGGCATTTAAGATCAAACAGATTGTCGTACCATGGGCCATACATGAACGCGTCTGGACATTTAAATATTTAATTTTTTTACTGTTATTCGGGTTTTCACTTTATTCACTGGAATGGGCAGAGCGCCTGGCTGAAATTGAGCCCTTCAAGACCGCTATCATTCTTAAATTTATTCGTGAATGGCCCTTTGTGATTTTTGCATTGGCAGTACTATTACCTGGAATTTTTATCGAACGCTTTTATTGCCGATATTTGTGTCCACTAGGTGCTGCATTGGCTATTCCTGGCAGAATGCGCATGTTTGCCTGGCTCAAACGCTACAAAGAATGTGGTGCTCCCTGTCAGCGTTGTAGCAATGAATGCATGGTCCAGGCAATACACCGTGAAGGTGATATTAACGTCAATGAGTGCCTTTACTGTCTGCATTGTCAGGTGGTTTATTCAGATGATCATGCCTGTCCGGTCGTTATACAGAAACGGCTAAAAAAAGAGCGCAGAGGAACTCGCCAGGCACCTGTTAATGGCAAAGAAAAATCAGCTATTACAATCGAATTAGAGAAGGAAAAATAAAAATTTTGTAATTTTTATTTAGTTTCATGCTCTGTTTATTGCAGAGCTTAATTAATTTGCCTGCACTGAGCGGGTATATTACGTGGAGAATGGTAATGGAAAACAATGATGATAAAAATGAAAAAGTAGTCATTAGTCGACGTCAGCTGCTCGGTGGTTCTGTCAAGCTGGCTACACTAGCTGGAGTTGGTGGTATTGCCGGCCTCACAGGCTTTGGAGCAATGACACCTGAAACGGCGATAGCTGCTTCAAAAAATAAATCTGAAGTCGCTCCAGGTGATCTTGATGAATACTACGGTTTCTGGAGTAGTGGCCAGGCCGGTGAGATGCGAATTTTAGGTTTACCTTCAATGCGCGAACTAATGCGTGTACCTGTCTTTAATCGTTGTAGTGCATCAGGTTGGGGGCAGACAAACGAAAGCCGCAAAATTCTACGCGATGGACTTTTACCAGAAACGAAAAAATTTCTTGATTCGGGTGATCGTGGTGGTGTCTGGTTAAATGGTGATTTACATCATCCACACATGTCGTTTACTGATGGCACATATGATGGTCGTTACCTATTCATGAATGATAAAGCGAATACACGTGTTGCTCGTGTGCGTTGTGATGTCATGAAGTGCGATAAGATTATTGAAATTCCTAATGCCGCTGACATCCACGGTTTACGTCCGCAAAAATATCCTCGCACAGGTTATATCTTTGCTAATGGTGAGCATCGTGTACCGATACCTAATGACGGTAGTATTCTTGATGAACCTGAAAAATATCATGCTATTTTCACGGCTATAGACGGCGATGAGATGGAAGTGAAATGGCAGGTGATGGTCGATGGTAACCTGGATAACTGTGATGCAGATTATCAGGGTCTTTATGCGGTTTCATCATGCTACAACAGTGAAGAGGGTGTAAACCTGACAGGTATGACATCTGCCGAGCGTGACTGGGCTGTTGTGTTTGATATTAAATCCATAGAAAAAGGCGTTAAGAAAGGTGACTTCCAAAGAATCAATGGCGTGCCCGTACTTGATGGTCGTAAAGGTTCGAAATATACGCGCTATATTCCGGTGCCAAATAGTCCTCATGGTGTTAATACAGCACCTGATGGTAAGCACATTATGATCAATGGTAAATTATCACCAACGGTTACTGTTCTTGATGTCAGACGTTTACCTAAACTGTTTAAAAATAAAATTAAACCACGCGATGTTGTTGTCGCAGAACCTGAATTAGGTTTAGGACCATTACATACAGCCTTTGATGGTAAAGGTAATGCCTATACAACTTTATTCCTCGATAGTCAGGTTGTTAGCTGGAATATCGATAAAGCGATTGCAGCTTACAAAGGTAAAAAAGTAAATCCCATTATCAATAAAGTCGATGTTCAGTATCAACCGGGTCACAACCATACATCAATGGGTGAAACCAAAGATGCGGATGGTAAATGGCTGGTGTCACTGAATAAATTCTCAAAAGATCGTTATATCAATGTTGGCCCAATGAAGCCAGAGAATGAACAGCTGATTGATATCACCAATAAGAAAATGAAAGTGATGCATGATGGTCCGACTTATGCCGAACCCCATGACTGTATTATTGTTCGTGCTGACGTTGTTAATCCGAATTCGCTTTGGGAAAAAGGCGATAGCATGTGGGCGGATGTTAGCGCACAAGCGAAGAAAGATGGCGTCAAATTGACCGAAGATTCAAAGATAATACGCGACGGAAATAAAGTGCGTGTTTACATGTGGTCGATTGCGCCAAACTTTAGCATGGAAAAATTCACCGTGAAACAAGGTGATGAAGTGACAGTTATCATTAGTAACAATGATGCGATTGATGATCTGGCACATGGCTTTACACTGGCTAATTATGGTGTAGCCATGGAAGTTGGTCCGCAGGCTACATCGTCTGTTACCTTTACCGCTGATCGTCCTGGGGTTCACTGGTTCTATTGTCAGTGGTTCTGTCATGCATTGCATATGGAAATGCGTGGTCGTATGCTGGTTGAGCCTGCATAAACTCTTGACGTTTAAGAAGCAAAGTAACAGTTCAATAGTTAGCCTAATAATATCTAAAGGGTTAGCTGCCGGGCTGTTGCTTTTTTTATTTTTCAATTCATTTACATCGCATGCAGAAGTGTATTCTGTCGCACCGGGTAATGGTGTTTTACAAGAAGCAATTGATTCATCAAAAAGTGGAGATACACTGAAATTGTCATCCGGAATTTATTCAGGTTCCGTGAATATAAACCGCAGTCTCACTCTGTTAGGAAATAAAACAAGCATCATTGATGGAGAAGGGACAGCACATGTGATTACAGTATCGGCTCCCGATGTGGTCATTAAAAATTTAAAACTTCAGAATTCAGGGAATGATTTATCGACTGAAGACAGCGGCATTTTTATTACTGCAAAAGGTGACAGGGCACAGATAGAATCTAATCATTTTGAAAACAATCTCATTGGTGTTTATCTGAAAGGGCCTGAGTCGGCTGTTATTAGTAATAATGTCATTATTGGTAGCCAGCACCATCGAATTAATGATCGTGGCAATGGTATTTATTTGTGGAATACACCGGGATCAATCATTAAAAATAACAACATTCGTTATGGCCGGGATGGTATTTTTGTTAACACCAGTCGTAATAATGTTTTTCATGGCAATAGAATAAGAGATTTACGTTTTGCAGTACATTATATGTACACGAATGACAGCGAAGTCAGTAATAATATTTCAACCAATAATCATGTCGGTTTCGCCTTAATGTTTTCAGATCGTATTGTTGCCAAAGAAAATAAGTCAATAGGAGATCATCAACGTGGGTTGTTTTTTAACTTTGCTAATTACTCGGTGATTGAAGGTAACCGCGTCAGTGGCGGTGCAGAGAAATGTGTTTTTATATATAACGCAAATTATAACCAGATCAATAATAATTATTTTGAAGATTGTCAGATAGGTGTTCACTTCACTGCCGGGTCAGAAAAAAATGAAATTTATTCCAATGCTTTTATTAATAACCGAACTCAGGTGAAATATGTAGGTACACGTTATATCGAATGGTCTAAAAATGGACAGGGTAATTACTGGAGTGATAACGCTGCATTTGATATTGATGCCAATGGCATTGCTGATCAGCCTTATAAACCAAACGACCTGGTTGATCAGATTGTATGGCGACATCCAATGGCAAAGTTGTTATTAAATAGCCCGTCTGTAAAGATATTAAAATGGGCACAGTCTGAATTTCCTGGCTTACATCCGGGTGGTATTACTGACAGTGCTCCTTTAATGCTTCCACCCATGCTACCAATAGCACCTGTCGTTAATACGACACTAAGAGATATTCCAAATGGATAAAAGGCCGTCTGGCAATGTTATTTCATTGCAATCAGTCAATAAATGTTACGGCAATGAAACGGTTGTGCATGATATTAATTTTAAAGTCCAACCCGGCGAATGCATTGTCCTGGTTGGTCATAATGGTGCGGGTAAAACCACGCTAATGAAACTGATGTTAGGCTTAACCCGACCAAACTCTGGTGTTGTTGAAGTACTAGGAGGTAACCCCGCAAGCAGTGCTGCTGTTCAGCAACGAACTGCGCTTGGCTATCTACCCGAAAGCGTTGCTTTTTATGAAGCCATGTCGGGTCGTGAAGTGCTTGCATTTTATGCACAACTTAAAGGTGTCTCTAACCACGAGTGTGAAAAACTATTGGAATTAGTTGGTTTAGCTAAGGCATCAACGCGACGAGTCAGAACCTATTCAAAAGGCATGCGTCAACGCCTTGGTTTAGCACAGGCAATGCTGGGGGGCCCACAATTATTATTTCTTGATGAGCCAACCACAGGACTCGATCCTCTTTTACGTCAGCAATTTTATGAACTGATTGATACTCTTCATAAAGAGGGTGCGACATCGATTATTTCATCGCATGCACTAAATGAAGTGGAGGCACGAGCCAGTCGTTTTGTAATTATGAAGTCAGGCAATATGGTCGCCAGTGGTACCCTTGATGAGCTATATCAACTGGCTGCATTACCAGTACGGTTTGAGCTAAGTGTAACAGAGGGAGAAGCATCCTATGTTGCTGAGCGTCTGGGTTCAGAAGTTAATATCAGCCATGTCAATAATCAAATAATAAACCTTTCCTGTTTCAAAGAAGAAAAAATGTCATTGATTCGACACATCACCAGTCTCGGCGAAGTGGTACAGGATCTGCAAATTATGCCACCGCGGCTTGATGAAGTTTATAGTCATTTTATGAGCGGAGATCTGTCATGAAGATGATGTGGATTCTCGCCTTTAAAGAATTACGAGATGGATTGCGAAATCGCTGGATTGCTGCCGCCATAATATTACTAGGCGCAATGGCGTTAGCTTTGTCATTACTAGGCTCTGCGCCGACTGGTTCGGTACGTGTCAGTGAGCTTGATATAACCGTTATTAGTCTGGCGAGTTTAAGTGTGTATTTAATTCCACTAATCGCGCTAATGTTATCGTTTGATGCACTGGTAGGAGAATTTGAACGCGGCACGATGATGCTGTTGTTAACTTATCCTGTCACTCGCTGGCAAGTCATCATGGGCAAATATCTGGGTCATGTACTCATTTTATTCATTGCTATATTTTTCGGTTATGGTGGCGCACTCATTATTTTGACAGTAATAGGTGGAGGTAATACAGATGGATGGCAAGCCTACGCTATGATGATGATCAGCTCATTAATGTTAGGGGCTATTTTTATAGCGCTCGGTTATCTCGTCAGTGTGTTAGTAAAAGAAAGAGCAACGGCTGCAGGTACGGCAATCGGACTCTGGCTTGTTTTTGTCGTCTTGTATGATTTAGTTTTATTTGGTGCTTTATTGTTAGATGAAAGCCAGATGATAGGTCAGCAATTATTTTCAATCTTAATGTTGATCAGTCCCACTGACAGTTATCGTATTCTCAATTTGAGTTTATTTGAAGGAGTCAGTCAGGCGGCTGGTATCGCAGGTTTAGCAAGTGAAGCAGGGTTGAGTGGTATATTGTTAATCAGTGTAATGACATTGTGGATGATAATTCCATTAACAGCCACACTGATGATATTTCAGAAACGAGAGCTCTAAGTTTAAAAGAAATGATTTAAGTTCTTAATAATAAATAGTCCTTTAGGTTTTAGCGTTATAACGCTAAATAATTTAATAATTAACAGAGATACAAATGTATAAGATAAGTATATTTCTATTCATATCCCTATTAGTCGGCTGTGAAAAATCGCAGCAACTTGAGGTTCCAGTTGCTCAGCAACTTACGCGTGATGCAAATGGCTATTATTGTTTAATGACGGTGCTTAATCATAAAGGCCCGAAAGGACAGATAATACTCACTGATAATAAAGTTCTGTGGTTTACGTCAGTTCGTGACACCATTTCATTTACCCTGTCACCGGAAGAGCCAAAAAATATTGCTGCTATTTACGTTAACGACATGACAGGTGTTCGTTGGGATAACCCCGGAGTAGATAACTGGATTGATGCACGTAAAGCATGGTATGTGTTAAACAGTAAGCTTGCTGGTGGTATGGGTGCGCCTGAAGCAGTACCGTTTTCGACAAAAGAAAAAGCTAAATTATTTTCAAGGGATAAAGGGGGTAATGTCGTAGATTATGATTCAATACCTGAAAAATATATTACGAGTTTGTCAAAATAAAAAACAAGTCGTGTCTGAGGTGCTTTAAGTGATTATTGTGTAGATGTGCCTCAGTACCGCTAAACAGCAAACTTAATATTATGGACTGAAAATAGGATGTATATCATAGTGAAAATCAATAAATAGAGCTGATGTGTAGCTCAAATTTAATCCACCCTTCATCTTTAATCGTTTTACCTTTAATCACAACTCTGCGTTAAAATACACGATAATTAATTATCTGGATATTTTATGAAGTTAAAAGACATCGATAAGACGCGCTACCGCAAGCACCTTAACGTCGTCATGATTAGTATGGCGGCAGCTTTAATCATTATCGCGCAGGGTACTTCGGCACTGTTTATTCATCTTTTTAGTGAACCTGATGATTCACATTTTTATCATATAATGGCGGCCGTAGCTGCTGCTGCTTTGATTGTAGTCTATGTGGTCAATAAGTACCGCCACCATCCGTATATGACAGAGGTAGTGTATGTATGGGATTTAAAGCAACAGTTAAATAAAATACAACGCAAGCAACTTAAGATTAAGCTGGCTGTTGAGAATGATGATAAAGATGCGATGGTCATTATGAATTTTATGTATCGAGGCTCTAAGCAGCTTTATGTGTTAGATGACAATACCATTACGGTTGAAGATTTGGATTTGTTGATTACTGCTCTCGACCACCGTATGAAAGCAGCGGGTCTATCTTTATCGACAGATTTATTTAAGCCGGAGATGTTAGATTCGTATTAAAATTGAAGGTGACAGTGGGATTAAAATTTAATCTCTCTCTGTCACCTTTAATTAAAATCAAAGTCAAAAGCGTGGGTGTTCGACCCACAGGCGAAAAGAAAAAAGCACCGGAAATTAAAGGGGTTGGTGACAAATGAGAATCATTAGTATTTGTGGTCTCTCATTAAATGTATTATTTAAATAATTTTTTGGTTTGGTTTGGTTTGGTTTGATTGGGGAGAGGGGTATGAAGCCGAGTTTGATTATGTCGGGTAAGCTAGTTGGTTGGCTGAGTTATGTGTTTATATTTGTAGTGTTGTATGGTGTACTTTGGTTAGCTGAAAGGTATTTTTCATTGTTTGAAAAATATCTTCCTTTAAATACATTTTTTCAATATTCCTTCTATATGATTGCAGGTTTAATGGTCGTAGTGGTTACTACGATCGTTTTTATTTTAATCAAAAGAACTCAGATTAAGAGATTAAA
>Ga0316206_1002345_pt1 | contig 12981 bp, 1 predicted proteins | sample 6monthpyrite_MG_FD_204942 | JGI IMG/M metagenome (GOLD analysis project Ga0316206, IMG submission 204942) | Microbial mat bacterial communities from mineral coupon in-situ incubated in ocean water Damariscotta River, Maine, United States -... | ecosystem: Environmental > Aquatic > Marine >...
CTTCCCATAAGACTCCCTGCTGAGTTTGCAATATCTCCTGCATTGTATGCCGTTATGTCCACAAAAGTATTGGAAAAATCATAGCCTGATGCAAGAAGTGCATCTCCACTAATGAGAGTACCATTAACGTCTTTAAGCCACTCAGTATTTGGTGTTTGAATCCAATTTACATTCTGTGCCTCGGGAAAAATAAGTGAATTTGGACCAATAGATTCATTGATTCTTTTTTGAACCTCAGTCTCCCAATGCTCAGATGGTGTCACATGCTGAATAATCTGCCCCAACAGAATATATCCCAAGTTGTTGTATTGATACATTTGACCTGGTTTAAAAAGCCTTCCTTTGGCTAATGCTTTTGAGATAATCTCTTCAACTGTTCCCGAAGAAAAGTCAATCTCATTTAATCCTCCATCATGATGAAGAAGCTGTGAAACTGTAATCCCAGAAAAACTGCCAAGAGCTAAAATATTATCAGGTAAATGTTTTGTGATTGGATCATCCAAACTAAAATCATACGATGGATCATCATCAATATCCAAAATTGTTCTAGCAACTGTTGTCTTAGTAAGACTACCAAGCTTCATCCTGTGGGAAGGAAGCAACACGATTTCGCAATTGTCTTTTGGATCTTTAGTGTAATCTATAATACCTGATTCTAAAACAGCTGCTGATAGTTTTGCACATCCATAAGCAAAACTGATGGTATTGCCCTCGTCATCAATCATACTAACACTAATACCCGCTGTATGACTGTTTGCATATAAAAATCGTAATGCAATATTCTTGGCAATTGTAGTTTGTTGTGATTTAGTTAAATCTAAACTTTTATCCCGTATTTCATACTTTCCCTCTAAGATACTTGTGTTATCCGTATTCCATTTATAATTCTCATTACATCCGGCCAGTATCATAACTATAAATGAAACCACTAATAGTGAATATACTTTTCTCACCTACTTACTCCCTCCCTTAATTAACTATAAAAATTAATCACATGCCTTATGCTGTGAAACATCGTTCTGCTACCTTGACTAGTCAAATTGTTTTATTATATTTTTAATCAAAGTCAAATTATCCATTACACTCATTTTTGAAAACATTTCGTAATGAGTTCCAAAACCATCATATTGCTGAAAATAATTACAACTTGATTGCCAATCTTGACTCAATGATTCCGAAGAGTTCACACTTTCGTTTCCTTGTGCCTTTACAAGATGAATATTTAATACTAACCTCCTTTTGTTTTGATTTAGACTGTTTAAAAACTCGATATAAGAATTAATAGACCCTTTAGTCTCAGTTAATTCAGCATAACTTTCACCAAAATAACCATCTAGCATCTTCTTCGTATACTCAGCTTCCAGCGCATCTCTTTTTAAAATCTTCCAACTATCAATAAGCAACAGGTTCGAAACATTTAAACCCCTGCTAAGCATAAGATCCGCAACTTCAAAAGCTATATTGCCGCCACTAGAGAATCCAATAAATATATACTCATCTGCTGCGATTTCTTGTTTTATAATATTAACATAATTTTCAATGATATCATCACTCTCTAAAAAATCAAGTGTATATACCTCAAAACTCTTTAGACTTGATGATATATATTCATTAATGAGACTTTTTTGTCCCACTTCCAGTAAGTTTGGGAATAGAATGATTTTAGTCGAGGGAACTTTTTTTGAATATAAATTGGAAGTTTGTTCATTTTTTTGGTTTACGATGGTATTTTTTTCTATAAACTCTTCTAGTTTTTGTAAGGTTGAATTCTTGAAAATATCCAATATATTCACAGTCACTGAAAAACTCTGTTCAATTTTTGAATGAAGTTCTATCGCTTTTAGACTATAGCCGCCAATTTCAAAAAAATCATCATGAGTATCAAATTCCTCGATGCCTAAAACATCCTGCCAAATATATCGAAGTTTAGTTCCTATCTTATTTTGCGGAGATTCTCGTAAAACTCTTTTTACAATTGAGGGAAGCGGCAACAATTGCTTATCTATTTTCCCATTTAAATTCAGAGGAAGTTCATCCAATGATATAATAAACTTTGGAATCATATAATCCACTAAAAAGCTCTGGAGATATTTTTTAATCTCCTGCTCAAACAATGCAGCGTCTGTAACTTTCTCTTGAGTTACGACGTAAGCAATCAACTCTTGTTGAGCATTAAATTCTTTTACAACTACAACGGATTGCATAATAAAATCATGGGTCAACAAGTTGTTTTCACACTCTTGCAGTTCTACCCTGTTGCCTCTTATCTTAATCTGACTATCGACTCTTCCTAAAAACTCGATGTCACCGTTTGGCAAATATTGCGCCCTATCCCCACTCTTGTATAATCGCTCATCTAGCTTATAGGGATTAGAAATAAATGCCTGATCACTTAAGAGCTTATTATTCACATATCCTTCAGCCACTCCATGCCCGCTAATGTACATCTCACCTGATTTTCCATAAGGCACTACATTCAAGTGTTTATCTAAAATATAGATTTTCGTATTAGGGATACTACGCCCAATACTCACCCTCTTTTGGGAAAAATCAATCTTTTTGAATGTTGAAATATCTGTCGCTTCTGTTGGTCCATAGATATTATAGAGTGATGCTTCAGACTGTTTTATCCACTCGCCAAAGAGTTCAAGGCTGAGAGTCTCGCCTCCTAAAGCGAGATTTTTCATTGTCTGTAACTGGCGATACTCTTCTTTTTTTGCAATATCCAATATAGGCTTAAAAGCACTTGGCACACAATTGACAAGTGTAACACTCTGCTTCTCGATGAGAGAAAGTATCTCCTGAGGATTGTAATGATTGTCATCCGATAGTACGACTGTTGCCCCTGTAACCAAAGGTGCAAAAATATTCTTCATTGAGGCATCAAATACAAATGGAATCATAAGAAGTACTCTTTGGCTCTCATCTATCTCAAATGTATCTATATACCATTCAAGCAGATTGATAAAGGAGTTCTGCTTTATCATAACACCTTTTGGTTTTCCGGTAGTACCTGAGGTGTAGATGATGTACAGCAGATCCATTTCACTGACACTTTCAAGAGCAAAATACTCGTCAGTATTTTCTTGCATACGTGAAAATTCAATCAAATCAGCATCTATTTCGGCTACTAATGAGCTAAAATCATTTTGATAAAGCAGTGTTTTTACACCGCTGTTTTCTAAAATGTATTCTATCCGTTCTCTTGGATACTTCTTATCAATCGGTATATAAGTCACCCCTAATTTCAACAATGCTATTGTGGCGACAACGGCATTATAATTATGGAGTAAAAGTGCAACTTTATCACCTCTTTTAAGGTGGCATTGCACTTGAAGATAATTTGCCGCTCTGTTAGCCTGTTTGTTTAATTCTGCATAACTAAGCTGTGAATCTTTATATATAAGTGCAATGTTATTTGGACTTTTTTCAACCTGCAGTTGAAAAAGTTTTACTAGGCTTGTACTAGGAAGTTTTGGTTCTTTCTTTAACCTATGTAATAATCTCTCTTTCTCATCAGGACTGATATAGTTTATATCCCGAACCATTTTACTAGGAGAACTGAGCATATCCTGCACAATTATTTGAAGGCGTTGTAAAAGCATATCCATATGTTGAGTATCAAAGAGAGCTACATTATAGTTTAAATTGAGTCCCAGTTTCTGCTCATACTCCGTAAAGGTAAATGTCAAATCAAATTGAGCGCTGCTAAAATTACTCTCAAAACTTTCAACACTTAAGCCAGACAAATTAAAATCGGTGTCTTGATAATTTTGTAACACAAGCAATATATCAAAAATCGGGGAGCGGCTCATATCTTTTTTCAGCATTTTCGCAGCACTTAAATCCTCCACCAATTTATCAAATGGATAATATTGATTATCCAGCGCTTCGAGTGTATTCAACTTTATCTTTTCAAAAAAGTTATCTAGAGATGCATTTTCATCAATAACATCTCTAAGCACTATCGTGTTAACAAAGAAACCAATTTGGTCTGCGGTTTGGTCTGATCTGTTTGAAACAACAGAGCCGATAGTAATATCATTTTGATCACTATATTTATAGAGCAGAAGCTTTACTGCAGCATTGATGAACATGAACAGACTCATGTTCTTTCCTAATGCCAGTTCTTTTATGAGTTGTGTAGTTGATTCGTCAAACTCTAAGGAAAGTGTTTTTCCTTTAAAAGATTGCTCAGTGGGTCTTGGATAATCAGTTGGAAAATCCAAAGATTGAAAACCTTCAAGTTTTTTAAGCCAAAACTCTTGCATCTGCTTCGCTTTAGCACTTTGTAAAAAACTGTTTTGCCAAAAGGAATAATCTTTATACTGAATCTCAGGAGAGATAGATTCTACCTCTTTTGCATTTACAAATGCATTATAAAGATGATTGAGTTTAGACATAAAAACTGAAAGGCTCCAGCCATCACTGATGATATGGTGCATGGTAAACAAAAGAAGTGTTTTGTCAGACCCAAGTGAGAAAAGCTTTAAACGATACAGCGGTAGTTGTGTTAAGTCAAACGGTTCCTGCAGTTCATGGAGGATAAGATTATCCAAGTCTTCTTTATGCGCCTCCTTCATGTCAAGAGAAGATACTAAATCTTGTGCAATTTTTTGCTTTGGGACTCCGTCTTCTAGGACAAAATAAGTTCTTAAAATCTCATACTCTTGATTGAGAATATTTAGACTCCGCTCAAGTGCCAGTGTATTGAACTTCCCTTCAAGTGTAAATGCCATCGGCATATTGTAAGCAAGAGCCGCCCCTTCAAATTTTGAGAGCAACCATAACCTTTGCTGTCCACCGGTCAGCTCATATGAAGATGCTTCTTCTATCTTCTCAATACTTGAAAATCCATTTTCCTGCTCACTTGTTTCAACTAATGAAGCTAAGGCTTTAACAGATGGATTATAAAAAATCTCTTTGAGTGAAATATCTTTGTTAAACGCTCTGTTGATTCTTGAAAGTAAAATAGTTGCGCTCAGGCTCTGACCGCCTAATTGAAAAAAGTCATCCTCCACACTAATGTTGTCAAGTTGTAAGATTTCTTCAAAAATATGTGTTATTTTAGTTTCATTCAAGTTTGATGGAGCAACATAATCACTACTTTTATTTCTATGTTGTACTGACTGTATCTGCGTGTCAATATCTTTGGCTCTAAAATATTGCAGAGGAAGATAATATTTTAAATGAAGCAAGTTAGTGCTATTTTCAAGTGTGATAGTCCACGTAACATTTTCTTGTATTTTTTTATGATGTACAACTTCTTGTGGAGCCTGTATCGTCACTGAGAGTTGCGGTTTTTGAGTAAATGTTTTCTTATTAAAATCTAATTCAACATACTCTACTCTTTGGGGTAAGTCTACCACTTTGTAGGAAAATATTTTTTTATCAGCATTTTCTTCAACAAAAGTCCAGCCGCTCTCCTCTATAAAAGTAAGAGCTGGAATATTTTTCTTTGTAGGAATATATTCCATACGTAAGGTAGTTATTTTTTTTGCTTGAGCATATTTTTTCAACCCATGCAAAATACTTTGTTCTACTCCACGTCCCAATACTCGACAACTCATTAAAAAAGTATCTATAAAAAGTTCGCTCTTTTCTAAATCATCTTTAGTGATTATTACAGCGACCAATCCATAATCACCATATTTATCACTTACATAAACACTCCAGATAGAATATGCTTCATGTGCATCCAAAAGTGAGATTTCCTGTTCACTTCGTCTAATCGTACTCATATTAAACTGGTTCGTTCTTTGTGTAAGTTGCGCTACTCTTGGCAGTTCCTCTTGCCCCATGGCGTGCATATCGATTTTAAGGGAGAGAGAGCTTAAAAACTCATCCATGGAGGGAGTGGCTTTAAGAATATTCTGGCGCTCTTGATCAGCCTTGTACATCTTAGTCCGTTTCGTATCCTCTTCTGTGATTTTGAGTTTATCAACTGCCCAAACATGTGACATAAAGTTCTCAAGATAGCTACTGTTTTTTGGGACTTGAATGGCAAAAACTTCAGGTGCATTTTGCATCACTTCACTGCATTCCACCCCATTGTCATCAAAAAATACAAAACTATTCAGACCAACATTTAGCTCAAGCGCCAACTCTTTTAAGTTTTGTGATTTTGCCTGCCAATTGATTTTGTGTGCGACAATATGTTCTTTTTGTAGAATCATATCACTGTTTTTTTCAAACACTTCCCACACATCATTTTCATTGTTCTTGCTGTTTAAAACCAGCAAAAAACCTTCCTGGTATTTTTTTACAAGGAACTTTTGAAAATCTCTATAGCCCTCATCAATGATAATTCCACTATGTCCATCTTCACCGACAATGCCACTCCACAGGGTATTGTCACAATCTAAAGCAATCACCTTAAAATGCTCTTTTTTGAGTGCATAAATGTTACGAAAAACCTCTGTTGAGAAGGCTATATAAAACTCATCACTAAAAGGAAGATGCCCTGCCTGATCCTTGATTGGATCAAAAATCGAATCCACCTGATACACTCTCTCAAGAGTACGAAAATCTATGCCAAAGCTGTTTGTCAGCCCTTTAATATCCTCTAAAAACCTGTCATTTAACGCATCTATAAATATTCGCAGTTTTTCCGACAACCCCAAGTGAGTAGACACGGGAAAGATACCGAAAAAATAAGTTCCCCTCATCTCTTTGTTATGCAATATTTCGAGCAACTTCTTGTAGGTTGGTTCTATAAAATCAATCATTTGATTTTCATCGAAGGCTTGACTTCTTACGAAATCCTCAAAACGGATCAACATGATATTAACATCATTATTTTGTGATGTACTGCTGTTTTCATTGAGAAGTTCTTGAAATACCTGATTGTAGCCACTAAAGGTTATATCTAGAAGCATATCGAACTCTCTAGCCCACCACTCTAGGTTATTGCTAATATTCTCAGTCGTAAAAGTTGCAGTCACAACTATTTTACTTCTATCTTTTTTATATTTTTTAGCGATATATTCTGCAACTTTGAGTACTTCCATATTAGGATTCTCAACCACTTCCCCAGCAACCGTAGTTAAATCATCTTCTATCGCTTCTATAGTCTTTGTATCAAAAACTTTTTCATTATACATCAATTTAAAATGAAGAGAATCACCCGGAGCTGCTTGAATTGTAAAGTTTTCGCCACTGTAATCATCCATAGAGAAGTCACTCACATGCAACCTGTTTTCTTCTTCAGTACTTGGATAATTTTCAAAAACAAAACTGTGATCAAGAAGGTTATTTTTTAAAGGAGTTTGCGCTTGAATTTTTGCCAATGGATAATATGCATTATTATCAAAAGAGATCATATTCTCCTGCACATCTGCCAATAACTCTGAAATTGTAGTTTCACTGTCATATTTGATGCGAACGGCAATGGTATTCATAAACAGCCCGATCATTGTCTCAATATGTTCTATCTGAGGTGGTCTTCCTGAAACGATGGAGCCAAATACAACATCTTTAGTATCATTGTATTTGCTCAGCAGTATCGCCCAAAGAGTTTGTACAAGGGTATTTAATGTAACTTTCTGACTTTTTGCAACATCATAAAGTCTAGCTGTCAGTTCATCAGAAAAATGAAAATGGAACTCTTGCATAGAGCTCTCCGAAGAGCTTTTCTTGTTTGGAAGTGATGCAAGTGCTTTATACCCATCCAAATAATCACTCCAAAATTTCTCTTGAGCCTTTGGGTCAAAATTACGGAGATATTTTACATATTTTACATATGGTGTAGTCTGTGGAAGTTTTGGAATCTTAGAATCTAAAAGTCCAAAATACAACTCTTTGAACTCTTCGTATAAAATAATACTGCACCAACCGTCCATGATGATATGATGGAAGCTGATAACAACCCTATAACTGCGCTCATTCTTTTTAAACACCGCTATCTTAAGCAGGTTGTCTTTTGAGAGGTCAAAGCGTTTCTTTTTATCCTCTTTTTTATAGTTGATTATTTCCTCTTCTTGATTTTTTCTATCAGAAATATCTTCATATAAAAAATTTAAGTCTCTCTGTTTTAGGACTATTTGAATAGGTTCGTCGACATTTTTATGGATAAAATTTGTTCGCAAGATATCATGGCGTCGGACAACTGACTCCCATGCTTTTTGAAATAAATCAATATCCAATTCAGTATTGATATTGTAGCTTATCTGTTCGTGAAAAATAGCTTCGTCACTATAGAGATCATTGAATAGCATAACACCCTGCATTGGTGTCAGTTCATATATATTTTGTATATTTTTTTTATTTATCATGATTAATCCAAACTATCTAAAAAACTACTTAATGATTCGTTATCAAAACCATCATAATCTATATTGTCTAAATCCAAATTACTTAAAGACTCCTCAATTTGGAAAAGTGCCTCTTTATATACATGCAACATGGCATCTACTCGTTCTTTTTTATACTCATGGGTATTGAAGGTAATCGTAATGGATAACTTTGCATTCGTAATCAGTGCATTGATTGCAAAATCTGAGTAGGCTTGGCTCTCTTTTGGAACCCACCTTCCCGAATTTTCATCTGCATATGTAAATACGCCATCATGGCTGCTAACACTGTCAAATTCCCCAAGATAGTTAAAATTCACTTGAGGTATTTTACTAAATTCTAAGGGTTTTTCAGCTAAATATTTCAAAATTCCAAATCCGATACCTCCGTTTCGTATCGATTCCAAATCATTTTTTGTCTGCTCAAGCTGCTCTTTTAGCTCTTTTTTATACCCAAGACGAACAGGGAACATAACTGTAAACCATCCTATGAGTTCATTCAAATCGATTCCGCTGTTAAGATTAAAGCGCCCATGAGATTCTTGGAGTATTACAAACTCTTCGGCGTCCAGCTGGGCATTGAGCATCTGCATTAATCCTGCTATAAGTATCTCATTAACAGTATATCTCTGAGCAATACTCAATAAGCCTTGAGTTTCCTCTTGCGTGAGTTGAAGGGAGCTCTCTTCATTATTTACCAAAGTAGAATGTGCATCTTTTACAAACATTTTTTGTTTAAAAGATATGATCTCACTCCAATATGAGTACTCATCGTTTATCTCTTTTAAAGAAGATATCTCTTGCAAATAATTTGTCCATTTTTGAAACGAGCTCTTCTTGGGCTCTAACGCTATAAACTTATCTTCTAAAATTGCCTGATAGTATCGGTTCATGTCATACATAAAGATTCTAAAAGAGACGGTATCAAAAATGAGGTGATGTACAGTAATAAGAACTCTGTCGCCTTCATTTAATCGAAACAGTGTGACCTTAAAGAGACCTTGATTGAGTTCAAAACGCTCTTGAATATCTGCTGCTAATTTCTCCATTTTTGAAACCTGATTTTCTTCATCTCTCAAATCGATTGATTCAAAATTTTTGCTATGTTCTGCATCAATATGTAGATTTTTGCCATCATCACTTAAAACTGCCCGCAACATGTCATGCTTTTGCAGTATCACATCTAAAGTTTTTGAGAGAACTTTCTCGTTTATATCAAACGAAGATTTTAACAGTACATTCATATTGAAATAGGTTTTTGAACCATTGTAATCATTAAAAAACCACTTTTGGATCGGATTAAAAAGCACCTCTCCATGTATCTGTTTTTGTTCTTCATGAACATTTTCAAGAGAGTGGTTGTTTTGTCCTTTGGTCAGAGCAAGAATATTTCTAAATGATCTTTCTTTAAATATATCTGCAACTTCGATTTTAATATTTCTCTCCAAAAGACGAGTCACAATCTGAATCGCTTTGATAGAATCTCCACCGATAGAAAAGAAATCATCTTCCAAGTCAATATGATCTATCTTTAACACTGTTTTAAATATATCTAACACATCATGTGCATTTGAATTGGATATTTCAATGCTTACATTTTTTGACTCTTTTTTTGGAGCAGGCAAAGCCTTTTTATCTACTTTTCCACTGTTACTCAAAGGAAAACGCTCAAGTTGAATAAAAAGAGCCGGAATCATATAAGAAGGAAGTTTGCTCAAAAGATAATTGCTTATTTTCTCAGTATTGATTTGAATATGTGAAGTAAAATAAGCGATTAAAAGATCTTCTTTATAAACTACCACTGCGTTAGTAATATCAGCATAATCCATAATCGTTGTTTCAATTTCGCTTGGCTCTATTCTAAATCCTCGAATTTTCAGCTGATCATCCGATCTTCCAGCATACATCATCTCTCCGCTACTAAGCCAGTAGCCGACATCACCCGTTTTGTACACACCTTGGTTTTCAAAGAAGGGATTTGAAATAAATACCTCTTTACTTAAATCATCACGATTGATGTACCCGCTTGCTAAGGTATTGCCACCGATATAAATATCTCCTCTAACTCCGACTGGAACAACTTGCATATTTTTATCTAAAATAAAGACTGAATTATTTTTTAAAGGTGAACCGATAGGTATGCTTTTATACTCTTTTGTAAAATCGACCTCATAAAATGATGAACAGACCGATGCTTCAGTCGGTCCATAGGCATTGATATATCTCACAAATTTTGAAAATCTTTTTACATCTTCCAGAATCGGAGACTCACCTGCCGTGATAATCGTATCAAGTCCCATAAATACATCCGTAGACACTGCATGTAAAAAAGAAGGGGGCAAGGTCGCCTTTGTAATATGCTGCGAATGGATATATTTACCAAATTCTACAGGGGAATTTATAAGTGCTTTATCCAGTACTACTAAAGTCGCACCACTTAAAAGTGCCATAAACATCTCAAATACTGATGCATCAAAAGATATTGAAGCAAACTGCAATATCACGTCTTGATCACTTACTCCAAGCGCTTCATTTTGCGCAAGCATCATGGAGGTGAAACTGCTATGGCTGACCATAACTCCTTTTGGTTTTCCAGTGCTTCCGGAGGTATAGATAATATAGGCAGTGTCATTTTCCGACACATTTTTTTCCACCCTATCAGAAGCATTTTGAATACTCTCAATTGTAACAGTCTCCACACCATGGTGTTGTAAAAGTTCGATTTTATCAATTTCATCACGCTGAGATAAAATCTTTTTACAACCGGCGTTTTCTACCATATAGCTTATTCTGTCCATAGGCAGTGAAATATCCAGCGGCATGTAGATATTGCCCGATTTCATAATACCCAGCATCCCGATAATACTTAACTCACTTTTTGACATATAAAGCCCGATAACCGCATTACTCTCGTTTTGAAAATGCGCGGCGATACTGTTTGAATAATTATCCAGCTCTTTGTATGTCAACTGGGCATCTTTAAAAATAACAGCCATTTTAGCGCCATTATCTGCAACTATTGCACCGAATAGTTCCGTGATGGAAGGGCTCTTTTGAATGAGAACATGAGCATTACCGTAGTGATTAAGAATATCCTCTTTTTGGGCACTTTTCAATACATCTATATTGCGTATAGATTTGTTTGATTCCACTACTGAAGCCACTATTGTTTGAAAACTCTCGCTAAGACGTTCTATACTTGAATGTGCATAGATATCACAATTGTAAACAAGCTCACAAGCAAGTGTGCTGCCGCGTTTTTCAAAGGCAAAGAGCATGTCATATTGGCTATTTACCACGTTATGTTCAAAGTTTGAGACAGTCACAGAACTCATTTTAGCGATTGTATCGCTCTCTTTATCTGCATAATTAAGAGACATGGCAATATCAAACACCGGCGAACGACTCATATCTTTTGACACTTCCAATTCTTCTATGAGCAAGTCAAACGGATATTCTTTGTTCTCAAAAGCTTCATTTGTATTGTTATGAACTTGATGTAAAAACTCATCAAATAAAAACTCTTCATCAATTACATCTCTAAGTGCAATCATATTTATAAAAAGACCTATCTGATTTTCCAAATTCATGGAGTCTCTTTGTGTTACGGCAGTTCCGATAATAATATCTTTTTCATAGGTATATTTGTACACCAGAATCTTTATGATAGTGAGTAGCATTGAAAAAAGAGACACCCCTTTTTCATTAACCATACGATCCAACTTATCTGTTAATGCACCATCGATTTCAAAATAAAACTTTTCACCTGAGGATGTTCTCACAACTGGGCGAACATAATCAGAAGGAAAATCCAAGACCGGCAGTTCAGGAGCCAATTTCTTCAACCAATACTCTTTTTGATACCCAAGATTTAAAAGCTCTTTGTTTTGCCATGCAGCAAAATCTTTATACTGAAACTCTAATGCTTCTAACTCCTTATTACTGCTGTAGTAATGCGCTAAATAGTTTAAGAAACGATCCCCCGAAGTTCTGTCAATCAAGATATGGTGAATGTTCATATATAATATATGACTCTCTTCATTTAACTTAAATACAAAAATCTCAAAAAGCGGAAGTTTTGAAAGATCAAATGCATCGCCTGCAATCGTGATAATATAATTTCTCACATATTCTTTATCTCTTTTAGAAGCATCAATATAATTAATTTTATATTCCAAATGAGGGGCAATATTAATCAGTAGTTCTCCATCGAGTTCTTTAAATGCTGTTCTGAATATCTCATATTTTTCTATAAGTTTATTGAGTGCCCCATTGAGTCGTTTGTAATCTAGGGGACCTTCTAAATGATAACTTATCGGTGTATTAAATATAGAGGTATCATTTTGAATCTTGGAGACAATCCAAATTCTTTTTTGAGAATTTGACACTTCATAATAATCCGCTTCAGGGAGGCGTTCAATCTTTTTATCGACAAACTCTTTATTTGTATTTATTACAGCGACACTGCAAATAGCCTTAATTGTCCTGTGTGTAAATATATCCCGTAATGAAATAAGTATATTCTTAGCTTTTAACTTTGATACAGCCTGAATGGCTAAAAGTGAATGTCCCCCAAGCTCAAAGAAACTATCTTCAAGACCGACACTTCCTTTTTTAAGTCCAAGCACCTCTTCGAATATCTCTGCAAGTTGTTTTTCTATCTCATCTCTTGGTGCTATATAGAAATGTT
>Ga0316206_1002346_pt1 | contig 12979 bp, 17 predicted proteins | sample 6monthpyrite_MG_FD_204942 | JGI IMG/M metagenome (GOLD analysis project Ga0316206, IMG submission 204942) | Microbial mat bacterial communities from mineral coupon in-situ incubated in ocean water Damariscotta River, Maine, United States -... | ecosystem: Environmental > Aquatic > Marine >...
TAGTGTTACATGAACAAAAAGAGTCTGATACTCATCTAAATCATGTTTCATCTGACGAATTGCCTCTAAAAATGGCAATCCCTCAATATCTCCAACAGTTCCACCAAGCTCAACTAAAAGAACGTCATGTCCCTCACCTGCTGATTTAATACGATCTACAATCTCATTTACAATGTGAGGAACAATCTGGATAGTTTTACCAAGATAACCACCTTGGCGTTCACGTTCAATTACACTACTATAAACTTGCCCAGTAGTGAAGTTATTCTTTTTGTAAAAAGCAGTATCTAAAAAACGCTCATAATTTCCAATGTCAAGATCAGTCTCAGCTCCATCTGCTGTTACAAAAACTTCACCATGTTCAAGTGGACTCATAGTTCCAGGGTCTACATTTAAGTATGGATCTATCTTTAACATTCCAACACCAAGACCTGAATGTTTTAAAAGTGTAGCTATACTTGCAGCACTTATCCCTTTTCCTAGTGAACTTAAAACTCCACCTGTTACGAAAATATATTTAGTCATTTTGAGCCTTTAGATAGTAATGATCGATATGGTTCTTCAGATTGAAGTTTTGCAAGTCCCATTCTTAAAATAAATGGAGTAACAATTGTTAAAATAAGTAACGACAAAAGTAACATTGTAAAGATAGCCGGAGTAATTAAAGATAAATGTGCAGAAAATATTAGTAACACAAAAGCCATCTCAGAGCGAACTAATGTAGTAAAAGCTAGCATTGCACTCTGAGCACGACCGTAATGTTTGAACCACAATACAAAATAGGTAACAATGTATTGAGCAACAGCAACACTAACAGCTAAAATTGCAGAATTTAGCATATTTGACATATCTATTGCTAAAAACTGTGTTGAAGAGAGTAACAGAAGTGGAACCGCCACTAAATATGTAAGTGCGTGAAAACTTTTACGAATCTGAATATGAACATCACCGTGTAGATACTCCTCTTTTACAAATAGAGCTGATACAAAAGCACCTAACATGAATGATAGTCCTAAAAGATGAGCAACTGTAGCAAAAAATAGTGCTTGGACTAATAGCGCTGAAAGAGTAGCTTCAGTTGAACTAATATTTAAAGCTTTAACAACTCTTGGATAGATATATCTAGCAACCCCAATAACTAAAATCAACCATCCAAAAGAGTAACCAGCTTTTATTGCAAGTGAGATAACACCACTAGATGTTGAAAGCGCAGATACTGCAAGTAGTAAAAGTAGATTATTTACAATCGCAATCCCAACAGCTGCCTTTGCAACTTCAGTTTTAACAAGATTCATTTTCTCCATAATATTCAACAGTGACGCTGAAGCGATAGCACCTACTATTAAAGAGATAACAGCTGATTCAAAATTTGAATACCCAAGCCAAAAACTAACACCAAATGCAGCAACTATTGCCACAGCTGTCGCACCTATTGAAGCTGGAAGCGCGCGCAGTGCCTCTTTACCAAACTCAGATGCTGGAGTTTGAACACCCACATAAAATAGAACTATAAAAAGTAGACTCTCCAACGCCCATACTGGAAACTCAAAAGATATAACACTTAAAGGTGAGATTAAAAAGCCAATTACTACTAAAGTTTGTGTCCAAATTGGCGGTATTGAAAAACGTTGCAAAAAAGTTCCAAATGCAAAAAGTAGAACAATCATGCAAAGCGGTGTTAAGAGTTGCAAATCCATTAGGTATTCCTTGAAAATAATTGTATGATTTTACCAAATTAACCTTAGTAAGAGAGTTGTATGATAAAACCAGATGAACGTTTTTATAATCTAGAATCAGATTTTCGCTCCCCATATGCGCGCGATAGAGATAGAATCATACACTCAGAAAGTTTTAGACATTTAGAGTACAAAACACAAGTTTTTCTAAATCAAGAGGGGGATTTTTTTAGAACTAGACTCACACACTCTATTGAAGTTAGTCAAGTTGCACGCTCCATTTCAGCCCAGCTAGGACTTAATGAAAATCTAGCAGAAGCCATAGCACTTTCACATGACTTAGGACACACACCATTTGGACACGTTGGTGGTGACGCTCTTGATGCAATATTAAAAGAGACCGGACATAAAAGTGGCTTTGAGCATAATTTTCAATCTTTTAGAGTTGTTAGCTCACTAGAAAGAAGATACAAAAAGTTTGATGGTCTAAACCTTACATTTGCAACTCTAGAGGGAATCTTAAAACACTCATACCCATACAAAAAATCTTTTTTAAGTAAAAACTTAGATGAGATATTCAAACTAGATTATCACCCAAGTCTAGAAGCTATGATAGTAGATCGCGCCGATGAAATTGCATACATTAGTCATGATATTGATGATGGACTACAATCTGGACTAATTACTATGAAAGATTTAAGAAAAAATGAGCTAATTCAAGAGCTCTTACAAAAAGTAAAAGATGAGGGAATAGATGAAAGCGATAGTGAAATATTTCGCTACAGACTTAGCAGTCACTTAATAAATACCCTAGTCTACTCTTTGCTAGAACACTCACGTCAAAATCTTAAAGAGTGTGATTGTAGTAAAATCTTAAGTGCAACACTTAAAGCCACTGAAACCATTCCTATAGGATTCAGTGCCCAAAAAGAGAAACAGATTAAAAAGCTAAAGAAGATTCTATTTCAAGAGTTATATCAACATGAGCAGATAGTACGTAAAATGTTCGCAGGTAAAGAGGCAGTTAGAGGACTATTTAACGCATTCACTGAAGAGCCTAAATTATTAAGCAAAGAGTGGCGTAAAAGATTTAAAGATGAAAAAACTCACCGAATTATTGCAGACTACATAGCCAGTCTAAGCGACCGTTATGCAATGAGTCTGTTTAATGAGTTGTATGGAAGAGGCTAGAATAAAGTAATAATAAATATAGTTTTATGCTCATTTACACCAGAGTACCTGCCAATAGTTAAAGGACTTTAAAAATGAATACTTACGCTGACAAAACACAAGAAACTAAAAGCCAATCAGTCACTAATGTGACTTCTAAAATTCAGAGCAATAATGAGTATACTTTTCAGCTTGTTGATAATCGACCTGAGGCTATTGAACAACAGAAATTGCAAGAGATGGCTAATAATAGTCTACAAGTGAAGCAAGCAGCTCAGTTACAGAGTATGGCAAACCAACATTATGCTAAACAGCAACCTATCCAAAATAAAAAAGATGATATAGGTTTTCCTAATAATTTAAAAACAGGAAAAAATGCACAAAAATCTACTGGAGAATTAGGCTCTAAAACTATTCAACGTTACTTAATTGTAGGGGCAGATGATTTTACACGTTGGTACAAAGATCAATGGGATAGTTATAACGGAGATCCGCAGCAGGATGACAAAACAACAGCAGACCTTAATCAGAGTATTACAGATATTGCAATAAGCATGATTGGCGAATTAGATGATACCGATCCAGTAGAGCAGCAAATGATTTTAGATATCCAAACTGATGCAGGAGGATTACTGCGCCACCAGATTACTAAGTGGATTGAAGAAAAACCAGGACAAGCTGGCGCAACTGCAAAATCGCATCCAGTATTCGGTCGTAAAAGTAAAACTCGCGCCTACGAAAATTACAAAGATCTCGCTTACGCTTTATTGGGCTGGGTAAAGGCTAAACCCGGACGTAGACAGGAAAAAGCACTAGCAGCGAGAGTACAAACAGGTGATGCTCAAAATGCTATTGATTACCATTTAAATTCAATTTTAGAAAAAATAAAGGATTGGATTGTCGGACATGTAAGTGCCCAGCAAATTGCCAATGATCTACATACGCCTGGTCTCATTAGCGGACACGATTGGAATATCTATCAAAATTACCTTAATATCCCAGCATTTGGAGCAGGAACGACACTGCCTGGAAGTTATACTGATGTGATTAATAATCCACAAAATTATGACGTAAGGGAAAAGACTGGTATTTTGCACGACATCATGCATTATTTCATGGAAAAATATAGTGCCGATAATAGTATTAATTTAGTTGATGACGTCGGGGGATTAAGCGCCACCGTTACTGACCAAACTGCCCCCAATGGCATAAAACGAGAAATCTATAACCGGCCGGACAACACCCAGATACGACCTAATCAACAAGATGCGCGTGGTCTGGTAAAACCTGAAGCCATGCCAGGAAGCGTGGCATTAGATCCTAAAATTAAGGTAAGTAAAGAAGAGCAGGATGAAAGCTATAAATTGGCTCGCTCGAAATCATTGCCTATGTACGGACGACATTCGTTTTCTGCTGCTCGAATGATGCGCATGGTACAACAAAGTGGAGGTACACAAACGGAAATATCCGCGATGGCCTGGTCAATCATGTCATACTGGCGAACAAAGTATGACCACACCAGCATCCCGTATCATACCCTGCATGAAATTATGGATTTTTTACCTGAATATGGAGGGGTTTATGATGTAGATAATCCCCATGCGGGCATAGATTTATTTACTCAGAACTGACTTATTCAATCATTACATACAAGTATTATGATTGGACCGAACACAAGAGATATTAATAAATTGATTGCTACAGATACAGCAGCCAACAATGCTGCTTGGTTTCTGGCAAATAACCCGCTTTGGACTAATGATGATGTCATTAATTATTTGAGTACCACTGTTCTCTCAGACAGTGAATTTATGGCTTTGAACAGAGTTAATTTACAGCAATTTTTTGCTTATAATTCACACACGCAAAACTTAAAAACACTCATTCAGCAGAATAGGATAGATTATGTGGATGGAGTTTAATTTGTTTGAAAATAAAGTAACAGTTGTTTTAGATAGAAACTTAAAAGAGGATGTTGCTACAATAAAAAAAAGTTACATGTCTCTATGAACACAATTTACCAAACTGCTATTGCTGAGTATGTTGCCAAAAAAGAATAAGAACGCATTAGACAAGAAGCCAAAGAGATGGTTAATGAGTATAAAAATGACTCAAAGATGAAAGAGCTATCTGATTTTAAGAAGATTTGTATGAATACTCAAGATATTTATCTTATGGATTGACTCAGCACTTTGTCCAAATATCATAGTATTAATTACAGGTGAAAATAAAGAGGCTCTAATGAAATATTATAAAGCAACAGTAGTAAGTGAACTTGGTGGTAATGATGTATTGCAATTAACAAAGCTATTGTTGAAACAGCCCGATAGTGATGAAGTTTGTATTAAAGTCTCTCATTGTGGTGTTGGATTTGTTGATATATTAATGAGAAAAGGGTCTTATCCAAATCTGCCACCATGCCCATTCATTCTTGGACAAGATGTCGTAGGTTATATTTATGCTAAAGGCTTTGATGTCCAAACGCTTGAAATTGGCCAAAGGGTTATCGCTCACATGAGTGCTGGTGGTTATACAGAGTTTTCATTTGTTAATAAAAACAGTGTCATACCAGTTTCTGAAAATTTTGATGGCGCGGAATTAGTCTCTCTTCCACTAAATTATGTAACTGCTTACCAATTACTTCATAGAACAGCAAAAATTAAAGATAATACAACTATATTAGTTCATGGTGGTGCTGGCGGTGTAGGTACTGCAATACTTGAGTTGGCAAAAATAAGTAATGTAAAAGTATATGCAACGGTTTCTTCAAAAAAACGAGACGCTGTTATTCAAAGGGGTGCTATCCCAATTAATTACAATGATGTTGACTTTGTATCATACCTAAATGAACATTGCCCTGATGGTGTTGACGCAGTTTTAGACCCCATTGGTGGCGATTATTGGAAGCGTTCAGCACAAGTACTTAAAAAAGGTGGTATTCTTGCTGGCTATGGTTTTTCATCTTTAGTCTCAGGAGATGACTTTGTAACAAGTAATGAATTACCAACAATAATCGGTGAGTTATATCAATTATCTAATTTTGGTATAAAGCCTATTTGGTACAGTATTTCCGCATTAAAAGTAACTCATCCTGAATGGTATTTAGAAGATTTAATTAAATTAATATCACTTCTTGAAGGTAATTTAATTAAACCAGAGGTTAATTCTCTGTTTCCTTTATGTCATGCTAATTTGGCTCATGAGGAAATAGAAAAAGGTGAAGCTATAGGGAAAGTGGTACTTACCATTTAATGTAGCGTTATATTCAATCTCTATCTATAAATTTCAAGTTATTTATTCTAATACTTTTAGATTCAAAAAAAATTTTGTTGTTAAAGATTTTCCAAAATGATGTACAATACTTTTTAGAAAAAAATCTTTTTCTTCTTTCGTAAAACTACTTGTTGCATCAGAAATCACAAAGGAATTATACCCTTTGTCGTGAGCCTCTCTAAAAGTAGATTCAACACATACATTTGTAGCAAATCCTATCATATATAAATTATTAATTTCATTATTTCTTAAAATAGCATCTAAATTCGAACCTCCAAAGCCACTTACTCCTAATCGTCCATGTGCGATAAATTCATTTTCTTTTGGGGTAAAATCTTTATAAAAATCTTTACTTTCCCCTTGCCATGTTTTAACATTTTGAATTACTGACCTTAACCCAAAATGTGCTTTTCCTTTTCCAAACTCTTTGTAATCATCACTAAGAATAAGTGGTACATGAATAATATTCATATTTAATTTTCTTGCATACTTTAAAAGTATTTTAGAATTATTTATAGCTTTTTTGAATTGTTCTTTGTCTTTCATTAAAAAAGATAATTTTGAATCTTTTCCTAGCCACTCATTTTGATACTCTATAAGAATCAATGCCGATTTGTCTAAATCTAATTTCTCCATTCTATTTCCTTCATTCGCGTATACACTCACTAATAAAAGTAATTATAATAATATTTTTGCCATAAATCAACCTTTTTTGTAGATTACTTACAAAATATAAGTTTGACATTCTCGCTTAACTTATCTTAATTGTAGGTTAATTACAATTAAGGTAAAATACTTATAAAAAATATGGATACTTAAATGAATAAAAATATTTTTGATCCAGAGTTAGTATCTAAACTTTTAGTTACTATTGGGGATGTATCTGATGTAACAGGAGTAGCTCAAAGAAAACTAAGGTATTGGGAAGATAAAAAAATAATATTATCTTCTTCTGTAAAAGATGGTGGGACTCGAAAATTTGATTATGTAAATATCAAAAAAATAATATTAATTAAAGAACTTCTAGATGAAGGATACACTCTTGATACTGCTGTACAAAAGATAGAAGAAAGAATAAATAAACTAGAAAAAGCTTTTAGTATTTTAAATAAAAAGTAAAAATATATTAATCTTAATTCAAATAATAGAGGTCGTGTGATGATTATCCACTATGGGAGAAGAATATGACTTTAGCAACTCTGTAAAAAATCTATATGCTAAACATGTTAAAAAACAGATTTCTATTCGTATTGAAACTAATACTATCGATTATTTTAAAGAATTAGCAAAAGAGACAGGTATAACTTATCAAAACCTAATAAACTCTTATTTAACTGAATGTGCGAACGAGCATGTTAAACCTAAACTTAAATAGGTATAGCAAATTATAAAAACTTGTTAATGCCCTAAGTATCGTACTAGTTATTAGATAAATCTTGATTTAAAAATTACGCCCTATCACACAAATGTATATAGTCGCAAAAACGGCACGGTGCTGGGCTTTCAGACTGCTCAAAATTAATTTCACTCTGTTCTGATAGTGTCTTTAAAATGTTATCAAGCATTTGTAGTTTTTCGTCCATCATAGATTCTGGCGTTATGTTTGAATCTTTTAGTGAATAGAATCCTGCGCTATTAATGTTGTATTTTTGTGAAGCTAGCAGAAAGTAAAATTGCAGTTGAAAATCAGTTGCATTCTCTATTGTTCGCTCAGTATAAAGTGTGAAGTTTCCGCTTTTATAGTCAAGTAGTTCATAACCATTTTCAGTCTCATCTATTCTATCTATAATCCCATACAACTCAATACCATGAACTTTTGTGTTCATTGACGTTTCGCACTCTGCTACTTTTACATTTTCAGAAAAACGCTCAATTTCAAGAGTGAAAAATGGCTCTAACCTTTGCGCCCAAAGATCTCTTAAATATTTGTGCATCTGTGTTTTGCCAAGTAAAGAATCTAACTCTTTTAAAAAATCACCTTTTAATGCCTCTTTAGATGAATAAGAGTTTCTCTTCTGGTAGAGATTTTTAAGTGCATCATGCAACCAGATTCCAACTTCACTCTCATCTGGAAGTGGTGTCTCTATTTTGTGACCTTTTAGCTTTTGTACATATCTATGGTAAAACTTTCTTTTACATGTTAAAAATGTTTTTAGCGATGTAGCAGATAGAGACTGCTCTTTAAAACTAAATTTTTCAATAATCTGCTCTTGTGTTCTTTGACGTTTCTCATGCGGAGTAAAAAGTAGATTTAGATAATTCTCTTGTAGAATTTTAGCTCGTTTATCTATTTTCATATCATAAATAAATCTTGATGGTGAGGATTGTTCATCTTGCACATAAGAGATAGCAACTTTTTTTGCCTGCTCAAAAAGACGTTCAAAGTAATATTTTTGTAGCTCATTTCTATCACTCTGATCTGGTAGTCCGCCAAAATGACGCACTTGTGTATTTAAAAACATCTCTTTAGTACTTCGTCTTGGTACAAATGTATCATTAAAATCAAGTACAATTACACCATCATACACCATCGCCCTACTCTCTAGTACTCCCATTACTGTTATATGCCCACCACCTACATCATCTAAACTTTTTGAGCTTAACTCATTTAAAAACATCTGTATCAACTCTTTAAATGTAGCGCTTTCTAATACAGTTTTTAACTTTTCAAAATTGTACAGGCTTTGAAGTAGCATATCTTTAGTTGTAACTCTTTTTTCAACCTCAACTAACTCTTTACAGACATTTACAAACTCATTAACTTCTACTTTTTTATTCCACAAAGGTCTTAAAATTTGAAGCTCTTCTTCATACTCTTTTGCTCGTGCAATATTTGCTAGATTTGGCTCACTTAAAACAAGACGAACAGCATCTAACATACGTACATAAGAGCTTGCCCTTAGAGAGTGTCCCATTGCAAGATTTATATTTTTAAGTCCATCAAAAGAGCTTAAAACTTCTGCAAAACCCTCATCTGGTGTAATAACTGCAATATTTTGAGGCGATATACCACTATTAACAAAATCGTAAATCATCTTTTTTACAAAACCAACTTGGGCTATTCTTTCACTAAATGAGTATAGAGTTATATCACTTTGAGTAACTACTTCAATAGATGATACGACCTCTTTTGTAGTAAGATTTAAAACATAATCGTAACCGCATAAGAGCTCAAATCCTAACTCTTTAAATGACTCTTGCATTTTAATATTATTATCTCTTGCAAAAAACTCAAGCAGTACTGTAGAGAAAGTAGAAAGTTCAACTAAAATTCTAAGTTCAAAGCGGGTCAGATAACCCTCAATACTAATTCTAAGATCTTTTAAACTCTTTGCATATGACTCATTTAAAATGTAATGCTCACTTAAAAACATTTTATCACTTAGACTATGCGCATCACACTCTTTTAAGTAGTTCTCTCTAAGTTGTGCCAAAATCAGCAGGTGCTCTTCGTACTCTGCATATGTGTCAGCATCTAAAAGATTATTAATAGTTCTCTCTTCCCCACCTAACTCTTCAAAAAAACGAAAAACATATTCGCTGTTTTTCATGAATGTAAAAAAGTTACGCTCTATTTGTAATTTTTCAAAACCTGAAAACTCAGAAGCTCTCTGCATCAAAACTATACGCTCATTACTTTGAGCTAACCGTCTATCATTTAATCCAATAAGTCTTGAAAAGAGTTCACCAATAGTTATATGTTGTTCAAGTAGGCTATCTAAATCTTTTTGTAAAAGCAGTCTTGCAGAAACGGCGCGTGCAGTAGGTAAAACAATCATGGCAATGATTTTAGCGTAATATATTTAATAGAGTTAAAAAAACTCCATATCTCCCTCTTCTTCATCATATTGTCCAAGCCATAAATTTGAAATAGTCTGTATATCACTAATTAATGACGCATCTAATCTTGTAACAGAGCGTAAATCTTTTGCTTTTAGATCATCTTGCCATTTTCCAAGAACATACATAAAACTCTCTAAAATTGTGAAAATATTTTTAACTAACTCATCATCTTCTGGTAAATCATTATCTTTCATAACAATTGAAAATGCAGCTAATGCTTTTCCTAAATCATTGAAAAATGGATAATATGAAATCATCGAAGCATACTTAGAAAAAGAGTCTTTTAGTTTCAGGAGTACATCACTAGATATATCTTCTTTATACCTAGTTTGTAAAATCTCTATAATTGATGAGTCAATATAGTTATGAGTGTCAGTTAACTCATCTAAATCTTCACTTATAAACTGTTCAAGCTGTTCAACTACAAACTCATCAATATCAAAATCAGGTTTCACTTCAGCTTCATAACTAGGCATAACTTCTACAACAAGATCCAATTTCTCTTCTGTCTTAAAATCACACTGCTGATTTAAAAGTGGCTCTATCTTTAAGTGATCTGTTTTTTCTTCATGAATAACAACACTTTTTGGCTCTTCTACTTTTTTAATCTCTCTTTTTTCAAGCAAAAAGGTGACTCTTTTATTATCACTTTTAAATGGTATATGAATTTTTTTCTTTTTTGCTTTAATCTCTTTTGATATTTTATCGTTCAAAAACGAAATATAAAAATTCTTCTCAGACTCTTCTAAAACTATATTTACAAAAATATTCTTATCTTTATTTAATATTTTAGTTAAAAAGTCGTACACTATCTTTGTACAGCTAATTACTTCCTCTTCATGTAGAGTTTGAAAGTTAATAAAAAAATCCCAAAACGTATTTAAATCTTCCTCATTTGAGACAGATACTACAGTTTTAATGATAGAAATTTTTTCATCTTTATATAAATTATATACTTTTTGTTTACTTTTCATACCGTTATGCTATCACGCGAAAGATACATTTTTGTAACATACGAAAAATATAATTTTATCTATTTTTAATAAGTAAAGGTTTTACAGAGACTAAATAGAGTTAAAATTGCCACCTATAAAGTGGCAATAATTTAATTACGCAGCTTTTTTAGCGGCTTTTTTAGCTATTTTATTAGCTGCCTTCTTTTTTCTTGGTGCTACTTTTAGCACTTTTTTAATAACAGCTTTTGCTACTGATTTCACATTTTTCTTTTTAGCAACTTTAGATGCAACTTTTCTAGCGATTTTAGCAACTGCTTTTCTTTTTAACTTCTTTGCCATGTTGGACTTCCTTATTTTGTGGTTAAGAACATCTATTACTAACTTTTAGTAATAAATTATGGTAAATTGTAGCTCTTTAGGTTTTAAATGTCAAGAGAATACGCTGTTTAGTAATAATATATTGATAATATGATAAAATACAGAAAAATTTAGGCGTTTATATGACATTCATAGAGTTTAAAAAATCATTACTTGATGCTGAGATTACACTTCCTAAGTTTAGTAAACTCATAAAAGTAAGTGAAAAAAATATTCAATCTTATAAAAAAAAGGGTGAAGTTCCAAATACAATAGCTGTAATTGCAACATGTTTTGTAAAACTTCATCAAGAAGAGATTGACTATCGTGAACTTATAAATTCACTTGAACTTACTGCAAAAACTAAGAGTGGTGCAGGATTTTCGAAAAAAGATGAAAATTAACTATTAAAGAGGTATATACATAGGTTTTGTATATGTCTCTTTAGCTCTTGTATCAGCTTTGAGATTATAATAACCTTTTAATTTACCCGTAGTTATAGATGTATAAATATTCCAACGTCCCTCATAGGCTAATTTAGGGATTTTAAGTAAAATATTTCCATCACTGTCTGAAATAGACTCTATTTTTATATCATGTTGCGCGGTATCTGGACGTGTTAATGTAGCTTTTATTTTTACAGAATCTAAAGGTGAAGCATCATTGCTAGTTAGTTTTAATTTTAAAGTATCCAACTCTTTTAACTGTTTACTCTTCAACTCAACTCTATAATGTTTAGAAAACTCTATCTGCTCTTTTATGAACTTATTTATGTTTTTATCAACATCATAATAGTTTTTCGAAAAACTATTATCCATTCTAACAGGATTATCTAAGGCTATTACAACTGTCCACAAAGCAGCCCCTACAACCATTATGATTCCAACTACAATTCCAATTGGCCACTCTATTCCATTTTTACTCATTTTTGCCTCTTTTAAAAAACTTTCTATATAACCAATAACTAAATGCAATTATCAATACTGAATAAAAAATAGCTCTAAAAATATTTATTGTAATCTTATTTGCATTACCTAATGCACTCTCTAACTTAATATCAAAAGATGAAGCAATCTGCTCAGCAATATCTGCATACCCATTTAACATAGCTGCACCATACTTCTCTTTTACATTACCCTTTATCTTACTTGTAAGAACAGGAATAATTGTACCACTCCATGGATATGGACTTAGAACTTGATCTCTATCAAACAATGTCTGCATCTTATCATTTGAATAGATGTCAACTTTCCCCTGTCCATCTTCTGAAATAGAGAGACTTAATAAAATAAATGGTGATTTAAGCTCTTGTGAGACTCTTTGTTCGGTTTTTATAAGCATCTCATTTTCTATCACTTTTATAATTATCATATACACAGATACGCCAGTTTTTTCAAATAGCTCTTCGCCAATAGTCTCAACTTGAGTACTAAAATTATCTATTTTAATTATTTCATCTTTATAGATGTAACGTGCATTAAGTAGTGCAGTAGAAAACAGTAAAACTAATAATATGCGTCCCAAAAGGGACACTAAATTATATTTATCCAACATACATATGATTTGGTGTGAGAACGGACCAAGCCACTATGGCTACGGCAACTACTAACGCGGTTATAATTACAACTTCCATTTTCATTAACTGCTCCTTATTTTACCAAAACAACATGCTTGCTATTTTCTGTACTTATTTTTTTTATAAGA
>Ga0316206_1002347_pt1 | contig 12964 bp, 12 predicted proteins | sample 6monthpyrite_MG_FD_204942 | JGI IMG/M metagenome (GOLD analysis project Ga0316206, IMG submission 204942) | Microbial mat bacterial communities from mineral coupon in-situ incubated in ocean water Damariscotta River, Maine, United States -... | ecosystem: Environmental > Aquatic > Marine >...
AAATAAACACGCTTAACTCTATCGATTTTCAAAAAACACCCAACAAAAAACAATCTAACAAACATGCCACTGGCGTAGCACCTGAAATAAAATAGCTAATAATTCATTTGTTACAGCATTTTGTGGGAAAACACTGCTTAGATTGTCATTTATGGTGTTTTTAATTGTAGAGATAAAACTAGAAAAAGCATCCCTCAAATGAAGGACAACTAAAAATATACTTACATAACTGTGAATATTATGGTTCTGATTTACTTAATTAACCACAATCACACTAAACCAACTCCATTGATGCCTTCACGCAGCGCAGTGTTTCATAATCATATTGACCATCGAGATATTCAAAAACAGGTTTAAGTTTTTTTGCTTCATCACCCAGCTCTATAATTGCATCCTGAATGACTGTAATCTCCTGCTGTGGCAAGGACACCACGTCATTTAATGGCACATCACCCTGCTGAATTAATTTAGCCAGATGATTTACAACCGTTGACTTGGTTAACTGACGTTGTTTTGCAATCGCATCAATATCCATACCACTTTTAAATAAAACAAGTGTCTCATCTAGTGTATCAGTTTTGCCTGAAACCTCATTGTTTTCAAAGTCACGCAATACAGCCAGAAACTCATCAGCATAGTTTTCTAATTTGCTTACCCCCACCCCACTAATTTTTGCAAACTGATCATGGTTTTGTGGCATTCGGTCCATCATATCAATTAAAGTGGCGTCATGAAAAATGACAAAGGGAGGCACGCCTAATTCTTCAGACAGACGTTTTCTTGTTGCCCGTAATAGTTCCCATAAGTCATTATTAGAAACCTGTTTATTTTGAGTTTTACGTTTTTTAGTTTTACTTTGTAAAATCTGTTTTCGAAGATGCAGGCTTTCCTGGCCTTTCAACACTGCACGACAATTTTCAGTTAATAAGAGACTTCCATGACCCTGAACATCTACATTTAACAAATTTCTGGCGATTAACTGACGAAACAGGTTACGCCATTGTTTGCCATTTAACTCTTCGCCAATACCAAAAACACTTAACTGGTTATGACCATTTGAGATGATACGATCATTCTCTTTACCTAATAAAACATCGGTTAAATAAGTTACCCCAAAGCGTTGGCCTGTTCTGTGCACACAGGAAAGTGCTTTTTGTGCTGCTACGGTTGCATCCCATGTCTCTACAGGCGTTAAACATGTATCGCAGTTACCACAGGGCTGTTCTAAATGATCACCAAAATACTTTAATAAAGACTGTCTTCTACAGGTGTTGATCTCGGCAAAACCCAGCATTGAATCAAGCTTATGCCGCTCTACTCTTTTATGCGTTTCATCTGCATCAGATGTTTCCATCATTTGCTTGAGCATAATGACATCTTGCAGCCCGTACATCATCCACGCATCAGATGGCTGCCCATCACGACCTGCACGGCCTGTTTCCTGATAATATGCTTCTACACTCTTCGGCAAATTTAAGTGCGCAACGAACCTTACATCCGGTTTGTCTATACCCATACCAAACGCAATGGTGGCAACAATAATCACACCTTCTTCACTTAAGAAACGCTGCTGATTTTTTTGTCTGATCTTTTGTGATAAACCTGCATGATATGGCAGCGCATCAAGACCTTTATCGTTTAAAAACTCTGCAGTTTGTTCTACTTTTTTACGCGACAAACAATAAACAATGCCCGCTTCACCTTCATGTTCATTTTGAATAAAGCGATATAATGAATCCCGTGCCGATGCCCCGGTATTTTCTGCAACACGATAACAAATATTAGGTCGATCAAAACCAGAGACAAAACACTGCGCATTATGTAATGCCAGGCGATTAATTATTTCCTGTCGTGTTGCCTCATCGGCGGTAGCCGTTAAGGCAATACGAGGTATCTCTGGGAATCGTTCATGTAAAACAGATAACTTAATATATTCGGGTCGAAAATCATGCCCCCACTGTGACACACAATGAGCCTCATCAACGGCAAATAGTGCAATGGGTGCACGTTCTAATAGATTTAAAAATCGCTCAGTCATCAGTCGCTCAGGAGCAACGTACAACAGATCAATTTCACCGTTTAATAAACGGGTCTCAACTTCATTTGATTCAAATTGATCAAGGGATGAATTTAGAAAAGCGGATTTCACACCTAACTGTTGTAATGCATCTACCTGATCCTGCATTAGAGCGATTAAAGGCGAAACAATAATACCAACGCCCTTTCTTGCCATAGCAGGTATCTGATAACACAGCGATTTACCACCGCCAGTAGGCATCAATACAACAGCATCCTGACCCGCTATTAATTGCTCAATGATATTCTTCTGATGAAAACGAAATTCATCATAACCAAAGGTAGACTGTAAGATTTGTAAAGCGCGTTCGGACATGTAGGGGGATATCTGGTTTTGTGTAGCGGGAACTTTACTTGCTAGGCCACAATAAGGCCAGCGCAACGAGGGCCACAATGACAATTAATATAATTAGTTCGATTAGCATGGTTTTGTATTGTCTTTCAGGGGCCTTCCGTCGGGGACAGACCTCGCTTTTTGAGCTCTGTCCCCTGTTTTGATGCCATCAAGAGTCTAGCGGTGTCGGCTCGCTACTCTGTCAGCTCCTGGTGGTATGGGTTAAGGGGACAGGGCGCCAAAAAACGTCGACCTTTCCCCGATGGAGATGTTCCAGAGCGGAAAAGCGTCTATATTTCCCCAGGAGAAGGAACTGGCCAGGCAATTTAGTCCTTACTGTAATACACCCCGGGAATCCAGCTCTTCTTTACTTCACGGGTTTTTTCATGATCCACTTCATCTTCATTAATGAATGTGAAGTTATTCCAGCCAATGCGCACAACGTCCTTATGTCTGAGTAATTGCTGCTGGTCTATTTTCTGCTCATTGATGAAACACCCATTAGTACTGGCAAGATCCTGCAAAACAAACTTGAGTACACCCTGCTCATCTTTTAATACATTTATCTGTGCATGTTCGGTGCTCACAGCCAGATCGTCAATTAACACCTGGTTAACACTGGTGCGACCAAATTTCAAACCGGTTTCATTAATCTCGAACCGATTGGCAACGACACCATCTACCAACTGAATAATTGAAGCCATTTACTGTCTCTTATATAAGCATCTGAATTAGGAGACAAAATCCTAATCTTTTATGCGCTTTCATTCAAGTGTGTGATTCTATTCTATTACAGATTATGTATAATACGCATCGCGTGAAATTGTATATGTAAATATAACTATATACTTATGTGAATACTTTCTAACATTGCGGATTATCAATGTGGAATTTGATGTATATCAGTAAGCTATCTGACACATCTTAATATAATCCAGCGCGATTATGATGAAACTAAATTAAATTGATATTGTTCAAGGTCTTCAGACCAGTGGTCTGATAATAGGTTCAAAATTAATTAATCAGTTAACAAACATAACACACCTGATATCAGGTTATATAACTCATTGAAATATATGATTTATATTAAAAAGAACAAATGTTGACATTAACTTTAACTGGCTTGCTAAATAAGTAGAAACGGGCATTTAAAGCCTCAACAAACAGTAAAACTTCAATTCAGCGTGGGTTCTGATGATAGCAGTATTTTTTTGGTCTATATTAAAGCAGTTTATGCTTAACTTATTTGACCGTTACACAGGGGTGCTGTTCGCAGCATTTAACTCACAGAGGAGACGTTCTCGTGCAAGCTTCGCTTGATCAGAAGTACAACTTTGAAATCATTAAATGGTTCACCGTTTCTGCGGTTATCTATTTAGTGGTAGGCACCGCAGTTGGTGTTTTAATCGCCTCACAACTGGCCTGGCCAGTTCTGAACTTTGACATAGCTGAATTAACTTTCGGCCGTTTACGACCATTACATACCAATGCGGTTATCTTTGCATTTGGTGGTATGTCACTCATGGCTACATCTTACTACTCGGTACAACGTACCTGTGGTGTGCGTATCTGGAGTGACAAGTTAGCCTGGTTCGTATTCTGGGGCTGGACAGCAATTATTGTTTCTGCTGTTATCACTTTACCTCTTGGTATCACTCAGTCTAAAGAATATGCCGAGTTAGAATGGCCGATCGACCTGGCTATTGCGGTTGTTTGGGTAGCTTATACCTTAAACTTCGTAATGACGCTGGCAACTCGCAAGACTAAACATATATATGTATCAAACTGGTTCTTCCTGTCAATGATGGTAATGATTACTTTATTACACGTTGTTAACAGTCTGGCTGTACCGGTTGATATGTTCAACTCATACTCTGTTTTTTCAGGCGTGCAAGATGCGATGATTCAATGGTGGTGGGGGCACAACGCAGTAGGTTTTTACCTGACAGCGGGTTTCCTTGGCATTATGTACTACTTCGTTCCTAAGCAAGCAGGTCGCCCTGTTTTCTCATATCGTTTATCAGTAATCCACTTCTGGGCACTGACTTTCGGTTATGTATGGTTAGGTGCTCACCATTTGCAATACACAGCTCTTCCAGACTGGACTGGCTCTGTTGGCGCAGCTATCTCTCTGGCGATGATCATTCCTTCATGGGGTGGTGCTATCAACGGTATGATGACGCTGTCAGGTGCATGGGACAAACTACGTACTGACTATATCTTACGTTTCCTAATTGTTTCATTAGCGTTCTACGCGATGTCTACATTTGAAGGCCCTGTTATGTCTGCGAAGACAGTTAACGCGCTTTCACATTACACTGACTGGACAATTGGCCACGTACACTCTGGTGCTTTAGGCTGGGTTGCTATGGTTGCAGCAGGTGCGATTTACCATCTGGTAATGAAACTCTGGAATACAAAAATGTACTCTGAAAGCTTGATCAATGCTCACTTCTGGTTAGCAACGATCGGTACTGTTATATACATCATTGCGATGTGGGTATCAGGTATCATGCAGGGCTTGATGTGGCGTGACTACGATCAATTCGGTACCTTAACTTATACGTTTGCTGAGTCGGTTGCTGCAATGCACCCTTATTATGCAATGCGCGCAGTGGGTGGATTAATCTACTGGACTGGTGGTGCATTAATGCTTTTCAACGTAATTATGACTATTCGCATGGCGACTTCTGAGAAATCAGCTAGTTCTGCTGCGACAGCCACAGCTTAGGGGGGCTATTATAATGTCTGATAATAATCAAACTGGTCCTATTCAGTATAAATTTGAAACCAATGTTGTTGCTATGGTTCTGATCACGCTTGGCCTGGTATCTATTGGCGGCCTGGTTGAAATCGTTCCATTGTTCTATCTCGATGAAACAATGGAGCATAATCAACACAAAGAAATTCTTTGGGATCGAAAAGAAGGCCAAACTTTAAATGACTGGCAAGCTGGTGATGGTGTGCGTCCTTATACGCCACTTGAACTAATGGGTCGTAAAGTCTATCTGCGTGAAGGTTGCTACCTTTGTCACTCTCAGATGATTCGTCCATTCCGTGATGAAAAAGAACGTTATGGTCACTACTCTCTTGCATCAGAATCTATCTACGATCACCCGTTCCAATGGGGCTCAAAACGTACAGGTCCTGACCTGGCGCGTGTTGGTGGTAAATATTCTGATGACTGGCACAAACTTCATCTTGAAGCGCCAAGAAGCGTAGTTCCTGAATCTGTTATGCCTAACTATCCATGGTTGGCTAAAAACCCAATTGATGCTGAAAACACCATGAAACATATGGAAGTTATGCGCAATATGGTCATTAACCCTGCACCTTATACTGATGCTGATATGGCATCTGTTGCTGCAGAAGTTGAAGGCAAAACAGAGTTAGATGCACTCGTCGACTATCTCCAGGTGTTAGGCACTATGGTTAAGTTTGACGAGAACAAAGACTACCGTTAAGGGGAATATACGATGGACATACTCCAAACAGACTGGGCAGCAATGACGCTTAATGACTGGGCTGGCCTCATCATTACCGTTGGTGTGTTCTTTTTAATGATTTGGGCGTATGTCTCTACGTTTCATCCAAAGAACAAAGAGAAGTTGGAATCACGAAGTACCATTATTTTCGATGAAGATAATGATATGGATGATTTGACCTCAAACAAAGGGGACTCAAAGAAATGAGTGACGAAGAAAACAAATATCCTGGTGAGAATAACACCGGACACTTCTGGGACGACGATCTACGTGAGTTAGATAATGAGCCACCAACCTGGTGGACCATTGGTTTTCACGCGAGCTGGATTTTCGTAATTATTTACACATTGCTCTACCCTTCATGGCCTATGATAGATACACATTTCAAAGGCTTGTTAGGCTGGACTTCAATTGATGAATATCATCAGGATATGAAATCTATTGAAAGTGTACGTGCACCATATGAAAGTAAACTTAAAGATTTATCAGCTGCTGAAATTTTAGCCGATGATAACTTGTCCAAGTATGTAACTGCATCAGGCAAGGTTCTATTTGGTGACAACTGTGCAGCCTGTCATGGTGCGGGTGGTCAGGGTAACGTTGGTTTCCCTGTGCTTGCAGATGATGACTGGTTATATGGCGGCACTATCACTGATATCGAAACATCTATTACTAACGGACGTCAGGGCATAATGCCTGGTCATGCTGCAATGCTTGATGAAGCGAAAATTGATTCACTTGCGGCATCTATCAACGATGGCAAAGTAATAGAAAATGCAGCTTACGCTGAAGCCGGTTGTATTGGATGTCACGGAGCAGATGGTAAAGGCCTTTCATTTATGGGTTCTGCTAATCTGAACGACGGTATCTATCGTTTTGCTGCGTCAGATCAACTTTCTAGCATTAAACACACTATAAAATTTGGTGTAAATGATGCGTCTAGCACTGAGTCTCGTAATGCGGTAATGCCTGCATTTGGTGGCGGTAAATTATCTGACACCGAGATTAAAAAGTTAGCTGTTTATGTACATAAACTAGGCGGTGGTCAATAAGCGATTAAGCGAATAACTACTGCCCATTGTTTTACTAATTTATATTATGTAAAAAACCTGAGGAGGTAAAAAATGGACGCGGTAGTTATTGGTTCAATTGCTGCAATAGTAGGTAGCTTTGTTGTACTAGTCGGATTTCTCTGGTACTGGATTAGAAAAATAATTCACCATCCGGTAAGTCATGATTAAACAACTAAAAAGAAAGGGGCCTTGGCCCCTTTCTTCATTTTATAGATTGAGTAATACCTATTTTTTGTAAGGGTATATTAAAGAATGCTAATAAAGCCATTTTTACCTATAATGGACTTATTATTCTTTTTCGAATACAAGTTGTGTGGAGAATTTTGTGGGCGTTAATGTCACGAATGAAAACGAAAGCGATGAGAAAACCGTTGCTGAGTTATACGAAGAAGCAGATCACTGGCATGTAAATACCGGTGGTGAGATTATTCACGCTAAACGTATGGGCGGTAAATTTCGAGATCTAAAATTAAAAGCCATGTCGGTATGGCTGGTTTTCTTTTTAGGCCCCTATTTACGCTGGGATGGAAATCAGGCCGTTTTATTCGATATACCCAATCGTAAATTTCAAATTTTTGATATCACCATTCTTCCTCAAGATGTATGGCTTCTGGCTTTAATACTATTATTCTTTGCAATTATGCTCGCCGCCGTCACCTCGGTAGCCGGGCGTGTATTCTGTGGATACTTTTGTTTTCAAACAATCTGGACCGATATATTTACTAAAATAGAAGAAATTCTTGAGGGCCCTCCAGCTAAACGCCGTAAATTAGATAAAGCCCCCTGGGACGCCAGAAAAATTCGTCTTAAAATTATTAAACATAGCTCATGGCTGGCAATTGGTTTTATCACCGGTTTCTCCTTTACTGCCTGGTTTACCGACTCAATTCAATTATGGAAAGATGTTCTCACTTTGCAGGCCGCGACATTTATTTATGTCCTGTTAGCTGTATTTACAACCGGCACTTACATTCTTGCTGGTTTTATGCGTGAACAAACCTGTTTCTGGTTATGCCCATACGCTCGTATTCAGGGTGTAATGTATGATACTCAAACAACCTTACCAACCTATGATATTGCGCGCGGCGAACCTAGAGGCAAATTAACAAAAGGTAACGTCGTTGAAGGCAATGGCGACTGTATATCATGTAATCAATGCGTTGCTGTTTGCCCTACCGGTATTGATATACGTGGCGGCCAGCAGGAAGGCTGTATAACCTGCGGTTTATGTATCGATGCCTGTGATTCTGTTATGGATAAAATAGGCAAACCACATGGTCTGATTCGTTACGCTTCTATGAACGAAATGAAGCACCTTGAGGTTAAACCTTTTCATAAGCGCCCTCGTGTAATGATTTATGCAGGTATTATTGTTTTTGCTATAACGGGGCTGTTATATGGCCTGACGCATCTTGGTACTTATGATTTAAAAGTTATACATGAACGTCAGCCACTTTTTGTTCAAATGAGCACTGGTGATATTCAAAATAAATATGAATTAAAAATACTCAATAAAACTGATAAGGTTATGAATATAAGTATCACAGTGACAGGTGCCGAAGGTATAACCACTAAAGGTATTCGTGAAAAGATGACACTCGAACCCAGTAAGCTAACTTCTTTTACCGTCTTTTTATCTATCCCTAAAAAGAACCTTAAAAAAGCAAGAACCCCGGTTTACTTTACAATAGAGTCGTATCAGGAATTTGGAGATTCGATTGAGTATCAAAGTATGTTCTATGGACCTAAATATTTAAATTAATAATCACAACGCATAAGATATGCACTTAAAATTATTTTCTTACCAGTAGGTAATTTTGAATAAGGCAATATTAATGAGTGAAATAAGCATGAATAAAAATTCATATTCGCAGGATAACCCTAAAGCACTTAAAAACCCCTGGGTTTTAGGCTGGCTTGCACTGGTAGTAATAGTGTTAGCGGTTAACATTGGCTTCATCAGTCTGGCGTTTATCACAAATCCGGGACTTGTTGATAAAAACTATTATGAGAATGCTGAAGACTATGAAGAAAATCTGGTCAAGTATCGGACAGCAAGAGCCTCTCTTGGATGGAATTATCAAGCCGACTTCCCTGCTAATCCAGTTATCAATCAGAAAATGCTTTACCGCTTAAGTGTTGTTGATAAAGCAGGTTTACCACTAACAGATGCTAAAATAAATATTATTGCTTACCGCCCTTCTGATGCGTCAGCTGATTTTAAAATTTCGCTACTGGAAGTTGATGCAGGTATATACGAGGCATATATTACATACCCACTAAAAGGCATCTGGGAGATCACTACAAAGATTGAACGTGAAACTGATCACTATGACTTCACAAGACGAGCGAGTATTGTAACTGAATAAGAATTAATACCATGTCATCTGCGATACTGTATCGCAGATGACAAAAATTAAACCATGTCTAACAACCCCTCTCAAAAAACTTCATGCTTTCACTGCGGTCTTCCCGTAGACGATAACAACCGTGTAGAGAAAACAATTCAGGACACATCCCGACAGTTTTGCTGTCATGGCTGCAGCTCTGTTTGTGAAATGATTTATGACTCCGGGCTTGAAGGTTTTTATCAGCGGACCCCTGATGGGCAACTACTTGCACCACCACCTGAACCACCCCATGAAACACAACTGTATGATATAGATGAAGTACAAAGTGAATATGTACATAACATGGGTGATTTACGTGACATGCACTTAATGGTTGAAGGTATTCACTGCTCTGCCTGTGTATGGTTAATAGAGCGTAGTTTAGAAAAATTACCCGGTTTAGTTGATGTAAAAGTAAACCTCGCTAATAAACGCTTAGTTGTGCGTTGGAATAATACGCAAATTAAAATTTCGGATATTATCAAACATCTTGCTAGCATTGGTTATACAGCAACACCGTTTGACCCGGAATCAGCTGAGGGCATTATAAAGAAACAAAATCGCGCTCTATTATTACGCATGGCCTTTGCTGCTTTTAGTATGATGAATCTATTGTGGATTTCAATCGCTTTATACAGTGGTGCAGATGAAGGTGAATTTAAATCACTATTTCACTGGGTTGGTTTTATGCTTGCCACACCTACTTTGCTTTATTCTGGCTGGCCATTTTTAAAAGGTGCCTGGACAAGTTTAAAAAACTTAAACCTGACAATGGATGTACCTATAGCAATTGGCGCATCGGCAACTTACAGTTATTCAGTTTTTGTAACTATCACACACTCTATGGGCCAAAGCAGTGTTGGTGAAGTGTATTACGATACCGTTGTAAACTTTATTTTTGTTATATTAGTTGGTCGTTTTCTTGAAGCAAAATCTAAACGTCATGCAGTTGCTGCCACACAACGCTTAATGGATCTACAACCCCGTGTTGCAAATGTAATACGAGATAATGAAACTCTTATTGTGCCGATTCGAGCCATTCAGAAAGATGAAATCATTCTAATTAAACCCGGTGAAAAAGTACCAGTTGATGGCATTGTGTTATCTGGCGTCTCTTCTATTGATGAAGCATTATTAAGCGGTGAAGCTGCTGCAGTTAATAAACAGGCAGGTGATACTTTATCTGCAGGCACCCTCAATATAGAAAACACATTAACTGTAAAAGTAACCGCCACACTGAGAAACACCTCACTTGGTAAAATTATCAGCCTCGTTGAAGAAGCCCAGGCAAGCAAAGCACCTATTCAATGTATAGCCGATAAAATTGTACCCTGGTTTGTTGCTATCACATTGTTACTTGCAAGCCTGACCTTTGTTTACTGGTTTAACAACGGCATTGAGCTTGCCCTGCTTGCAGCAACTTCGGTATTAATTATAACCTGTCCCTGTGCTTTTGGTCTGGCTACACCTATGTCAATTGCTGTTGCATCCGGCCTGGCAGCGCGAAATGGATTATTAATTAAAAATGGTGCCGTACTTGAATACCTGTCGGATATTAAACATTTTGTATTTGATAAAACAGGCACCTTAACTGAAGGAAAAATGCGCGTTAAAGAAATTATAACGCTGAACAATACATCTGATGTAAGTGAAAGCTTTATATTAAATAAAGCTGCCCATCTGGAGAGTTTATCCGAACACTCTATTGCCCGCGCGATCCTGCATTATGCAGATGATAAAAATATCACGCCTGATCCACAGCGTGTGAACAATTTTATTAATAAACCGGGCTTTGGTATTAAGGGTGAAATTGATAACCAGTTAATTATGCTTGGCAATATAAAATTACTTGAATTAAATAACGTAAACATCATTCCTGAGTTCATTCATAAATCAGAAAATCAGGAAGCTAAAGGTATTAGCTGCATTCATATAGCCATTGATAATAAACATGTAGGATTTATAAGCGTGGCTGATCAGTTAAGAAATGATGCAAAAGAGCTTATTAATAACTTACGCCAGGCTGGTATTGAGCTCACTATATTAAGTGGTGATAAACAGGCTGTAGCTGAATCAATCGCTAATGAGTTAGGCGGTATGAATGTAATTGCTGAAGTTCTGCCAGATGAAAAAGATAAAGTCATACAGAAGCTGCAAAACAGTGGTCAACAGGTTGCCATGATTGGTGATGGTATTAATGATGCACCTGCCCTGATACGTGCAGATGTGGGTATTGCTATAGGCTCAGGTACCGATGTATCAATGGAAAGTGCTGATATTGTGTTATTGAGTAATGAACTAGATAAAATACGTCTTGCTTCTGACCTCTCTAAACGCACCCTGCGTACTATCAGGCAGAATATTGCAATGTCCATTGTGTATAATATTATAATGGTACCTCTGGCCATGATGGCCTTTGTAACACCTTTATTTGCTGCAATTGCAATGCCCATAAGCTCTTTAGCGGTTATCGGTAATGCTTCACGCATACGAACACTTTTTAAAAACACAGATTAATATTGAGTAAATTATGGATGTTATATACGGTTTAATTCCTTTAATGATTGGTCTCGGACTAATAGGTGTTATTATTTTTATCTGGTCAGTACGCAGTGGTCAATATGATGATATGGAAGGTGATGCAAATCGAATTTTAATGGATGACGATGACCCTTTGTTACCTGACTTTGATGACAATAAAAAAGACAACACTGAAGATGATAAAAAAAGCTAACAACGTAATATAAAATATTAGCACTATAACTGCCTCTCTTATTTCTGCGCTTATTACTGTGTTTATTTAAGTGCTTTCTTACCTGTACTCCTTATATATTTCTTTCACCCAGGCTACATCTGGCTGCCATTCATCAATCGTTTCCTGTAAAGCAACCGGCAATGGTGATGGCCAGGGTAATCCATATTTATCTGGTTGAACTAATGGTGCTAACAACGAAGCTGCAGCCAGATCTGCACGACTGAACTTACTGCCTGCCAGAAATTCATGCTCTGACAAATGTTTGTTTATTTTATCTATTGCCAGCTTGAGATTAATTTTTGCCTGAGCTGCTGTCTCATCATTAATGCGCATTAGCTTTATCATTTTAATTCGTAGCGTAGGGAAAAAGAATTTCATCAGTATCTTTCCATACCATGGCCCTTTATAAGTAAATATAGGTATTAAGATCTCTGGGTGTTCTAACAGGCTATGGTAAAAAAAAGTACGTAAATTTTGCCCTACTTCTTTATCGACAAAGGTTTCCCACTGCATGGCATCAATACGAGTTTCTTCATCTGTAGGTGTGAGCTTATTATCTGGAAATTTAATATCTAAATAATCAATGATTTTATCGGAGTGCTGAATAATATCACTTTCATATTTCAATACAGGGACTTCAGATCTTTTTGCAATCGACATGATCTGTTTTACATGTGGTCCAGGCAACAGATTTTTAGCTTTATACGGAATATTTTTATAATCAAGTGCCCAACGGGCTTTTTCACAAAAGTGAGAAATGGGAAACTGGTATAACGTAGTCATTCATAAAATCCTTTTAAAACTTAATTTATATAGTATTACATATACTCTTTTAGTACCTAATTAAAGAT
>Ga0316206_1002348_pt1 | contig 12955 bp, 12 predicted proteins | sample 6monthpyrite_MG_FD_204942 | JGI IMG/M metagenome (GOLD analysis project Ga0316206, IMG submission 204942) | Microbial mat bacterial communities from mineral coupon in-situ incubated in ocean water Damariscotta River, Maine, United States -... | ecosystem: Environmental > Aquatic > Marine >...
ATGTCAATCACACACCTGAAGAATGGGTACGGCAGCACTTTATTCATTATTTAATTAACGATTTAAACTACCCCGTTGGTTTAATGGCATCTGAAAAATTAGTGAAATACAATAATATGTCCAAAAGATGTGATATTGTATCATTTTCAAACCAACTAAAAACATTAATGATTGTTGAGTGTAAAGCGCCAAAAGTTAAATTAACTGAAGACACTTTTTATCAAATCGCTAAATATAACTTTACTTTAAAAGCGCCATTATTAATTTTAACAAATGGGTTACAGCACATAGTTGCGCATATTGATTCAAAAGAACATAAAATTAAATATCTAGAAACAATCCCTACTTTTGATGAAAACTTAAAACTAGCGGGTAATTTTTAAATCCCCATTATTTAAACTTTTAAGGAAATTACTCCAAGCTACAGGATTTAATAGATTATTTGGCGCTTGTTGTCCTCTGTAATAAACTTGATTCAAATAATTGGCCGTTTGCGCTTTGTATGATATACTCGCATCCGACCCCATAGTACCATACACAAAAGCCATTTCTTGAGGAGACAATCTGCTTTTAGCTCGATTAATGGCATCATTATCAATTTTTAAATTTACAAAAGCATCTGCAAATTCTTCACGAGACGGCCAAGGATAAACATCTACAGGTGCAGCCATAACTGTATCGTGCTCTAATAAAGTTACAATACTTAAACTATTGGTTGAATCGGGTTCAGGTACAATAAATGTTTTTTTCTTAAATCCTATAAATGAAAACTGAATGGTATCGCCTGGATGAACAACTAAGGCGAAATAGCCATAATAATCACAAATCACGCCCCTTTGCGTTGTTTTATCATAAACAGCAGTAAAAGGCAAACGCTGTAAACTGTCATTAATAACAATTCCAGTGACTTGCACATATTTAACACTATCGGTAGGTTTGGACGCATTTTGACCAAAACAAATTTGAGTAACCCCACTCAATAATAGTGTTGTAAAAATAAATATGATACGCACTTTCATATAACAAATATCGTTAAAAATATTGTTCAAAAAAAATATTTAACATTTATTACATACTGTCTAAAAAAAGTTCATCATTTTTAAGTCATTTTTATTATCTTTGCACGAATTTATTTTAAATTAAATTCAGCATGGCAATCAACAATTTAACTGAAATTAAGGAAGGGCTAACGTATGATGACGTACTGTTAGTACCTAGGTATTCTGAAATTTTACCAAAAGACGTAAAATTAGCAACAAAGTTTACAAGAAACATTACTCTAAACACGCCAATTATATCGGCTGCTATGGATACTGTAACGGAATCGTTACTTGCTATATCAATGGCACAACAAGGTGGGATTGGTGTTATCCATAAAAACATGAGCATTAGCGAACAAGCTTTAGAAGTCAGAAAAGTAAAACGTTCAGAAAGCGGGATGATTATAGACCCAGTGACCGTAAAAAAAGAAGCTTTAGTTGGTGATGCGTTAAAATTAATGGCTGAATATAAAATTGGAGGAATACCGGTAGTTGATGATAATAAAAGCTTAAAAGGAATTGTAACCAATCGTGATTTAAGGTTTGTAAAAGAACATGACTTACCCATTTCGGACATAATGACAAGTAAAAACATTATTACAACTACCGAAGGAACGAGTTTAAATCAAGCCGAAAAAATACTGCAAGAACATAAAATAGAAAAATTACCTGTTGTAGATGCTAATAATAAATTGATTGGTTTAATTACATATAGAGACATTATTAAAGTAAAAACCCACCCTTTTTCATGTAAAGATCAATTTGGAAGATTGCGTGTTGCTGCAGCCGTTGGCGTTACCGCAGACACTTTAGAAAGAGTTGATGCCCTGGTTGAAGCTGGAGTAGATGCCATAGTCATAGATACTGCTCATGGGCATACAAAAGGTGTAGTTGATAAATTAAAAATTGTTAAGGCTAAACATTCTGATTTAGATGTTGTGGTTGGTAATATAGCCACTGCAGAAGCTGCAAAATATTTAGTTGAAGCAGGAGCAGATGCCGTTAAAGTAGGTATTGGTCCAGGGTCAATTTGTACCACTAGAATTATTGCTGGTGTTGGTGTCCCACAATTATCAGCCATAAACAATGTTGCTAATGCAATAGAAGGTACAGGTGTACCGTTAATAGCTGATGGAGGGATTAGATATACAGGCGATTTTGTTAAAGCAATTGCCGCTGGAGCCGATTCAATTATGGTTGGTTCAATGTTTGCAGGCGTTAAAGAGTCTCCAGGTGAAACCATTATTTACCAAGGGCGTAAATTTAAAACATACAGAGGTATGGGATCACTTGAAGCAATGGAAAAAGGGTCTAAAGACCGCTATTTTCAAGACACCGAAAGTGACAATAAAAAATTAGTACCAGAAGGCATATCTGGTCGTGTACCTTACAAAGGTAATTTAGATGAGGTTATTCATCAAATTTTAGGGGGGATAAAAGCAGGAATGGGATATTGTGGTGCTAAAGATATTACCAACCTTAAAGGTGCACCTTTCGTTAAAATATCTGCAGCAGGCGTAAAAGAAAGTCATCCACATGATGTGACAATTACACGTGAAGCACCAAATTATAGTTTAAAATAAAAAAATATTAAAATGAAAAAATTACAATTACTACTATTAACAATTATTTTTACAACAATCTCAATTGCTCAAAATAACGACCCCGTTGTTTTAAGTATTGACGGTGAAGATTACACCATTTCAGAATTTAATTATATCTACACCAAAAACAATAAAAATATCTCTTTCAAAAAAGCTGATTTAGATAATTATATGGAACTTTTTATTGATTATAAATTAAAAGTGAGAGAAGCTAAGTTATTGGGATACGATACAATTCCAAGATTAAATAACGAATTAAAGCAATACAGAAGTCAATTGTCTCAACCTTATATGATTGACAAAACCAAGAATGAAGATTTGGTAAAAGAAGCGTATGACAGAACTGTAAATGAAATCAGAGCCAGTCATATTTTAATTAGAGTTTCTCCCGATACTAGTCCTGCAGACACTTTAAAAGCCTATAATCAAATTTTAGAACTAAGGAAACGAATCATAGGAGGTGAAGATTTTGCTGCTGTAGCTAAAGGAAAAGATGGTTCTCAAGATCCATCTGCGGCTAAAAATGGTGGTGATTTAGGTTATTTTACAGCTTTACAAATGGTTTATCCTTTTGAAGATGCTGCATTTAAGACTAAGCTAGGTGAAGTTTCAATGCCGGTAAGAACTCAATTTGGATATCATTTAATTAAAGTGACAGACAAACGGGCTGCAAAAGGAAAAATTGAAACGGCACACATCATGATTGTTGCAAATGACAAAATGAGTAAAGAAGATCAAGACAAAGCAAAAGTTAAAATTGACGAAATTTATGAATTATTAGTTAATGGAGATAAATTTGAGGATTTAGCTATGAAATTTTCTGATGATCAATCGTCAAAAGTAAAAGGGGGACTGTTGCCTGCATTTGGCGCAGGAACAAAACAAAGAATGGTGCCAGAATATGAATCTGTTGCTTTTTCTATAGAAAATGACGGAGATTATTCTAAGCCATTTAAAACAAGCTATGGTTGGCACATTGTAAAAAGAGTTAGTCTAACTCCAGTTGATTCTTATGAGCAAATGTATAGAGAACTTAAATTAAAAGTTGAACGTGATGTACGATCTCAACAATCAAAACTAGCTTTTATTAACACACTAAAAAAGGAATATAATTTTAAAGAAAATAAAGACTTATTAGAAGCATTAAATGGTGTAGTAAATGAGAATATTTACCAAGGTAGGTGGAAAAAAATTGAATCTTTTGAAAAATCGAATGAAGTGTTATTTTCGTTTGCAACAGAAAAAAGAACACTTAATGACTTTGCTGAATTTTTATTAGCATCTCAAAAAAGAGAAAAACCACAAAATCTGTCGAATTATATCAACAAAAAATATGACATTTTTGTTAATCAAGAAATTACAAAGTATGAAGATACTCAACTTGAAGAAAAATATCCTGCTTTTAAAACATTAATGCAAGAATACCAAGATGGTATTTTAATTTTTGAAATCATGCAAAAACAAATTTGGAATAAAGCTTCAAAAGATTCAGCTGGATTAGCTAATTATTACGCTTCACATTTAACAGATTTTACATACCCTGTCAGATATAAAGGAACGCTTTATGCGTCAATGAATAAAAAAATAGCAAAACAGGTATTAACTTTACTCAAATCAAATAATCTTACTTCTCAACAAATTACTGATTCAATTAATGCCAATTCATCATTAAATTTAAAAACAAAATCTACAACTTTTAATTCTGAAACTACACCAGAATTTAAAAAAGGTAAAAAAGGTAAAATTAGAACTTTTGAAAAAGGTCGAAACAAAGCTTTTAAATATAATAAAGCAATTTACATTTTTGATGTTGAAGAAGTAATTCCACCTTCTCAAAGAAAATTTACAGAAGCCAAAGGATTGGTAACAGCAGCATATCAAAATGAGTTACAAGACAAGTGGTTGACAGAATTAAGAACTAAATCTAAAATTACCATTCATAAAGAAGTGTTATACTCTGCTAAAGCATATCACTAACAACTAATAAAAATTGTTAAAAAGGGCTAACCAATGTATGTAAATACATAATTTGGTTAGCCTTTTTTTATCTTTGACTTATGAATAGACCAATTTGGGCAATTATAATACTTATATTTGTTTCACATAGCTGTAAAAGCAATAGTGACACTGATATTATTGTGGCAAAGGTTTACGATACAGAATTACATTATAGCGCATTTTCATACTTGTTTGAAAACAAAAAATTAACTGAAGCTGATAGTACAGTTGTTGCCAATGAATATATTAATAATTGGATCGAACAACAAATTCTTATTCACCAGGCGAAAGGAAATAGTAAAATAAACTTAACTGAAGTTGAAGATAAAGCTGTGAAATATAAAAACTCTTTAATTATTCATCAATATGAAAATATTTATATTGAAAATAATTTAGATACTTCAATAACAGAAAATGAAATTATTATTTACTACAAAGATCATCAAAACGATTTTCAACTCAATGACTATTTAGTTAAAGTATTATATTTAAAAATACCAATTGACGCGCCAGATATAAATAAGATTGACAGATGGTATAAGTTATATAACAAAAAGGACAGCATAGAAGTTGATAATTACGCAAAAACTTACGCTTCAAATTATTATTTTGATGATGAAAATTGGATGTATTTTGATGATATCACAAAAGAAATCCCACTTAAAAACATTAATAAAGATAAATTTATTACCCGAAAATCGAAAATTAGGTTAGATGAAAATAATTTTTACTACTTTTTAAATGTAATTGATTACAAACTTAAAAACACTGTATCACCTTTAGAATTTGAAAAAGAAAATATTAAACAACGCATTTTAAATATACGAATAAAAGAGTTAAGAGAAAAATTTAAAAAAGACAATATACAAAAAGCATATGATGAAAAATCCGTTAATATTTATTAAAAGAATCGCAATTTTTGCATTTGTTTGCTTTGCAAATACAAATGTAAATAGTCAAGTTATTGATAAAATTGTAGCCCAAGTTGGTAATGAAATTATCATGCTTTCAGATATTCAGCAACAAAAACTACAAATGATACAAGAAGGTGTTAATGTAAATAACACAACTGATTGCCAAATTTTAGAGGATGTGTTATATCAGAAATTATTAGTCAATCAAGCTCAATTAGATAGTATTGAAGTATCAGATGAGCAAGTAAATGGTGAGATGGAACAACGTATTAGGTATTTTGAAGAACAGATTGGAGGGCGTGAAGAATTGGAAAAATTTTATGGAAAATCTGTCGCTCAAATAAAAGCTGAATTTTTTACAATTATTAAAAAAAGGATATTGTCTGAAATGATGGAGGCAAAAATTACAGAAAACATGGTTGTTACACCTAATGACATTAAAAAGTTTTACAACAATTTACCTAAAGATAGTATCCCTTATATTAATTCTAAAATTTCTATCGCCCAAATTGTTATTTACCCTGAAATTACTGAGGAAGATAAATTTAAGGCTAAAACAGAGCTAAAAAAATACCGTGATCAAATTGTAAACAACGAAAAAAGATTTGAAACTATTGCCTTGACTAAATCAGATGACCCAGGAAGTAGATTAAAAGAAGGTGATTTAGGTTGGCAACGTAGAGGAACAATGGTTCCAGAATTTGAATCAGCCTTATTTGCGTTACAAAAAGGGGATATTTCACCGGTATTTGAAACTCAATATGGTTTTCATATTATTCAAATGTTAGAGCGTAAAGGGGACAATTATCATGTGCGTCATATATTAATTTCAGCCAAATCTAATAATAAAGCTTTTGAAAATGCAGCAATTAAGCTCGATCAAATTTACAAGGACATAAAAGCAAATAAAATTACATTTGAAAAAGCTGCAGAATTATATAGTGATGATGAATTATCAAAAAATAATGGTGGTCAAATTGTTAATCCTTACACCAATGATTATTTTTGGGACATTCAAAACATTAATGAAATTGACCCACAAATGTATAGAATTGTTGATAGAATGAAAGTTGGAAGTGTTTCTTCTCCATCTTTATACGACAATATGAGAGAGCAAAAAAATGGTGTTCGAATTGTTAAGCTAATAAATAAAACTAAGCCACACTTAGCAAATTTAAAAGACGATTATCAATTGATTCAAAATGCTTGTGTTGAGTCTAAAAAACAAGATGTAATCAACAAATGGATTACCTCTAAAATTAATGGTGCTTATATACGAATTGACAAATCTTTTTATAACTGTAAATTTCGATATAATTGGACTAAATCATAATTTAATCGGATTGTTTATTTAGAAATCTATTTGATAAAATAAAGCACAAAAAAAAGGATTCAAAATTAATGAATCCTTTTTTTATGTTTTTAATAAAAACTTATTTCTTATTAAAAATAGAAATGTTTTTTACTTTCATGTCTTTTTTAGCTTTATACTTACTGTAATCAGCTTTTCTGTAAGCGTCACAACTTCCATGACCACCACCACAACTTGTTGCTGCAATTGCAAATACTCCTAACGCTCCAATTAAAATTACTTTCTTCATCTTTGGTTTTTTTAGTTCTTTGTTTAAAATAAGGGTTAATTAATCCATTAACTGCAACCAAAAATATAAAAAATATCTGGTTTTCCAAAAAAAAGTTACACCCTATTTTTTTTTATATCTTAATAAATCACAGCAACATAGCTCTAACCAACTATAAATACTGACAAATATCAATGTTAATAACTTTTGAAATATAATGTATTAATATGTATTTGGTTACACTATTTATAGAAGTTAATGACTTTTTTTGCTAAAACATCACTTAATTTATAATAAGATTCAATAGTCCATCCGCCAACATGAGGGCTTAAAATTACATTTTTTGATTTTAATACATATTTAAAAGATGTGGGAATGTTTTCAAAATCTGAGAAAACATCTTCAAAAGATGATTTTTCAAACTCTAAAACATCTAAACAAGCCCCTTTGATTGTTCCGTTTTTTAAGCCTTCTACTAAACTATCAGTTTTAACTATTTCTCCTCTCGACAAATTAATTAAGTAGATGTTTTTTTTAAATTGATTTAAATAGTTGGAATCTACCATAAATTTTGTTTCATGGTTTTGTGGAATATGAAAACTAATTACATCAACCTCCCCAAATATTTGATTCATTGTGGCTTCTTGCGCAAATTCATTTGAATAATTGGTTTTATATTTATCAAAAGTTAAAACTTTAACATTAAAACCTGATAATTTCTGAGCAAAAGCCTGACCGTTATTTCCGTAACCAATCAAACCGACAGTTTTCCCATCTAATTCTACTCCCCTATTCCCTTCTCTATCCCAAATACCTTTTCGTATTTCCGTATCCCCTTTATTTAGGTTATTGAATAAGCTTAATAGCATTCCCAAAGCGTGTTCACCTACTGCATTCCGGTTTCCTTCTGGCGCATTAAATAGTTGAATATTGTTTTTTTCGCAATATACTAAATCTATATTTTCCATTCCTGCGCCCGATCTTGCTATAAATTCTAATTGGCTGGCTTTTAATAAAAAACTTCTATCCATTGAAAATCGACTCCTGATAACTATGCCATGAAAATTTTGAATATCAGATTCAATATTTGTTTTAGATACAGCTGTTAAATCAATACATTCAAAGCCAAAATTGGTTAATTTCTCTTCTAAAATAGGATGAACAATATCTAAAAACGCAATCTTTTTCATTTAAATTCTTTAAATAGCAATTGTACATTAGACATACCACAATTCTTACACTTTAGGTTAATTTTTGCTATACCTTTAGCTTTATAACGTATGCCTCCTAAATCCCAAATTGATGTTTTAGATTGACATTCAGTACATTTAAACACCCATTGTTTAGACTCTTTAGACATGGCATCAAATTTTGATTTTGACACAAAAAACTTAATCACTTTTTGGCTTCTGCTTAATCCCATTTTTTAATTATTGATACATAAAATATGCAATTAAAAAATAGATACTTAATCCTAAAATATCATTTGAAGTGGTGACAAATGGACCTGTTGCAAGCGCAGGATCAATTTTAATTTTTTCGAGAATTAAAGGGACTAGAGTCCCAAATATTGCAGCAATGATAACCACCACAAAAATAGACAACCCAATAGTAATTCCCATTAACATATCGCCATCATTAAGAAAGTAATTAAATCCAAAAACGAGTCCTCCACAAATAATTCCAATAACAGCACCAACCATGAGTTCTTTAATTACACGTTTAAAAATTCCTGTCAATTGAAAATCATTACTGGCTAATCCTTGTACTACAATAGCAGATGATTGCACTCCTACATTACCACCTGTTGCAGTAATTAATGGAATAAAAAACGCCAAAAAAGGATTGATTGTAATCTCGTGTTCATAATTTTTTAAAATTAGAGAACTTAATACTCCTCCTAAAATTCCAACTAAAATCCATGGGAGACGAGACCTTGTATTTTTGAGTATGCTCGTATTTGCTTCAACATTATCAGTAATTCCAGATGCCATTTGGTAATCTTTTTCAGCTTCTTCTTGAATCACATCTACCACATCATCAATTGTAATCCTACCTACCAATACATGTTGCCGGTCAACAACAGGTATGGTCACTAAATCATATTTTCGCATGATGTCAGCCACCTCTTCTTTTGAATTGTGTGTTTTTACATATTTTATATGATCTGACGAATATAAATCTTTAATTAAAGCATTGGGATTTGCGAATAATAAGCGTTTTAAAGACAACACGCCAAGTAACACATCATTTTCATCAACTACATATATGGTATAAACTTGTGCAACATCCTCTGCTTGTCTTCTTAATTCAATCACACAACGTTTAACTGACCATGAAGCTTTAGCTTTAATAAATTCGGACTGCATTAAACCACCAGCAGAATTTTCATCATACTTTAATAAATGTATAACCTCAGAGGCTAAATCTTTATCCTGCATGTGTGAGATGGTTTCATCCTTCTCTTCATCTGTTAATGAACCTAAAATATCAGCTGCATCATCTGAATCTAATTGGTCAATTTGCTCGGCAATTTCTTCTGGTGATAAAGTATCTAATATTTTTTCTTGATAATCTTCATCTAGCTCAACTAATGTATCCGCAGCTCTTTCTTCATCTAATAAGTCAAGTAAGTATTTACCATTTTCTAGACTTAAATGATGAATAATTTCGGCAATGTCAGCAGGGTGTAATTTTCCTATTTCATCATTGATGGAGTCATCATTACGCACCTCAATAAGGTGATTAATATCTGCCAGAAAATCTTTTGATAATTCAAATTTCACAACCTACTTTTTTTGCAAAGGTATTGATTTTACGTTGATTTTACCAAATAGTTGGCTGAAATAGCATATTTTTTATTGTGCTCGATAAACAATAGTTATACACGTTAAGTATTTTAGTTTTCTCGTGATTTATTAAATCGATTTCAATTTATTAATCAAAGTCTAACTCTATATTGGGGTCCCAAAATACTGTTTTCCAATTTTTAATTTGATCTTTTTTGACTTTTATCCCTTCTGACTCCAGTCTTTCTTTCATGGTATTGGGTGTTTCAAAATGCATTTTACCGCTGAGCATACCAAGTCTATTTACGACCCTATGAGCAGGTATTTTATCTTTTAAAGTATGTGATTGATTCATTGCCCAACCAACTACCCTACTTGACTTTGCTGCACCTAAATATTTTGCAATAGCGCCATAAGATGTTGCTCGCCCAGTAGGTATAAGCCGAACGACATCAAAAATATTGGTGTAAAAATCACTCGTCATTATTTTTCGATATACAATGAAAACATTTCGACCAATACAGGTGCATCAGTCAACCTTTCGTCAGTAGTAGATAATTCCACATCACCCAACATAAACTCAAAACCTTCATTACTTTTATCTTGATTGTTTATTAAGGTTAATTCTACATTTGATTCAGCCAGTTTACTTCCTTCTTCAACAAAAATACCTCCAGCATAATCCCAACCAAAACCTGAAAATTTAATATCGGCTTCATTCCATTCTCTAAGTTCCATTAATGACATTCCTAATTTCAGGCCATCTTCTGTTTTAATAGTTTGTTTCCCCTTAATTTCGTAATTTTCATTCCATTTATAATAGCTAGCTTCAATCCATGATGTTGTAGAATTATCCTCATCAGACCAAACAAATTTGATAATATTTCCATTATTAGGATCTGTTAAAACCGTGCTTTGTCGTTCAACAGTTCCTTCAGCATACCAAGCAGTTCTGTCTTCCAAATTTTCTTTCCCAAACTGAGCGATTAAATCTTCTTTTGACAAAATAGTAGCGTAGTCATTAAAGGTATTAAAATCAATTTTTACTTCATCAACATCTTCAATTACTTCTGCAATCGCCTCATTAATTGTATCTGACTGTTCAATCGATTTCATATTCTCAGAATGTTCATTTTCTTGTGTAGTTTCAGCTTCTTGACATGCCGATAATCCCATTATAAAAACCAAACTGCACAAATTCCATTTTTTCATTTTATTATTTTTTTAACTCTTGTAAAGGTATAAAAAATTGACATAAAAATCTAAAATTTGAAGTTTAAATATCCCCCTCTTGGATCATCAATCAGACAAAATTAATTTTTAGCATTAGTGTTAAAACAAAGTTAATCTGCCCAAATTTTACTTGTTATCACACCATGACAAGAATTACATGCTCCAGTTGTAGGTGCAAAACTCATTGAACGTTTAACACCTGCATTATTTGTTACTGTTGGATACAATCCTTGAGAAAAATCAATTTTTTTTGTGGTATAAAAATTACCATTTCCATCTACTTCTATAGATTTAACTAAATCCCCTGTCCCATTAGCACCTGTAAATAAATCAATTGTTAAATTTGGATACGTATTGACTAAAGATGTGTCATAAATCGTACCTGAAGCAGTAAACCAACCTTCTCCACCACCATCTTTAACGTGACAAGTCATGCAATCATTTCCCATTAAATGACTTTCAGTGTCATGAAATGTACTTATTTTAGTTTCATTTCCTTTAGCGCAAGACATCATTAATAGTCCCATTACACCTATAATTGCCAATTTCTTTTTCATTTTTTTATCATTTTGAGGTTATCTTATATTACTATTCACGCATAATATTTTTTTGGGTTGGTAAATTTGGATTAAATGTTTGATTTAGCTCTAATTTGAAATGAATTCAAATAACAAAGCGTGTCTTATCATAAAATATTTTTTGACCATATTTGATAAAAACAAAAAATTAGCATCTATTTACAGTTGCTAATTTTCTATAATGGATTGTAAGTAAAATTTAATTACTGCCTATACTCTTCTTTAACTTCTCCGGTTAAAGTGTTTAAGAAAGCTACAACATTAGTTGTTTCTTCATCAGTTAAATCTTTATTCAATTGTAATTTTGCCATTATTTTAACCGCTTCACTTAAATCTTCAACACTTCCATCATGAAAATAAGGGTATGTTTTTTCAATATTTCTTAATGAAGGTACTTTAAAAATATATTTATCGGCTTCATTTTGCGTTAAATCAAATTTTCCGTTGTCAACGTTTTCACTTTTAGTTAATTCCCAATAGTCTCCAAAAGTTCCAAATTTTTGATAAGAGTTACCACCAAGTAATGCTCCAGAATGACAAGATGTGCATCCCACATCCATAAACGTTTGTAGTCCTTTTTTTTCTTGATCAGTTAAAACTTTAGTGTTACCCGCTAAATAATCATCAAATTTTGAAGGTGTTAATAATTGACGTTCAAATGCACCAATGGCATTTTTTAAATTGTCGTAAGTGAATAATTTTGGGGCATCAGGAAATGCAGCATCAAACAAATCTATATATTCATCTATGGCTTCTAATTTAGCCATTACCTCTTCTTCTGAATGCATAGCCATTTCAACTGGATTTAAAATTGGACCTCCAGCTTGTGCTTCAATATCAGGCTCACGACCATCCCAAAATTGTGCAATATGTAACGCTGCATTTAATGTTGTTGGAGAATTACGTCCACCTAGCTCGCCATCATTACCCTCTGAAAAAGGGTTATTATCTACGCCATAAGTATCTAAATTATGGCAAGTATTACAAGACTGTGTATTGTCTTTTGACAAACGAACATCAAAATATAATTTTTTCCCTAACTTAATTTTAGCATCAGTTGAAGGATTATTAGGATTCTTGGCTTCAGTTGGCAATACTTCAAAAAAGTCAGTTGATTTACTGTAAACCTCAGGATAATTATCTACATAATTATCTTCTACTTCTTCTACAATATCGGTTATTTTTTCACTTGACTCACTACTACAAGCAATGGTTAAAC
>Ga0316206_1002350_pt1 | contig 12946 bp, 8 predicted proteins | sample 6monthpyrite_MG_FD_204942 | JGI IMG/M metagenome (GOLD analysis project Ga0316206, IMG submission 204942) | Microbial mat bacterial communities from mineral coupon in-situ incubated in ocean water Damariscotta River, Maine, United States -... | ecosystem: Environmental > Aquatic > Marine >...
TATAAAGAAGACTCTAAATCACCATCATCAACATCTCTATAATCAGAATTTTGATAATTACGTCTGTTGATATTTTCTTCAGCAGTAACGTCTCTCCATTTTAATCTTCCCGGTGTGTTGGTAATATATTCTGACATTCCTTTTCTTAACATTGGAATAACGTCAATAGGGTATTCATTTCCTAATTCATCCGTTCTAATTAAAATTAATTTAGGATTATTAGATATTCCTTCAAAAAGACCATCAAATACTTCTGTTTGAATAATTTCTGAAGCTTCTTTATAAAATTGATCATTTTGTTTTTCAATCGCTAAATCTACAATTTTATTTAATTCAGTCATTAACATTACTTCTTGTGCATACATTCCCGACTTAAAATTACCACTTGTATCTTTACCGTCAGACGATAAATAAACAGTTGTTGGTTCACCAGTAAAATAATCAATGTTATTTTGAGATTTAGTTCCCATTCTTAAACCATTGTTCATTGTTGTGTCATTTTCTTGTGGCATATAGTCAATTGCAGAAATTCTTTGAAATCTAATTCTTTCAAATTCATGTAAGTATTCTTTTAAACCGTGAACATCATATAAAACTTGCATGTTTTTTTCATCAATTCTCCCATCATTACCTAAAACTTTAGTTTTAAATACGTTCCCTCTAAATGGTCTAAACTCATCAAAATCTTCATGAGATAATGGTCTATAAACATCCATTACCCATTCCGACACATTACCAGCCATGTGGTATAAACCGTAATCATTTGGCCAATATGAATCTACAGGTGCAGTAATGTCAGCAGCATCATTTAATGCACCAGCAGCTCCCATATAATCACCTCTACCTCTAACAAAGTTAGCTCTAATGTCTCCTTGAAACTCTTGATTATCTTGTCTAACCCAGTGACCTGTCCAAGGGTATGTTCTTCTGTTTTCAATAATACCGGGGTCTTCTGCATTAGTCATTGCACCAACTAAACCATAGTATGCAAATTCCCATTCAGCTTCAGTTGGAAGTCTGTAACGTGGTAATAATATACCATCTTCCATTCTCACAATTCTTTGACCTAAATCTTTCTTTTTTCCTGACCAACCATTTTTAGGGTTTAAGTCTGTTAAGTAATTTTCTTTTTCTTCACCTGGGTGATATTGTCCCGCTAAATAAGCATCAGTTGAAAAAGGTTCACCTGCTTGATCAGGATTCATAGCCAAAATTCCTTCTCTGTATAAAATAAATTCATTCACACGGTCTGTTCGCCATTTACAAAAGTCGTTTGCTTGAGTCCAACTTACACCAACAACTGGATAGTTTTGGTAAGCAGGGTGTCTTAAGTAATATTCTACATAAGGTTCGTTGTAAGCCATAGGTGAACGCCAACATAAAGTATCTGGAAGCGCATTTTTATAAATCATTGGATAATCTTCATACGTTCTTTTTATCCAATATAAATATTCTAACCAGTTAAAGTTAGTTACCTCAAATTGATCCATGTAAAAAGAAGAAACAGTTACACGTCTAGGTATATTATTCCATTCATACGTCACATCTTGCTCCGCTCTACCCATGGTAAATGTTCCACCTTCAACCAAAATTAAACCTGGTCCAGTTTCTTGATCAAAATATGGGACTTTTTGAAATCCTCCGTTGTTTGGGTTGTTGTATTCCCAACCAGTCGTATTTGATCTTTCTTTTCTACATCCAATTAATGCAATTGCTGCAAAAAATACAATCAGTATTCTTTTACCTTTCATACTATGTTGTTTATTTAATATATTCATTTTAATTTCCAAGTTTTGTACTATAACACATTCTTTTTATTTGGTTACACCTTTTAAAAAGATGGACATGAAATAGTTCTAAATTTTTTCGGTTTCTTTTTACAATTAAAGTTAAATCCTAATGACAATTCATGTGAACCACCACTCGCATTTGTTAATTTTGACGTTGTAATATCATAACTGTACCCAAATCTAAATGTTCCGGCATCAATTCCAACTGATAATATAAACGCATCACCTTCTCTCCACCAAGCACCAGCGGTAAATGAACCATACTTAATATACATACCAAGATTTAATTGCATAAATCCATCTTGATACATATATATAATGTTAGGCGATAATGATGTTGAATTTGAATATTTTGAAGTTTTCCCTAGTGGAATATTTGTTCCAATTGTCCCTGTATATCTTATTGGCATATTAGAATTACCTAATATTAAAGTTTCTTCTGGCCTATTTAAGTGATGTGCAGAAAATCCAATATAAAATTGTTTAGAATACCCAACTATACCAGCTGAAGCATCAAAAAAACCTCTTGTACCCCAACCATTGTCTAATAATGTTCCTCTTGGTACATCTCCTGTAGAATAAATAAAACCTCTACGCGGGTCAATCATATCTCCAAACGTTAATTTATTCCAATCTAAAAACTTTTGATTCCAAGTAGCTTGTGCACCAAACAATAAAGTGAATTTACGGCTAACTTGTAGGTGATAAGAATAGGCTAAACTTATGGTTGACCAATTAATTGTGTTTTTACCAGCCATATCATTTGTAACCATAATAGCTATTCCACCATGAAGCGCATTAACAAATTGATCATAAGATACACTGTTGGTAACAAATGCCCCAGTTATTGATGGCCATTGATTTCTGTAATTCAAATTTAATCTCGGACAGCCATGTGTACCTGCCATAGCCGGGTTTAAATATATCGGATTGGCATAAAATTGAGTAAATGCAGGGTCTTGTGCTTTAGCATAACTTGTGCAAACAAGCATTGTTATTAATAAAATTAAACTTTGTATGTACTTTACTTTCATATAAATGTATAGCCTTTCAAAACTTTATTACGCACTTTTTAAGGATTGGTTACATTATTTTTCCTCTTAAATTGCAATAATAACTATTTTTGTTCGTTTTTAAAAGAAAATAAAAGAAGTCTTTTATTTAAAATGATGTTCAAATGAAAATATTATTATTGTTAGGTGTGATTTTGGGGCAAGTATTTGCGTTTTCTCAGAGTAAAAGTTTTTCGTTTAATATTCAATGGGATAAAGACGTTAAACGTTGTGTGCCATGCGATTTTGATCCGGTAAGTAAAAATGTTTATGCTGTTAAAAATATTTATACTGGCTTAAAAGGTGATTTTAATTTTACATACACTATAAATAATATGTCTTATGTAGAGGTTGATTTACCATCTTATACAAATAAGTCTTATTTTCAAACTGATACAGATGTTCAAGTGAAGTTTGGTAAATCTAGTGTTGAAAACTATTTATTATTACGTGTTAATCCATTTATGAATCAAAATGGACAAATCAAAATGATTGATAAAATTGATGTAACTGTTAATTATGAAGCGAAACCTATTAATCAATACAAAGTCGCTACCTTTGCTCCCGAATCTGTTTTAAAAAATGGAACTTGGTATAAATTTGGAGTAGATAAGTCTGGAGTTTATAAACTAGATAAAACAGCTCTAGAATCTATAGGGATTAATACTTCAACTTTAAATCCGCAACAAATTAATATTTATGGTAATCATATCCCTGAATTGCCTGAATCAAACTCGGCTTATCATCCAGATGATTTGCAAAAAAACGCTATTTTTATTCAAGGAGAATCTGATGGTGTGTTTAATGCGTCTGACTTTATTTTATTTTATGCAACGGGTCCTATAGTTGAAACTTGGGATACAGGTAATGGATTTAAATTAAAACAAAACAACAATGATTCTTTAACGTATTATTATTTACAGATTGGTGGAGGTGCAGCACCCAAAAGAGTTCAAAGTATATCTAATTCTAATGCGTCTGTTACAAATACAGTAACAACAAGTAATGGTGCAGTATTGCATGAACTTGAAACAGATAACTTAATAAGTTCAGGAGATAATTGGTTAGGTGAAGTGTTTGATATTGAGTTGGCGCACACGGTTAACTTTAATTTACCGAACATAAGTATCTCTAGTCCTGTTAATATAGAAACAGCTGTTGCAGTTAAAATGAAAAATGGTACGGGTAGTTTTGATGTGCTTGTTAATAATTCGGTAATTGATAATTTAACAGCTTCTAGTAATACGTCTGCTTATGATATGGGCGTCAATCATGTATCAACATCCTCATTTAATGCGTCATCTTCTAATGTAAGTGTTCAAATAAAGTTAAATCGTTCAGCTGCTTCAACAATTGGTTGGCTTAATAAGGTCACGTTAAATTATAGACGCAATTTATCTGCTTCATCCAATCAGTTTTTATTAAGAGATTGGAATTCTGTTGGCACGTCAAATATTTCAAAATTTAACATTACAAATGCCAATTCTTCAACTCTGATTTGGGAAGTTACAGACCCAAGAAATGTAAAAGGAATATCTGGAGCCTTATCAGGTTCAACATTGTCTTTTACACAAGCAACTGATACTTTAAGGTCTTTCGTGGTGTTTAATTCTACTCAAACTTATACGCCAATCTTTATAGGTGAAATTGAAAATCAAAACCTACATGCATTAGCCCAAGTTGATTATTTAATTGTAACCCATGCTGATTTTAAAACACAGGCCGATAGATTAGCTGATTTGCATAGAAATAGAGGGTTGAGTGTAAATGTAGTTGAAATTCAAAAAGTATATAATGAGTTTTCAAGTGGACTTGCCGACCCAGTGGCAATTCGCTGGTTTGCAAAAATGTTTTATGACAGAGCAATTACGCAAGGTACTCCACCTCAGTCTTTATTGTTATTTGGTGATGGAAGTTTTGACGCTTTAAATCGATTTGATAATAATTCAGCATTTATTCCATCATACAGAAGTAAAGATAAAACATATAACAACAGTACTATTTCATTTATTTCATCTTATACTTCAGATGACTTTTTTGGGATTTTAGATGATTCTGAAGCCATGGCCGCATCTGATTTAATAGATTTAGGCGTTGGTAGAATTTCATGTGCAACTTTAGAAGAAGCAACTGCAGTTGTTAATAAAATTCAACATTATATGAACTTTGGTTCAACTCTGTTTCCGTCTGTTACAGGCGTGTCTGAAAATGGAGGTTATAATTCTACTTTTGGAGATTGGCGAAACAAAAACGTATTGATTGCAGATGACGAAAATTATGCGCAATTTGTACAAGATTGTGAGGGATTAAGTGATTCAATTGAATTAAATCATAACGAACTAAATACAATTAAACTATATTTTGATGCATATCAACAAATTATTACCTCAGGTGGACAGCGATACCCTGAAGTTGAAGCAGCACTTAATCAGTCCATTGAGCAAGGCGCTTTGACTTTTAACTATGTTGGTCATGGAGGCGAAACAGGGTTATCTTTAGAACGTGTAGTCTCAATTCCAATGATTGAAGCGTGGACAAATGTTCATAATTTACCACTTTTTATTACAGCTACTTGTGAATTTACACGTTTTGATGACCCCGAAAGACGTTCTGCTGGAGAAATCATGTTTTTATTGCCAAATGGAGGGGCAGTAACTATGTTAACCACAACCCGTTTAGTTTATATTTCAACCAACTCTACACTTTTAAAAAACTTATATTCCATTTTGTTTGATGAAGTAAATGGAGAGCCGTTATCTATGGGGGAAATCATTAGACAAACTAAAAATTTAACAGCAGGTGATGTAAACATGAGGAACTTTACTTTAATTGGTGACCCTGCGTTGCAATTAGGTAAACCAAATCCTAATATTGTTACCGATAGTATTAATGGTGTTGAAATTACTGGGGCAATTGACACATTAAAAGCCTTAACATTGATTACCATTAATGGACATATTGAAGATTATCAAGGTAATGAATTGACAAATTATAAAGGTATTGCTTACCCAACTGTTTTTGATAAAGTGAAAATTAAATCAACTTTAGCACAAGATCCCGAGTCTCCAAAAATGAATTTTGATGTGCAAAATAATATCATATATAAAGGTAAAGTTACGGTTGCAAATGGTAAATTCAAATTCTCATTTGTCGTGCCAAAAGATATTGATTATGCTTACGGAAAATCTAAAATCAGTTACTATGCAGAAAATGGAATAGACGATAAAGTAGGGGTGGACACCTCAATTGTAATTGGTGGAATTAATCCTAACGGCATTGTTGATGAAATAGGTCCTGAAATATCACTGTATATGAATGATGAAAATTTTGCGAACGGAGGGTTGACAGATACAAAACCACTCTTTTTAGCTAAAGTTGCTGACGAAAATGGATTTAACACAAGTGGAAATGGTATTGGTCATGATATTACGTTAATTTTAGACGGAAATACAGCAAATCCTTATACTTTAAATAACTATTACGAGTCGGATTTAGACACTTATAAAAGTGGACAAGTTAAATTCCAATTTATTGATTTAGAAGAAGGACAACACCAATTGATGTTTAAAATATGGGATGTCAATAACAATTCATCTGAAGCCACATTAGAATTTGTAGTTGTTAAAAAGGAAGAGATAACTATAAAACATTTATTAAACTTTCCAAATCCATTTACAACACGAACCGAATTTTATTTTGAGCACAACCAAGTGTTTAATAATTTAGAAACAAAGGTGGAAATTTATACAGTGTCAGGTAAGTTAGTGAAAACAATTTATCAAAATGTGAATACATTTGCATTTAGATCTGAAGGGATAGAATGGGACGGAAGAGATGAATATGGAGATAAATTGGCCAGAGGTGTTTATGTTTATCGTCTTTCTATAAAAACTCCAGATGGAGAAAAAGCGAATAAAATTGAAAAATTAGTAATTTTGTAACAATACACACAATATAATTTTCTTTAATACGTATATTTGTAAAGATATTAACTGATAATGAAAAAAATAATTACAACAATAACACTTTTGTTTGCTGGTTTGGCATCATTTTCACAAAATGTGGGAGGAGGAACTCAGACTGATAAGGCTAATGATGTTCAACTTAATACCATAACAACTGCAGTGCCATTTTTAATCATTACACCAGACTCTCGTGCTGGAGGAATGGGAGATGCAGGTGTTGCAACCTCAGCTGATGTTAATTCTTTTCATTGGAATACCGCTAAATTGGCATTTTCTAAAGAAAAAACAGAATTTGGCGTGTCTTATTCTCCTTGGTTACGTCAATTGGTTGACGACATTCATTTGTCGTACTTATCAGGTTATACAAAACTAAGTAAGCGGCACACAATTGGAGGTTCTTTACGTTACTTTTCGTTGGGTAATATCACTTTTACCGATAATTTAGGAAATCCAATCAGAGATTTTAATCCAAATGAATTTGAAGTTTTGGGAGGGTATTCATTCAAATTGTCAGACAATTTTGCCGTTGGAATGAATGCTAAATTTGTGTATTCAAATTTAACAGGAGGACTAGGTGTTGGTTCGTCAACGTCTAAAGCTGGAATTGCAGGTGCAACTGATTTGTCTTTCCAATATTTTAATGATGAAATTGATTTAGGAAAGTATGATGCCACTTGGTCTGCAGGAGCAACTATTTCTAATATCGGAAATAAAATATCTTATACAGATGCTTCTACAAGAGATTTTTTGCCAACAAATTTAAGGTTAGGGACTGCCTTAAAATTAAAATTTGATCAATACAATTCTTTAACTACTACAGTCGATTTTAATAAATTATTAATTCCAACTTTACCTTTTAGAGATCCAGATGATGTAACAAATGTTATTTCTGGAAAAGAAAATAATGTTGGTGTTGTTGCAGGTATGTTACAATCATTTTATGATGCGCCCGGTATTGTAACACAAGATGCTACAACCGGAGAATATACAGTAACACCCGGTAGTAAGTTTAAAGAAGAAATGAGAGAGATTAACATAGGTGGAGGGATAGAATATTGGTATAGTGATGTTTTAGCTGTAAGAACAGGGTATTTTCATGAGTCAGCATCTAAAGGTAATCGAAAGTATTTAACTTTTGGGGCGGGTTTATATTATAGTGTTTTTGGAATAGATGTGTCTTATTTAGCATCCGTTACGCAAAATAATCCACTAGCCAACACCATAAGATTTTCACTTAAATTTAAGTTTTCACAAGCTGTTTCTGCTGCGTCAACAGGAAATAAACATGAACTTTAGAATTGGATTTGGAGTAGATATTCATCAGTTAGAAGAAGGTAGAGATCTTATTATTGGTGGTGTAAAATTTGATTCTTCTTTTGGTTCTGTTGGACATTCTGATGCAGATGTGCTTTTGCATGCCATTTGTGATGCCATTTTAGGCGCTGCAAATCTAAGAGATATAGGTTTTCATTTTTCTGATACTGACCCCAAATATAAAGGGATAGATAGTCGTATATTACTTACTGAATCTTATAAGTTAGTGAATGAAAAAGGCTATAAAATAGGGAACATAGATGCTTCGGTTTTACTCGAAAATCCAAAAGTAAATCCGTATATTGAAGACATGCAAAAAATAATTGCCAATATTTTAGAAGTCGATATTGATGCCATTTCAATTAAAGCCACTCGTGGTGAAAAAATGGGATATATTGGTGAAGGAAAAGGAATTCAAGCGTACTGTAATGCGCTTATTTATAAGGTGTAAAATATTTATTATGCCATTTAAGAATTGAATTGCGCTATAAAAATAATCGCCTAATTTTAAACTATAATATACCAATTATACTTTGAAGTGATTTTTGATTGAAATGAAAAAAAGCGCATTTCAATGTTAATTCGGTATTATTTTAGTTTCTCCAAGTTGTTCAGATTTTATCTGAAAAGTGTCATGATTACGAATAGAATCTTGTTCTAACTTTTGATTCTCACATCCGAACAAGAAAACACTTATGAATAAAAAAAATATTCTTCATATTTGTCTAGTTTTTAATGAATGCAAACCTTAGTTTAGACAAAATTAGGGTTTTATTAAACCTTAAATAAGCCAGTTTATTAACACAATTAACCACCTGTGAACCATTTTACCACATCATTTCCATTTGCATAAAGTAAGAGGGACAGTAATAAAATCATACCAGCTGCTTGGGCGTATTCCATAAATTTTTCATTTGGTTTTCTTCCAGAAATCATTTCGTAAAGTAAAAACATAATGTGACCACCATCCAATGCAGGAATAGGTAAAACATTCATAAACGCTAATACGATTGAAATAAACGCTGTATTCATCCAAAATGAATGCCAATCCCAAGTAGGAGAAAACATACCGCCAATTGCACCAAAACCACCAACAGACCCAGCTCCTTTTGATGTAAATAAATATTTCATTTGTGAAACATAATCACTCAACGTTTGAATCCCTAAGCTAAATCCTTCTGAAATACTTTCAGTAAATGAATAGTGTTTGGTTTGAATTTTGTTTAAGTCAAAATTAATACTTTTTATGCCAACAGTTCCTAATGAATCTACAGATACAGGTAAAGTCATTTCCGAATTATTTCTTACAAATTTAATGTCAATAGTTTTATTTTTATTCGCTTTTAATTGAGTAGAAAATTCATCCCAAAAATTAATATTTATCCCATTTACAGCTAAAATACTATCACCTTTCATAAATCCTGCTTTCATAGCAGGTCTGTCAACTATAATTGAGTCTATAACTGGGTATATTCTCGGCACAAAACCTCTAATAGCACCTTCAGTAAACATAGTCATGTCAATATCTTCAGGTAGTGTAATGGTTTGAGTAGAACCATCAGCGTGTAAAACTTCAATATTTCTGGCATCATGAATGGCAATGTCTGCAGAAATTGACAATATATTAAACGGAACTTCACCTTCTATTTTTAAAATTTTATCGCCATCTTTAAACCCATATTGTTCAAAGTGTTCGTGAACAGCAAATCCGTGGTCTAATTGATCATTTGTTAGGTAGTCTCTTCCCCAAACAAAAACAACCATCATATAAATTAAAATACCAACAATAATATTTACGGTTACACCTCCAACCATAATGATTAATCTTTGCCAGGCTGGTTTTGCTCTAAATTCCCATTCTTGAGGTTCTTTAGCCATTTGTTCCTTGTCCATAGATTCGTCTATCATTCCTGATATTTTAACGTATCCACCTAAAGGAATCCAACCGATACCCCATTCGGTACCGCCAATTTTTTTCTTAAACAATGAAAATTTATAATCAAAAAATAAATAAAATTTTTCGATTCTCGTTTTAAATTTGCGTGCAGGTAAATAGTGTCCAAATTCGTGTAAAACGATTAATAATGATAAACTCAGTAATAATTGCCCGCCTTTAATTAAGTATTCCATGTAAGATTAAAAAATTGAAAGCCAAAGATAAATAACTTATGGCAATAAACAATTGACAACTCAAGTTAAAAGTAAATAATTAACAGATTTTAGGCGTTTTAAAAAATTCGACAGCTTAAAATAGCGGTATCATCAACAAATTTTTTATTTCCCCTCCATTCGTCTAATTTTCCGAAAATAATACCATTTAAATCTTCCATAGATAATGGATAAAAAGATTTAACAACTTTTGTTAGCCTATCGGTCTCATATTGTTCTTCTGATTCGTTTTCGAGTTCAACTACACCATCAGTATATAAAATAAGTGTTGTATTTGGTTTTATATCGACTTCTTCTGATTCTAAAAATGGAATTTCTTCAAGCATTCCTAACCCAATACAACCTTTGTTTAGTATTTTAGTTTCTGTTTTTCGAATTAACAAGGGCCAGTTATGCCCGGCATTTATGTATTTTAATTTACGGTTTTTAGCGTTGTATTTTCCAATAAAAAATGTAATAAATTTTTCGCCATTTGCATTTGTAAAAACGGTTTTATTTAATTCTTTAATCAAATATTCTAATTCAAAATTTTGATAAGTAAATAGCGTTCTTAGCGTGGCTTGAAAATTAGCCATTAACATTGCTGCAGCTACACCTTTTCCTGATACATCTGCAATACAAATTATAAATTCATTTTCGTTTAACTGAATATAATCATAATAATCTCCACTCACTTTATGGTGAGGAATATATTTAGCCGAAATGTCTAATTTAGAATTGTTGGGTAAATTAGAAGGAAATAAAAGTTTTTGCATTTCGGATGCGACCTCTAATTCTTTTTTGAATCCTTCTTGTTTAATGGTTTCTTTAGCTAATCTTTTATTTTCAATCGCAACAATAATAATGTTGGTTAATGTTTGAATAAAATTGAGATTGGCGAGTGGATTTTTTTTATGAGATTGACTGAGTCCACCTACAATAAGATATGCAAGCGCTTTTTCTTTGTGAATAATTGGAATTATTACTTCAAATTTATTAAGGGTTTCGTTATTTGAAGATTCTATTACAGTTATTTCTTTAAATCTTAAAATATCACTTTCAATGTCTTTTATTGTTCCTTTTACGCCTGTTTTTTGAAGAACATTCCAAGATTTTTGCTTGTTGAATAAAATAGATTTTTTTATACCTAACTGTTCTTTTAAAATATAATTATAAATGTTTAAAATTTCAGAAACAGTTTGATTAGAATTAATGGCATTAGTAATTTCTAGCAAAGATGTTAGTTTAAAATCTTTTGATTTTAGCTTGTTCTCTAGATCAGTTAATATTTTTTCTGAAACGTAAGTCATAAATTTTCAATAATTGAAGGTAATTTTCTAACGGCAGCCATTTCTTTCATTCTAGTTCTAGCATCAATACATGGAGAACCAAAATAAGTGCCTCCGGCTGTCAAATCTTTTCCAACTCCTGATTGTGCATGAACAGTAACATTGTCGTGAATAGTAACATCAGACGTGACACCAACTTGCCCCCAAAGTGTAACATTATTTTTTATTGTCACACAACCAGCTACTCCTACATTAGCGGCAAACAAACAATTTTCGCCTACTACTGTATCGTGTCCAACTTGAACTTGATTGTCAATTTTAGTTCCTTTTCCTATAACTGTATCTCCGGTAACTCCTCTGTCAATTGTCGATAATGCACCAATTTCAACGTTGTCTTCAAGAATGGTTCTTCCACAAGTGTGAAGTCTATCATAACCAGTTTCCTTTTTTTTGTAATAAAACGCATTATGTCCAATAACGCTATTTGGTCCAACAATTACATTGTTACCTATAATTGTGTAATCACATAAAACAACTCCTGAATGAATGATTGAGTTTTCACCTATTACAACGTTATGCCCAATACTTACATTAGGATGGATTATTGTAGAATCTGCTTTTTTAAAATTTTCAGCAGGATTAGATTCCCATTTTTTATAGTTTCTAAAGTGTCGTGTTAAGGTGTTAAAAGTGTCAAATGGGTGCTCGGAAATAATAAGTGCTTTTCCGTCAGGAATATCATCAATTTTTTTATCGATTATAATAACATCAGCTAAACTATTGATTGCTTTTTTGTAATATTTTGGATGATCAACAAAAACTATATCCCCTTTTTCAACTTTGTGAATTTCATTTATTCCGGTTATTTTAACATTTTTGTTGCCGGTAAAATTACAGTTAATAATATCAAGAATTGATTGTAAAGATTGAGGCTGATCAAATTTCATGTACTAACATTTTATTATAATTGTTAAAATTAGTACAAATCAACCAGTGAAAATGCAAGGTTACACTAACTTATAAATAATAAATTGTTAATGAGTGTGGTGTTAGACTTTTTTACTACTGTTATATACGCCAATAAATAAAAAGAATACTGAGATAATGATGGCTATTAAAATGAATGGTTTAAATTCAAAATTATCCAATTTGAATAAGAATACAGACGCTAAAAACATGTTGCATAGCAGTACAATTAAAAAAATGACCTTACTTAATAAGTTGTGCTTATCTGTTGACCAACCTAGTAGATTGAGTTGAATACTCAAAAAATATAAAATTGAAATCCCAATAATTATGTGCCAATATTTACTAAATGGAATAATATCAAAAAGAATTAAACCGGAAAATATAATTAAGCCGAAATTAAAAAATGTAATGAGTACAAT
>Ga0316206_1002352_pt1 | contig 12932 bp, 17 predicted proteins | sample 6monthpyrite_MG_FD_204942 | JGI IMG/M metagenome (GOLD analysis project Ga0316206, IMG submission 204942) | Microbial mat bacterial communities from mineral coupon in-situ incubated in ocean water Damariscotta River, Maine, United States -... | ecosystem: Environmental > Aquatic > Marine >...
TTACTTCAACGTGGCTGCTCAGGTTGCCACTGGCTAGCTTCAGATCAAGGCAGAAAATGTGAGTTTATAAATATAAATGTCCATTTTTTAACACCGATATGGAGCTAGCCAGGGGTGAGCTGAGTAGTCACAACTAAAAGCCGGCTTTCTTGTACCACTCTTGCGCTATTTCCTGGTTCTTCTCAACGCCCTTGCCTTCTTCATACATCATTGCAATCGTCGTCATAGAACCCAGCATATTTTGCTCTGCCGCCTTTTTAAACCAGACTAGTGCTTCAGCAAAATCCTGGGGTACGCACTCGCCTTCCATGTACATAAAACCCAAGCCGTGTTGCGCGATTGCATCACCCTGCTCTGCTGAGCTCTTCATATAATGAAAAGCATGCTCGTCATTGGCCACTACACCCAAACCATTTTGATACATGATAGCGACTTTGTGTTGAGCATCTGCATTACCCGCATCTGCAAACTGTAGTAACAATCGCATTGCCTGAGTAAAATCTCTCGACTCAAACGCTGCAAAGCCACTTGCTAGTCCAGGATCTATCATTGGTTGATTTTCAGACATGGTAAACCTCTATATTAGTTGGGGGGAGTCTTTCGCCGCTTCCTTAAATGGCACCTTTTAAGGATATATCAAGGCGCAACAACAGCGAATACCCCCAATGGGGAGAATAATTCTCATTTCATTTAGCATTTTAACAGAAACTCGAACACCACATAAACTGAGTAGGACTGTGGAATAAGCTTACTCATTAGGTATTTATTCAACAAATCCCTTGATTTTTAGCTGTTTGGCCTTAGAATTCGGTGCCCTAGATGCGATTAGGCAGAAATTGGTGACACACCCCTCCCTATAGGGATATATAGACGGCTTATGAGTCTGCTATACTATCGCGCATTCATAAAAGGCGACTATTACTGCCTTTTTAAGTGATTAATCTATTTCAAATATCGCTGGCGATAACGCCAACGATATGACTAAACATGGTCTTTACCAGGAGTTAGCTATGAACCAAGAATACTACGATACAGTTGTTAAGCTGGAAAAAGATGGTATTGATCCAGAATACATCCAGGGCTGGCAGGGTGGTTACGTATGTAACCCAGAGCGTGAAGAACAACGTGTAACAGAAGCTTACACAGCGGGCTTCGAAGATGGTAGCGATCACAACACAGATAACGCTGCTAACTTCAAAGCTTAATTTTAAGCTTAAAAGTTACAAAAAAAGGCCGGATTTATTCCGGCCTTTTTGCATCCGGCGCTTTTTTCGGGGTCGGAGTCAAATCAATCGGAGCGGAATAGCACAGTCAATAAACAAAGATATCTGATTTGACTCCGACCCCTGACAAAGAAAAACTAAGCCATCAATTTCGCAATCTGCGAAAGAAAATTAGCCGGACCTATCCCCAACCCTTTATCAGTCCCTTTGCGAATATCATTCAGCTCATTTTGTGATAATGCTTGCTGACATAAATGAATATAGACTTCACGTGATTTCAGGTCTAACGAGTGAATTGGCAATCGACTTATCAAAAAGTCACAAAAAACACGATGCGGCGTCACCAGCTTATCCGGCTTACCTAACGCATTAGCGTGATAACTTGAATACGCATACTCATCCGCTTGTTTAACAATACCGGACGCACCGGATTGAGTTCAATATAACGATAACAGGCCAACAAATAATGTTCAGTATCAACGAGATTGGCTTTATAACGGCCTTCCCATAAAGAACCACTGCGCTGATAGCAGCGATTAAAATATTACACATAACGTCGACCAATAGATTGCATGGTACGAGGCAATGATTCAGCAGTAGCCGGTGTCGCCAGAATATGCAGATGATTATGCATGAATACCCATGCGTGCACAGACAGCTCATGCTGATTCGATGCTTCACATAAGCATTGATAAAGAAAACGGAAATCGTCAACACCCACCAGAATAGGATCACGATTGTATCCTCGCACGACCACATGCTGGAGTTGGTTAGGCAGAAAAATACGCGGCCTTCTTGGCATAGCAACCTCCTTGTTACTCAATGCATTTCGAATAGAATGCTAATCCTCACCCGGGACTTGACCAGTACATAACCTAATGAAATTTACATAATTCTCCTTAAGTTAATGGCATTGTTGCGGTGAAAGAAGTCGCCTTTAGTAATCTCCTTAAATGTCCGCTTTGCTCAAAAACTCGATTATTTATGCATTCTAAATGGCCAATTTATGATACCAAAATGCGGTCAAACTATAGTTCCGTGCACAAGCCCTTATGGAACTAATTTACCCCCTAGGTAATTTTTTATATTATGATATAAAAAAGATTATAAACATATGGTTGTATCAGGCCGTAAAGCACGTGTTTTACGGCTCGTTTTATAAGCTTTTGATAAAACCGGCATAATGCCATTTTTGGGGTTAAGTTGAATATTTAGATTTGCGCGAACCCATAATTTGGTCATGCTATATAGGCCTTAGTTGGTCAATTAATGTTGTACGGTCATCTAACTCAAATTGTATGCAAGGTCGCTAAACACAGAGTAGACATTTAGTCTTCTTTAATACATATGACAGTATCGCAACATTTTTCGAAATGTTGACTTTATGACGGTGTAAATAATGTTGTGTAACTACCATTGTTAAATGTAGTTAGTTGTTCTTTGAACTCAATTATAAACCGACTCAATGCAGCTTCCCAATTCCTAACTGGTATCGTCCATTTTTTTGCCAAGCCATCGGTTGGAAATAACTTTCTTTTCTTTACTGCTTTTCGAATAACATAGAAATAAATACCGGTTGATTGAGCTTTATTCTTTAGAGAAGAACGAGATGAAAATATATTTCTACACGCAGTCAGACATGATGATGGGTCGTTACGCGCATATAGATAGAATACAGGGTGCAATAGTTGCCGGAGTTTCACATTCAGCCCAAGATATACAGCTGAGCTAACCGGGTCTGGGATTAGTTCGATTCGCCAAAGTGAAAATAGCGCGATGAGATTCGGCGACTGCCAAACCTGAGCACGCGTTTTATGCGCGGCCCGCAGGGCGAATCCCATGGAAGGTGTGAGTTGTCGAACCGGCGTACCCATAAAGGAGCCGGATTTTGAATCCGGCGCGTCTACCAGTTCCGTCACCTCGGTTATCAGGTAGCGTACGCTCTTCCCGCCTCTCTTTTTTCGACAGTTATTCATCGATTAATTGAATCGCTGCGCTCAAGATAGAGGCAGGAATACATAAAGGTTAACTGAACAATTTACCATAACCTTCAATGTGAACGCTGGCACCGATTGAGCGTAGAGCATCCCAGAGAATGACCTGGTTACTTGTGATCATTGACACGCCAAGCGTCTTTTCCACGGCGTCGATGATGCCCACTGAGCGTTGGCCATTACCGGCCACGAACACAGCATCCGCATCCGACTCTGCCACTACCTTGACGATCCAGTCGTATAGGCTTTGCGGTGTGATGTACTTTTGACCGCTCTGTAGTCCACACGGAGCATGGTGAACCACGCGGAAACCAGCTTGCTCGAAGTAATTTGCCCCTAGCCCATCCAGGTCGGCGTCGAACCACGGCGGATTGATAATTGCTAGCCGTTTGGCGTTCAGTTGCGTTAGTGCCCGTTCCGCTGACAGGCAAGTCGAAACCAGTGGAATATTTCGTGCCCGTGGACGCAGGCGTTCGATCAGGGCTCGTTCCCCGTCCGGGCCGTGTTTGTAGGCCGAGCTGGTGAATGCTAAGCACAGGGCATCTAGCGGCGAAGCCGCCAAACTTTCCACGGCCTCGTCAACGCAGGGCGGCAGGGTGAACATAGTCACCGGATTGTGAGGGATCTTTTCGTCCATCTCACCACCGGCACGCATGGCAGAGAAGTATAGGCGGCTGCCATGGATGGTGATTTCATCGGTCGCCATTGCTTGTAATTCCGATTCTGGTCCAACATCGGCGTGTGGTACCACTGCGCCGATACGGATCAAGCGGTTCCAGCCGTCGGGGCGGAATAACGTTGCGGCATTGCCTTCGGCCTGAGCCGGGTCTAGTATTTTATTCACAGAACGCTCCTTTTTTTCTCCAAAGATTGAAAGGCTCAAGGGCCTTGCTACTGGTGTACTTGCGTACCTTCATCGGCCACTGATCAGGGAAATGCGCCAGCATCCGATACGTGCCACGATAGTCAAACCCCGCTTTGGCAGCATCGTCCCTGTCGACCGCGTAGATCACTTCGTCGATGCCAGCGAATAGGGCGTTCAGGTAGCACATAGCGCAGGGTTCGCCTGATGCCAGGAGCGTCGTACCCTGCAAATGGTGGGCCCCAACGGCACGACAGGCATCTCTGATAGCCTCAACTTCTGCATGTGCAGTTGGGTCATGATGTTCCAGAACGCGGTTAACACCGCGCCCCAGAATTTCACCGTTGGCATCTACGACATAAGCCGTGAAAGGGATTCCACCATCATGAACATGTTCAGTGGAGTAGGCTACTACCTCCTCCATTATCTGCTTGAAGCGAGCAGAAAGATTATCAGACATAGGTATCTCCTAGCCGGGTGTATTGTCCTTCACGGAAGTGTGCAGAACTGGCGATTTGCTTAGGCGAAAAAGTCATGTGTTGCCTCCTGTAGTTGTTTATTTTTTCTCGCGTTGATATAGGTTCACTAAGAGACAATCTCTAGTCATCGGTTTGAAGTTTGTCGCTACTGGCGAGCTTCAACCAAATGACACCAGCAATAATGACTGCTAACCAGATTGACTGAATCAAGGTGAGTGATTGGTCGAGAAGTATGCTGCCGAAAACTGCCGAACCTATCGCGCCAATGCCAGCCCATACTGCGTACCCAATCCCAATATCGATTGTTCGCAGGGCAACGCTCAGTGCAAATAGGGTGAGCAGGAAAAATACAAAAGTAGAGATCGACCAGCTCAGCACGGTGAAAGCTTGGCTGCTTGCGACGCTGAGCGCGTAAGCGATTTCAAAAACTCCGGCGAGTAGTAGCATCATCCACGCTTGCTTACTACTTGTATGTTCTTTTGTTATTGTCGTCATAACTATTTCCTTTTAGGGTAGATGGTGATTGAATAATTGACATGATGAATACTTTAGCCGCTCCTCATGCGGCTCCACTGAGACGAAGGCCGATAACGCCTCCGATTACAAGGCTGATTCCGCAGATCTTTTTCAAGGTCAGTCGCTCCCCGAAAAATATGGCACCCAGAATGACAATTCCGACGCCTGCAACGGATGTCCAGATTGAGTAGCCAACGCCGACATCGAAAACGAGAAGGGCGAGGCTGAGAAAAAAGGTAGCGATTGCACCGCTGACGAGGGTAGCTATGGTCCACCAAAGATTAGTGAACCCTTTCGCATTCCCGGCAGATATTGCAACTGCAATTTCAAAAATTACGGCGATTCCAAGATATATCCAGCTGGTCATGTTGATTTCTCCTATTAAGTGTTGTTTAAATGGTTAGCCTTGCGAGCCGGTATCGCTTATGACACGGTCGACGGCCCTTTGTAGTTCATTTGTAGATGGCACTCCACGGAAAATCTGCTTGCCCACAATGATGGTGGGAACAGATGTGATACCCATGTCTTCGTGAGCATGGCGTAGCGCCTCGAGATGACGCTCCCGATAGGTGCCTTTGGCTAGAGCGCTCAGCACAGCCTCGCGTTCGAGGCCCACGTCGGCTCCGAGATCGGCCAGAACTTTTGGGTTTCCAAGATCTTTTTCCTCATGGAAAAAGGCTTTCATGGCGCGCATCGAAAACGAATGCCCCAGCCCTTGCTCGTCCGCCATCGTGAAGACCTCGAAGGCCTTGTCGGTGCGAGGTTGTGGCGATATGGTAGGCAACCTGATCGGAACACCTAGTCGCTCGGCCATCGGATAGACTGACTGTTTCCAGATATGCGGCAGGTACGGGTCCTCGACTCGTAGGGTCGGCACCGGCTCAGGCCGCAGCTCGAAAGGTCGCCAGTGAATTTCGATGTCTTGCCCCTGGATCACATCTTCGATGACGTGCTCTGCCAATAGGCAGTATGGGCAGACGTAATCGGTGTAGATGGTAATTTGCTTAGTCATTGTGCTTACCTTAGTGGTGCATATATATTAGAAATTAAAGTGCCGCCCCGAAATGCTTGGATTGCGGGACTCGGCCACTCGGCGTGACCATACTTGGGTGATAGGTATTCACCAGTTTGATCAGCTCAGAGTAGCGGGGGTTGGTGAATATCATTGGGTTGTCGTCGAGGTAATTCATGACTAAGCCACCTTTGAACGGCTGATGGATGGCATTGCTGTAACCATCAAATTCCAGCGGTTCTATGCGGTACAGTTTGCACAGGAGTTTGTTGAACACTGGTGAGACCTGCAGCCAGATGCCACTTACGTTCACCTCATTGTACCAGTGCAGGAACACGTCACCGCCGACTAGATTCTGTAGCTCCTGAGTGGCGACGTGATTGGTAACACTACTGGCAACAAGGCGACAGGCCAGGCCTTGCGATCGGCAGGCAGCTGCATAGAGTAGTGCCTTGTGGAGACAGAACCCCCGACGGTCTTTGGCGATCTGACTTGCTCGTAAGCCCTTCTCACTGATGTCGGTATCAAAGACTTCGTAAGCAATTTTGTCGCGCACGGCGTAGTAGAGCTTCACTGCTGTCTCGCGCTCGTTGAATGATTTATTATCCAGAACAGTGCTGACGAAGGTTTGCACATCGTCATGCGGGAAATCAAGCAGATCGCTGTGGGTTCGCTCGTTATCTACTTTGCAAGTGATGCGGATTTCCGAGCGAACGACCTCGGGATTTGTATTGTCAGAGGTCGGGTTCACCTTGCCCTTGCCCTGCTTGACGCCCAGTAAGGCCGCAATTCGGCCGCGCTGGACTTCGTTGGTCCCCGAATAGATGGGGCCTGCCAGCGCATTGCAGACTTCGGTGCCGAGGCCATTCGAAGCAATGTAACCGTACCCACCATGGATATGCAGCGCGTCGATTGAGGTAGCCAGAGCATTTTCGCTGACGAACACCTTGGCAATTGCGACCTCGCTGGTCACGTCCTTACTGGCGCTCATGAGTTCGGCAATGTGATATAGCCACCGCCGGCTCAACTCGTATTTGATCTTCATCTCGGCGATTTTGTTGGCAACTGACTGGAAGGAGCCGATGGGAGAGCCGAACTGGTGTCTGGAATTGGCGTAGAGCACACAGCGTGTAAGGCGTCGATGCATCTCTCCGACGTTAATGATGAACGAGTATAAAATTTCCCGTTGCATCACGTAGCTGAGAACGAAGAACCCGGCACCGCGGCGGCCAATCATATTCTCTTTCGGTACCCGGCAATTCTCGAGAGTGAGCTCGCATAGTGGTGATGTACCCAAGCCGACTTTCTCCATGGTGGGGCCGAGATGCACTCCTGGCGAGCGGGTTTCCACCAGGAAGGCGGAGACGCAGTCGGCGCTTGCGGCCTGACTGGTCTTGGCATAGATTACGATCACGTCAGCTATTGAACCGTTGGTTACGAAAGCCTTGTGGCCATTGATGACGAAGTCGTCACCATCTTCGCGAGCGGTGGTGGTCATACTTAGAGCATCTGATCCTGCATTGGGCTCACTGATAGCATGAGCACCGATCAGCTGGCCAGAGACCAACTCATCCATATACCGCGCCTTGATCTCTGGACTACCGAACTTGTCGAGGGCAGTAATAGTGCTGGCCAGGTGCGTGGCGACAGAGAACGTTAGCCCAGAATCCTTGCAGATCTCTCCTAGCCGTTCTAGCGCGGCTATGGTCGAGCGGATTGCATCACGCTTTGATTCAGCAGTAGTGGCACGCCGAAAGATGCCAGTACTGGCCACTGCCTGCCACTTCTCTCGTGGAAAGTCGGTCGGCGGGGACTCGGCACCCAAGGTGCGCACAATGGAGTCGATCGAAGCGCGGGCTTGTTGAGGGATCTGTTTGTCATGATGATACATAATTCGTCCTTTAAATGGTGACTGGGGGGCTATGCCCGGCTCAGTATTGGGAGAATCCATCTTCACTTAGGTGATGTTGTTCTTCCCCAGTCAGCGGCGGGTTGAAAACGCTGACTAGGTGCAAATCCTGATCGGCTGCAGCCTTTAAGATATGTGGGTCGTGCTTGTCCAACACATAGATGCAGCCCGGCTCGATCACGTGATGCTCGCTGCCGTCGGCTGAGATCACGCTGCCACGGCCGGATATGCAGTAGCAGGCCTCCAGATGGCGTCGGTACTGGAGACGTGATTCTGAGCCGGCATTAACTACGGTATGCGCGACAGTGAAACCCATACCGTCTTTCTCGGTTAGCATTCGATGGCTAGTGCCATTGCCCCACTGGGTGCCTACTATTTCGTTACGTTTACGTATAAACATGATGGTTCTCCTTTATATGTTTAAGATTTTGAGATTAATTCAACTTCGTTTTCGTGATTGACGTCTTTGGTTCGTGCGTCGTCGGAGATCGTATGGCGTTCAATGAAGGCGTTGATCATCTCGACTGAATTGAAATCTTCCGGCGCGATTTCTATGTCGCCCATCGGGATGTCGTACTCCTCCTCAACCCAGACGACAAGGCGTACCAGAGACAGACTGTCGATAATGCCGGTGGATAGCAGATCGATATCAGCTGGCAATGTTGCCGGGTCGATATCCGGTGCCAGTTGCTCGCAGATGTAAGTTTTGATGTTTTGTTCATTAATCATGCAGGTTCACTCCTTTGTAGCTGGATGGATAGGGCTATGGTTTTTCGATCCGACTTGCCGGTCGAGGTCGTGGGTAACGGGTTTTCACGAAGATGAAAGTGTCGAGGAATGGAGGTCTGAGGCAGGTGCTGAGCGCAGAACATGCGCATAGCCAGACCATCGAGTGTCTGGCCCTGCATAGGCTCAATCACGGCATGTAAGACGACACCGGATATCTCGTCATTGGCTGGGATCACCACAGCGTTCTTGACTGTGGGCATCTTCGCCAGAACCTGTTCGATGTCCAGAAGGTTGGTGCGCACGCCGCGAACCTTGACAATAAAGTCGTTGCGACCGACTAAGGTCAGTTGGCCACGTTCATCACGAGCGACTCGGTCGCCCGTCCGATAATAGGCGCGATAACGGCCTGAATGTGTGTAGAACACTTTGGCTGTCAGTTTGGGGTCAGTGTAGCCATGGGCAAGAAATGGTGTCGAGGTATGCAATTCGCCCTCGCCAGTGCCAGCCAGTTCAACGCCATCATCGGTCACGATACGGTAGGCGGTCCCTTTGATTGGCCGTCCCAGCGGCAGCCGCTCGTGCCGAATGATCTCCAGGGCATTTGCCGAATACGCGAAGCTGTCGTTGGTTTCAGTACAACCATAGATATTGTGAAAAGTAGCTTGAGGAAATCTAGTTGCCACCCGCTCACGTAACTCCTGTGGCGTAGTATCTCCGGTGAACACAACGTGGCGGGTTTCGCTCATGGCGCTATCGTGAGCGTCCGATGCCGGACACAGCAGGGAATAGAACATCGGAACGGCTTGGATGAGGTCTGGTCGTCCATCACGGATCAATGCCTGAAGGTAGTCGGTCTGTGTAGCTCGAGCTGTATCGGCCAGAATTACCGTGGCGCCTTTTGCTAACGGTGTCCATATCTCGAGCAGACTTAAATCGAAGTTAAGCGGGGCATAGCTGAGGACGCGGCTGTCCCGTGTCAGCTGGAAGTAGCCTGCTCCCCAGTTGAAAAAGGAGCTGACTCCTTCCGCGCGAAGCTTTACCACCTTAGGAATGCCGGTTGAGCCTGAAGTGGTTAGCATGAGCGGGCAGGTATTGTCTGAATAGGCGCTGGCTACAATATCGGTTTGCAGTTTGCCGGGGACTATAAGGTTAACCACTGGCTGGTCCAAGTAACTTTCGGCAGCTAATTCGCAATACACTCCAGCCGTGCCATACATCATTGGTTTAACCATCGGGCCCAGGGTGGGGGAAACCGCTAGCGGAGTATGACCCTGCTTGCCCAAGGCAAGCATCAGCGCAAGGGTGTCAACCGTCTTGTGGGCAGTGACCGCCACGGCTACGTGAGTAGGCAGTGCAATCTCTGCAAGCGCCGACTCAAATTGAGCTACCCGAGACCAAAGCTGTTTATAGTTCCAGGTTGTGGTGTCCGTGATGATCGCCACATTGTTGGGAAAATGAATTGCACTGTCGTTAAGTGAGTTGAGCAGTAATGCTAGTTTCATGAAGTTCCCCGATTAAATGCCTGACAGAAAATATATATGTATGTGAAAGCAACTTAATACTATGCAGTGTGATCTGGACTGTCAATATGTTTGTGCATGCATATATATGAATTGTTTATGTCAGTTTTCTTACTCAATAGTTACAGTGAGTGACATACGAATTTAACATTTTGAAAAACAAAGTAATTTTTCGTGCAGGTAGGAAAAAAGGTACCGTTTGAAGAACAGTAAATAATGCGGCGCCTTCATGGAAGGTGGCGCGAGTTCCTACGTACTCCTAGACTTTTTGGACATATAAGGTAAAAATCATGCATTATATGCATGTGCAAGTATTTAAACTAAATAGGTTGTGATAACATCTACTAATTATGCGAGAACAGATTATGACCCCCCAGTCAGTATGGCAACAAATGAGGAACATCTTTGAGTCAGTGGAGGGCCAGGTGGCGAAGGATCTGCATCGTAAGCATGGAATAGGCCTATCTGAGTATCGAGCACTGCAGTTGCTTTCTGAGGCGCCGAACTCGGAACTGCGCATGCAGGAGTTAGCCAACCAGCTTAGCTTGAACCAGAGTTCCGTGACTCGCCTGGTTGAGCGGATGGAGCGCAACGACTATACGGTTCGAGATGTCTGCCCCAATGATAAGCGTGGCGTTTATGCCGTCCTTACCAATCATGGTCGCCAGATTCAGACCGAGGTAAACAATGAATACGATAACTACTTGAAGTCGGCGCTCGACGAGGTGTCCCTCAAGCATGAAAATCAGCCTATCGCTAATTGTTTGCGCCAAATTGTCTCCGGTAGCTCATTAGTTTCTAATATATTAGTGTGAGTATTGTTACAGTTATTAATACAGACATTAATAAAGACAGTAATTGATCGTTATCAAATCCCTACAGACCTTTATTTTGAGTTATCGGGAACCGTCCATAGATAACTTGCTAGGTTGTAGTCACACCTGAAATATTGCCACAATAAAAAGTAATAACTAAAATCGCGATAGGAAATGGTGTGTATTTACGGATATGAAAGTGGCAGGTAATCGTTACACTGATAGTTTATATAATATGATGCAGCTTGGTAATGTATTTGAGCGAGATCAGATATTTCTTTAGTTTAATCGTTATGGTTGTTTTTTGGCATATCTCGAAATAGATTACGAGATAAGGGCTTAAATTGTGCGAGAAAAAGCATTATTTAATATTCAAAGTGCAAAATAAAAAACCGGGCCAGAGATCAATTGTTTCTAATATTAATATGTCCCGTCCTGAAATAAGTTGTCACTATGAGAACTTATTGATGAAAAAGCATCCCCCTATAGCCCGTAAACGTACTCAACAAGATTATAGTCTGGGCTTTAAATTGGGCATTATAGACCGCATTGAGTCGGGTGAAATGACCTATAAGCAAGCTCAATCCATCTATGGCATTCAAGGCAGAAGTACGGTCTTAGTTTGGTTACGCAAACATGGTAAATTAGACTGGTCTAAACCCAGCGAATTGCCCATGAATCCTGCAAAAGAAACCCCGGCTCAACAAATTAAACGGCTAGAACGCGAGCTTGAAGATGAGCGACTACGCAATCTGGTGCTTAATGAAATGGTTGATATCATCGATGAACAAATCGGAGGAACCTTTCGAAAAAAGCTTTTACCCGAAGCGCTAGAAGCCTCCAGCAAAAAGAAAAAGTAAGCCTGGCTGCTTCATGTCGACTCTTCGGAATTTCCAGACAAGCTGTTTATCAACAGCATGCGCGTGATCAACAACGTAAAAAAGAATTAGATCCCATCAAATTACTCGTACTCGATATACGGCGATACCTGCCTCGACTTGGCACAAGAAAGTTATATTTTTTACTTAAGCCCAAGTTAGAGGCGCTGGGTATTAAAATAGGACGTGATGGTTTATTTGATTATCTGCGCGAGGAAAAACTATTGATAAAGCCCAGACGCAGCTATACCAAAACAACTTACAGTAAACACTGGATGAAAAAACACCCTAACTTATTACAAGGTCTTGATATAAAGCGGCCTGAACAGGTGTTTGTGAGTGATATCACCTACGTTGAAAGCGATGAAGGCATACATTATTTATCGCTCGTTACAGACGCATCATCACGCAAAATAATGGGACATGAGTTGAGTTATGAAATGAAGGCCGGTGACGTGGTTAAAGCGTTTGAGCGAGCGGTAACCAATAGACAAACCCAGCTACCTTTGTTGCATCACTCAGATCGAGGCTCACAATATTGTCCTGCTTTGTACCAGAATGCACTGCATAAGCACCAGATAACACCGTCTATGACGGATGGCTATGATTGTTATCAAAATGCGCTTGCTGAGCGCGTGAATGGCATTCTAAAGCAGGAGTTTTTAATTTACCGATGCAAGACATTTGATGACTTAAAAGAGCTGGTGAAAGAATCAATCGATACTTATAATCGATTTAGGCCGCACTTGAGTTTGGGAATGAAAACACCAAACGAAGTGCATAAAAAAGCCAGCTGCAATATGCAGCTGGCTTAGTTACTAACCGTCAACGTATTTCAGGACGGGGCACACTTTAAATGCTAGCAATTCTACTGCAATTGATCGCAGTAGCATTGGTTAACGTAAAATGATTATTTTTTTATGCCTTCTAATGACAGAATCATTTCCACATCTTTAGATTTTGGCCCAAGGTCTTTCACAATACCGAAATCAGCC
>Ga0316206_1002353_pt1 | contig 12929 bp, 10 predicted proteins | sample 6monthpyrite_MG_FD_204942 | JGI IMG/M metagenome (GOLD analysis project Ga0316206, IMG submission 204942) | Microbial mat bacterial communities from mineral coupon in-situ incubated in ocean water Damariscotta River, Maine, United States -... | ecosystem: Environmental > Aquatic > Marine >...
TCTGTCTTGAAAACTGTAAAACAGTACCTATCTAGTAATTAGTTAGAAAATAGTTTTACTGCAACGGTTTGACTGCTGATTGGTCAGCGAGATTGTGGTGTGTTTAGGTGGTAGTTTGATAACAAGTCTTTTCGACTATCTATAATAACAACAAATATTTGGAGATAATAATTATGAGTAAAGGACAGTCTTTGCAAGATCCATTTCTAAATGCCTTGCGTAAAGAACGTATTCCGGTCTCTATTTTTCTGATTAACGGTATTAAGCTTCAGGGACAAATTGAGTCGTTTGATCAGTTTGTTGTCTTGCTAAGAAATACTGTTAGCCAAATGGTGTACAAACACGCCATATCTACCGTTGTGCCGGCACGAAATGTGAAAATGCCAACCGATGAGGCTGCTAAATCGCCTGTGGATCATAGTGGTGGTAATGTTTAATTCTTTTAATTTGTGCGTCATCGTTTTGGGGGATTGTTTGTTTGTTTGAACGTCCTCAAGGCGGTGAACGTGCAGTATTAGTCCACCTCAATTTGCATACCGGATTCGATGAAGAATCCTTAGAAGAATTTAAAGAGCTTGTCGTTTCTTCTGGCGCTGAACCTATAGCGGTTGTTACGGGTTCTCGTTCTGTGCCGCATCCTCGTTATTTTGTGGGTACCGGTAAAGCCGAAGAAATAAAAGACGTTGTTTGTGATATGGAAGCTGATGTTGTGCTTTTTGATCACGAACTTTCCCCGGTACAGGAACGTAATCTCGAAGCTTTATTTGAATGTCAGGTGCTCGATCGTACTGGCTTAATTTTAGATATTTTTGCCCAACGCGCACGCAGTCATGAAGGTCAGTTACAGGTTGAGTTAGCACAATTACGCCATTTATCAACGCGATTGGTGCGTGGTTGGACGCATTTGGAACGTCAAAAAGGCGGTATCGGGCTACGTGGCCCAGGCGAAACACAACTTGAAACGGATCGACGTTTAATCGGCCATCGTATTCGTACGCTTAAATCACGTTTAGATAAGGTTCAGCGACAGCGTGAGCAAGGTCGTCGAGCGCGTAAAAAAGCCGATGTACCTACGATTTCACTGGTAGGTTATACCAATGCCGGTAAATCAACGTTATTTAATAACCTTACCCATGCGGAGGTTTATGCCGCAGATCAGCTTTTTGCCACCTTGGATCCTACTTTACGCAAAATAAAATTACCCGCTGGGTTTCCCGTGGTGCTGGCCGATACGGTAGGTTTTATTCGCCAATTACCGCATGATCTTGTTGCGGCCTTTCGTTCAACACTCAAAGAAACGCAAGATGCGGACTTATTACTGCATGTGGTCGATGCCTCGAGTGAAGAGCGCGATGACAATATCGATCAAGTGAATCTGGTATTGAATGAAATTGAAGCCGAGGATCGTCCTCAATTATTGGTTTTCAATAAAATAGATTTAATGGACGGTTTTTCGCCGCGTATCGATCGTGATGAAGCCGGCATACCCATACGGGTTTGGGTCTCTGCCTTAACGGGTGAGGGGCTGGATTTACTTAATGAAGCCATTGCTGAACGGGTCAACACCGACATGGTCAACCAGCTTCTGGCTCTCCCTGCGACGGCGGGCAAATTACATGCCCGCTTATTTGAAGTGGGTGCGGTTAATCAAGATAAAACCCAGAAAACCGGTGGTTGGTTGATGAATGTCACCTTAAGGCGCGCCGACTGGGAAAGTTTAGTTAAATATGAGTCGGTTGAGCAATTTATTGTTGAAAATCAGCTGTCCCAACCCCAAGATCTACCAAGTCCAGCTTGCGGCTGAGGCATAACCCCAATAGAATGTCATCCTTTGTGTGTGACGTTAAATTAAACGTAATTTAAATCTAAAAAAACGAGCCCTATAATGTCGAAACAAGACTCATCAAAAATAAATCAGCCAGATCTTGATGTACAAAATCATGAAATGGCATGGAATGAACCCGGTGGAAGCGGTTCGAATGGAAATGGATCAAAAGACCCATGGGGTGGAAATAAAGGGGGCAATGATGGCCCGCCTGATTTAGATGAAGTATTCAAAAAATTAAACGATAAAGTCACCAGCATTTTTGGTGGTAAAGGTGGTCGTTCTGGTGGAGGTCGTGGCTCTTCATCAGGCGCAGGTGGCGCAAAAGGTGTTGGTTTTATTGCGGCCATTTTAGTTGTACTTTGGGCTTTATCCGGTATTTATATCGTCGATGAAGGACGACAAGGCGTTGTTTTACGTATGGGAGCGTTTGAGCGCATCACGGAACCGGGTCCTCACTGGTATCCGCGTTTTGTTGAAAGAGTTGAGATTGTTGATGTTGACCGTGTTCGTAGTATCAATATTGGTGGTACTTCGCATGAGTCGCTCATGCTGACGCAAGACGAAAATATTGTCGATATCCAGTTTGCTGTTCAATATAAGGTGAGCAATGCAAAAGAATATGTCTTTAATGTCAGAGACCCTGATACAACGTTGCGTCAGGTTACTGAAACGGCAATGCGTGAAGTGGTGGGTAAAAATAACATGGACTTTGTTATTAAAGACGGCCGTTTAGAAGTGGCTACCCGAACTAAAGACTTAATGAAAGCGATTCTTGATAGTTATAAAATAGGTTTGGTTGTCACCAATGTAAATATGCAAAATGCCCAGCCACCGGAACAAGTGCAACATGCCTTTAGTGATGCGGTTAAGGCGCGTGAAGATAAAGAACGTTTGGTCAATGAAGCAGAAGCTTACTCAAACGACATTTTACCAAGAGCACGTGGTAAAGCAGCACGTATGGGACAAGAAGCCGCTGCTTACCGTGATGAAATCATTGCCAAAGCAAATGGTGAAGCTGAACGTTTCTTAAAAGTTTTAACGGAGTATAAACGAGCACCTATCGTAACGCGTGAACGACTTTATTTAGAATCCATGGAATCAGTTTTAGGAAACTCAAATAAGGTCATGATTGATGTAAAGAAAGGCAACAACTTGATGTACTTGCCTTTAGATCGTTTACAGTCTCGTAAAGGTTCATCCTTAAGTGATAGTGATTTGGAAAGTTTAAGACAGTCCTTACCTGACTCAACAAGTAATAATGGCACGTCACGTTCACGTGATAGCTTACGTGGCCGGGAGGGTCGTTAATCATGTTTGATATTAAAACTTCAGGTTTAATTGCAGCCGTAGTTATTTTAATTGGTGGTTTGCTGTCAATTTTTATTGTTGATGAACGAGAACTGGTATTAAAATTTCGTTTAGGTGAAATTGTTAAGTCAGATTATGATGCCGGTATCTATTTTAAAGTCCCCTTTATTAATAATATTAAAAAGTTTGATAAACGTATTTTGACTCTGGATGCACGCCCTGCAATATATTTAACAAAAGAAAAGAAAAACGTAAATGTTGATTTTTTTGTGAAATGGCGAATTAGTGATGTCGAAACATTTTATAAATCGATGTCAGGTGGTAATGAGCGGGTTGCTGCGGAACGTTTATATACGGTTATAAATGAGGGCTTACGTGATCAATTTAGTAAACGCACTATTAAAGAAGTCATCTCTGGTGAACGTGACGAGATCATGAATGCAACAACACAAGTTGCTAACGTACAAGTTGAAAAGTTTGGTATTAAACTTGTTGATGTTCGTGTTAAACGTATCGATTTTAGTGAAGACATTAGTAACTCCGTTTACCGTCGTATGGAAGCAGAACGTACTCGTGTAGCTAAAGATTATCGTTCACGTGGTGCTGAAGCGGCAGAAAAAATTCGTGCCGATGCCGACAGACAAAGAACCGTTACATTGGCTGATGCATATCGGGAAGCAGAAAAAACACGTGGTGATGGTGATGCGAAAGCTGCGAATATTTATGCGAAGGCATACACGAAAGATCGTGAATTTTACTCTTTCTATCGTAGCTTAATTGCCTATAAAGAGTCATTTAATGAACAAAATGACATGATGGTCATCGATCCAAGTTCTGATTTTTTCAAGTACTTTAAAAAATCAAAGTAAGCTTGTAAATGTGGGATACATTATGGGTCGCACTCGGTTTAGTGTTGGTTATCGAAGGTTTGATGCCAGCACTTAATCCAAAAGCATTCAAAAAAACGATGACAACAATTCGGGAGCTCGATGAGGGCTCTTTACGTGTCATGGGATTAATTAGTATGTCAGTTGGTGCTGTTGTTGTTTACTTCTTAACTTAATAATAATTTTTAAAAATAAAATGAATAATACAGACCGTTGGTTATTACCCGAAGGAATTGAAGAAGTTTTGCCGAAAGAAGCAAAGCGACTTGAACAACTACGTCGGACGCTACTGGATACTTATGAATCATGGGGTTACGATTTAGTTATTCCTCCATTCATTGAGTATTTAGAGTCATTATTAACCGGTACAGGTAATGATTTAGATTTACAAACCTTTAAGCTTACCGATCAATTGACCGGCCGTTTAATGGGGGTTCGCGCAGACATGACACCACAAGTCGCGCGCATAGATGCTCATCAGTTAAACCACGATACCCCTACACGTTTGTGTTATATCGGTACGGTTTTACATACCCGTAGTGACGGCTTCGCAGGTTCGCGTAGTCCATTACAAGTGGGGGCTGAGCTATATGGCCATGCCGGAATTGAAAGTGACGTTGAAGTTATCACTTTAATGTTGGAAACATTATCTCTGTCTGGTGTTGAAAGTCCTTTTATTGATCTTGGGCACGTCGGTATTTATCGTGAACTGGTTAAACAAGCGGGTTTAAGTAAAGAGCAAGAAGCGACTCTATTCGACTGCTTACAACGTAAAGCGAATACAGAAATTTCAGATTACCTCAATGAGTGGAAGCTGGAGAAAAATGTTGCAAACGCCATTGCTGCACTGACACGTTTAAATGGTGATAACTCCATATTAGCAGAAGCAACGTCTATTTTGGCTAAAGCAGGCAAAGGTGTTGAAAGTGCATTAAGCGAGCTTACTAATATTGCAGCACTGCTTAAGCAACGTGTACCTCACTTAAAAGTGAATTTTGATCTGGCTGAATTGCGCGGCTATCACTATCATACGGGAATGGTGTTTGCTGCATATGTTGCCGCTCGTGGCCAGGCCGTGGCTCAGGGTGGTCGATATGATGATATCGGTGAAGTCTTTGGTCGTGCGCGTCCGGCGACGGGTTTCAGTACCGATTTAAAAACATTACTTTCATTATCCACGTATAAAAACAATCAGGTTGCGGCAATTTATGCACCCGCGGACAATGACGCTGAATTATACAAGGTGATTTCCAAGCTTCGCCAGAAAGGTGAAAAAGTGGTGTCTGCCTTACCAAATCAGACTGGTCGTGCAAAAGATATGGGCTGCGACCGTGAATTGGTTAAAGAGGGTTCGAGCTGGAAAGTTCAGTAGTCATTTTTTAAAATATTTTTGTTCCAGCTCCGTCAAGGAGAGGGAATAAGTTAAGATTTATAAATTTTAAATAACAGGTAGTTATTATGGGTAAGAATGTCATTGTTGTCGGCACTCAATGGGGTGATGAAGGCAAAGGTAAAGTCGTTGATCTACTAACCGAACGTGCGGATGGAGTGGTACGTTTTCAAGGTGGTCATAATGCAGGTCATACATTGGTGATTGACGGCAAAAAAACGGTTTTACATTTGATCCCATCGGGCATCTTGCGTGATAACGTAAAGTGTATGATCGGTAATGGCGTGGTTTTAGCCCCGGATGCATTGATTAAAGAACTAGATATGCTAAAAGAAAGCGGGGTCGACACAGATGGCCGTTTATATATCAGTGAGGCCTGTACTCTGATTCTTCCATACCATATTTCACTTGATCAAGCGCGTGAAATTGCGCGAGGTAAAAAGGCCATTGGTACTACCGGGCGTGGTATTGGTCCCGCATATGAAGATAAAATTTCACGTCGTGGTCTCAAAGTCGGTGATATGTTACATCGTGAACGTTTTGCTGCACGCCTAGGTGAAGTGCTTGATTATCATAATTTTACCTTAAAAAATTATTTCAAAGTACCGACTGTTGATTTTCAAGAAGTGCTGGATTATGGCCTGGAAATGGCTGAAATCATTCGCCCAATGGTGGCCGATGTGACCGGCATGCTACATGAGATGAGAGCCAACGGTCAGCAGGTGATGTTTGAAGGTGCGCAAGGCACATTACTTGATATTGATCACGGTACTTATCCTTATGTCACTTCATCAAATCCGACATCGGGTGGAGCTTTAACCGGTACAGGCGTAGGCCCTAAAGATATTGATTATGTTTTAGGTATTACCAAAGCATATACAACGCGTGTTGGTGCAGGTCCTTTCCCAACAGAATTGTATGATGGCGAAGAGCTTGACGATCCCATCGGTGCTCATCTTGCAAAAGAAGGCCATGAATTTGGTGCGACAACGGGGCGTGCGCGTCGTTGTGGCTGGTTAGATGCTGTTTGTTTGCGACGTTCTGCACAAATCAATTCACTCACCGGCATTTGCTTAACCAAAATGGATGTTCTTGATGGTATTGAAACACTTCGTATTGCGGTCGGCTACGACCATGATGGTGTGGAAGTGGATGCACCGCCTATTGGCGCAGATGCATACGAACAATGTGTACCAAAATACATTGAAATGCCTGGCTGGTCAGAAAGCACCGTTGGTATTCAAAATTACGATGAGCTTCCTGAAAATGCCAAGGCATATATAAAGAAAATAGAGGAGGTCGTTGGTGTTCCCGTTGACATTATTTCAACAGGCCCTGATCGCGTCGATACTATAGTGTTAAGGCACCCATACGATTAGTAAAACCTTCGTTATAGTTGACTAAAAGCCTGTTTTAACAGGCTTTTTTTATGGGGAAAATAAATAAATTTGATTTATGCACAAATAAAATAGTCCGCTATTATTTCACTTTAAATTTGTCCAGTTATTAAAGAGTATTTTAATTCTGCCGATATAGAAGGGGAGTTTAACTGTAAATAAAATTTTAGAGAATTTGTATGGAAAGTGTTAGCAAAAATAATACCGCAGAGCAGCATGCTAACCTTCAAAAAGAGTTTAAACGAACACTGTTGAATAAAATTGAAGTAATAGAAGAACAGTGTAATTTACTATTAAAAGAAAAAGCAACAGAGGCTCATTTTTCAGCTTGCTATCAACTTGTACATTCTGTGGTTGGTACAGCAGGGACATTGGGGGCGGCGGTCATTAGTTCTGTTGCCAGAGAATTAGAAGACATATTAAAAAACCGGATGAAAGTAAGGTTTATACCTCCAGAAACAGAAATAATCATAAATAAAAAAATATCTATTTTAAAATCAATAGCAGAAAATTGGGAGCCTTCAAAAATATCCTGTATTAAACAAAGTAAAGGAAAAGAATATCAGGATAATGAGCTGAGCAAGAGAATTTATCTTGTTAGTGATGATGAATTGTTATCAAAAAGTTTGATTCTTAAGCTAGAACAAAACAAATTCATTGTAAATTTTTTTTTAAATGTTAACGATTTTATAAACGCTTTTTTTGATAAAAAACCTGATGCCATAATTATGGATCTTGATTTTAATGAAGGTAATAGTTCAGTTGAGGATGTTATATCACAACTGCTAAAAGAATATGAGCATATACCTCCAGTGGTATTCATTTCTGAACATAATGATATGCAAGCACGTTTAGCATCTGCAAGAGCAGGAGCACAACGTTATTTTTGCAAACCTGTCGATATCAATAAATTACATAAGACATTATTGGGGCTGGTAAAAGCGGACAATATAAAGCCGTATAAAATATTGCTGGTTGATGATGATATTGATTTGCTGGAATATTATGAAGCAGTTCTTGTAGAGTCCGGTATGGAAGTAAGATCAATAAGCAATCCTTTTAAAATACTGGAAATGCTGGATGGATTTAAAGCAGATCTAATCATTTTAGATGTGTATATGCCAAAATGTAGTGGGCCGGAAATTGCGAAAATTATTCGTCAGGATGATAGTTTTGCATTAACACCAATCATGTTCTTATCCTCTGAATCAAGTATTGATGCTCAATTGCATGCAATGAATCTGGGAGGAGAAAGTTTTACGCTTAAATCTATTTCAGATGCACATTTAGTTTCAACAATAAGGTTGAAAGCACAGCGTTCACGTGCGGTTAATAAAATAAATTCAGATTTAAAACATTCTTTTAGGGAAAGTCAGTTTCAAGTAATAACATCAAATGAGCACAATATAGTTAGTGAAGCAGACATTAAAGGAAATATTACATATATAAATGAAAAGTTTTGTGAGATAAGCGGCTATAGCGCTGAAGAGTTGCTTGGACAAAATCATCGAATCCTGAAGTCAAACTATCATCCTGAAAGTTTTTATACATCAATGTGGAATACCATTTCAAATGGTAAAGTATGGCAAGGGTTGATATGTAACGTTAATAAGTCGGGTAAGGAATATTGGGTTGAGTCTACCATTGTTCCGTTTTTGGATGATATGGGAAAACCGTATAAATATGTATCAGCGCGTACCGATGTAACTCTGGTTATTCAAAGTGAAGCACGTTTAGAACAAAGTCAAAAATTTGCAAAAATAGGTACCTGGGACTGGAATATTAAAACCGGTGATATATATTGGTCAGATATAATATGGCCATTGTTTGGCTATAAAAAAGAAAAAACAGATGCAACATATGATAGCTTTATCGCAGCGATACACCCTGATGATCGCATTTTAGTAACAGAAGCGATAAAAAATTGTATAGAGAATAATGCAGATTATGATATAGCACACAGAATAATATGGCCAGATAAAAGCATTCATTGGATACATACGAGTGGAAATGTAATACGTAATCAAAAAGGTGAAGCACTGCACATGCTGGGTGTGACAAAGGATATTAGTGAACATAAAAGAGCAGAAGAAAAACTTTTTTCTTCCGAAGAGCGTTTAAAGTTTGCCGTTGAAGGGGTTGGAGATGGTGTATGGGATTGGAATATGAATACCAACATTGTTAATTATTCTCCTTTATGGATGAACATGTTGGGTTATAAAGAAAATGAACTGGCATATACTTTTGATACATTTAAAAAATTAGTTCACCCAGATGACATACCGCGTGTAAAACAATCATTAGATGATTATCTGACTAAAAATAAAAAAGAATATAATGTTGATATTCGTTTACTTTGTAAAGATAAGTCTTATAAATGGATTCTTTCCCGGGGACAAGTTGTTGAAGTAGATAAGAATAATTTAGCAGTCAGAATGGTAGGAATACATAGTGACATTACAGCTATAAAGGAAAATGAACAAAAAATTATTATTTCACAACAAGAAGCTGAAGAAGCAAATAATGCAAAATCTAAATTTTTATCAAGTATGAGCCACGAGTTGAGAACACCTATGAATGCCATTATGGGCTTCGGGCAATTATTACAGTTAAATAGTGAAAAAACACTTAGTAAAAACCAGATAGAAAACGTAAATGAGATATTAAAAGCAAGTGGGCATCTGTTAGGATTAATAAATGAAGTGTTGGATCTTGCGCAAATTGAAGCGGGAAAAATAAACCTGTCGATCGAAAATGTTTATTTAAGTGATATTATGAGGGAGTCAACTAAGTTGATCTATCCTTTATCTGACAAACGAGGCATTACTATATCTTTTCTTAATGAAAAAAAAGATGTTTCAGATAATGAGCTTGATCACTATGTTGTTAGAGGTGATTATACACGCTTAAAACAAATATTTATAAATCTATTAAGTAATGCGGTGAAATATAATGTTGATAATGGTTTTGTAAATATTGATTGTTGTATTTACGATGGAAAAGTAAAAGTTAGTATTTCAGATACTGGGACAGGAATAAGTAAGAATAATCAAAAATATTTATTTACTGCTTTTAATCGTTTAGGCGCGGAAGAAACAGAGATAGAAGGAACCGGTATAGGTCTTGTCATTACAAAAGATATTGTTGAGCTAATGGGAGGGGCAGTTGGTTTCGAAAGTGAAGAAGGTAAGGGTAGTACTTTTTGGGTAGAGTTGGTACACGTCTATGAAAAACCAGGTAAAAAACATGAACAAGAGACATTTACAGTAAATAATACCGATAATGAAAAAAAATATAGCGTGATTTATATTGAAGATAATCCCGCCAACCTTAGATTAGTTACAAAAATTTTTTCCAGTAAAAGTAATATTGATTTATGGAGCTCTCATGATCCTATATTAGGGTTAGAACTTATTGTCGAAAAACAACCGGATTTAATTCTTTTAGATATTAACCTTCCCGGTATGGATGGTTATGAAGTATTTGACCGGTTACAGCGGGAAGAAAACACAAGAAGCATACCTGTTGTTGCTATAAGTGCCAACGCGATGGAAAATGATATTAAAAAAGGTTTGGAAGCAGGGTTTGATGCTTATATAACTAAACCTATAAAGATTAGTGAACTATTAGAAACTATAGATAAAAATTTGAAATAATTTTTACCAAATAGGCTTTATACTTGAGACACAGGTATGGCAACGTGGTTGCAAAGTCAGTTTTAGCAAGATGGTATGAGTAATATATTATATGAGATGAGTGTGTAATAATTAACATTGGCACTGTTTATTAACACATTTAATAAAAATTATGTTCTGTTTGTATATAGGATGTGAGATTGTTTTTTGAAACCGACGTTTATTATTGGAGTGTAATATGGCAATAACATCAAAATTTACTAAAAATAATACTGCCCTAACAATTTTTGTTGAGGGCGATTTCGATTATTCATTGGCCAGAGAGTTTAAATCTAAATATATTAATGAAAAGGAACAAATAGAAAGTGTCACTGTTGATTTATCAAAAACCACAACAATTGACAGTTCAGCCATCGGTATGATTTTAGGTATGCAAACAGATTTAAACCTTGAAAATAATAGTGTAAGTTTGATTAATGCAAATGAGGTTGTAAGTAAAGTATTTAAAATAACCAACTTAAACAACAGGTTTAACATAGCATAATATGAATACAATTCTTATTGTTGATGATATCGCTATAAATCGTTCTTTGTTACGTCAGTCACTGGAAGTAATGGGGGATTATAATCTTATTGAAGCCTCTGGTGGTAAAGAGGCAATTGAAATATTTAATAAGCATTCAATTGATTTAGTTTTATTGGATATTATGATGCCGGGTATGGACGGTTGTCAGACCGCAATTATTTTAAAAGAAAAAATGGCAGGGGCTCATGTTCCTATTATTTTTATTACGGCTTTAACTTCGGAAGGATATCTCGCAACAGCATTGGAGTCAGGTGGAGATGATTTTCTTAGTAAACCTTTTAATTTTTCTGTTTTGTCCTCAAAAATTACTGCCCATCTTAGAATTAGAGAACTTAGTAAGCAATTAAGCGCCAAAAATGAATCGCTAACACAATTAAATGAGCATTTAATTAATGAGCAGGAACTTATAGAACATTTTTTTGAAAGTTCGATTAAACAAAGTTTTCTGGATGCTAACCTTATTAAATATCATATGTCTTCGATGTCGGTATTTAATGGTGATGTACTTCTTTCTGAAAGAGGGCCACAGGGCAGTCTGTATATGATTGTAGGTGATTTTTCCGGTCATGGTTTAACAGCGGCAATGGGGACACTACCTGTTGCAATGATTTTCTTTAAAATGACTTCTGAAAATGCCTCTGTTGCTGAAATTGCAAGAGAAATAAATTTTCAACTATTAAAAATTTTACCTTCAACGATGTTTCTGACTGCAAGTATTCTGGAACTAACCTCATCGGGAAATATTTTAACAGTATGGATGGGAGGTATGCCTGAAAATTACTGGTTTAATAAAGAAGGGGAATTAAAAGGGCTTATTGAATCTCAACACATGCCCCTGGGGATTTTGTCTGATGATGAATTTGACGCCTCAACTCAGGTTGTGACGGTGGAGGAGAACGATAAAATATACCTCTATACCGATGGTGTAACTGAAGCAAAAAATTCTGAAGGTGAATTGTTTGGAGATAAACGACTTAAAAATACACTAATGAATGAAAAATCCAATCGTTTTTCATCAGTGTTACATCAATTAAGTAGCTTTACTTCAAATAATGAACAAAATGATGACATTACTTTGGTTGAATTAAATTGTGGCATAATAAAACCGCTTGAAAAAACATTACTGAGTACCAGTAACGAAACATTTTTACCCTGGGATTTAACTATCAAAATTACAGATGATGATCTGGTGGCCGCTGACCCTGTGCGAAGAATAACTAATATTTTATCAGGACTTCCCGGTGTGTCAAAGCATGAAGGTATGCTGTATGTTTTACTAAAGGAAATTTTTTATAATTCACTTGATCATAGTATTCTGAACCTTGAAAGCGCAGACAAATCTAACAGTGAAGATTTCATAGATTTTTATACCAATCGTGATGAAGAGGTTAAGAAATTAGAATCAGCGTTTATTGCTTTTTATTTTAAGTTTTTTAATAAAAATGAAAATTATTATTTACAGCTTGAAGTGACCGATAGCGGCAATGGATTTCGGGGTAATAATCTACTCCTTTCAGACGCCTCTCTATATGGCCGTGGTTTAAATCTCATCCATGGTTTAAGTGAAAAAGCCTTTTTTGCCAATGATGGAAAAACATTTACCGTATTGTGCAAGCTTTAAAATAAGCGCAAAAATATTGCGTCCGGTATAAATATAGGTTTTTCCTGCCATATTATCCCTTATGAGTGCTATTTAACTTTATATAAAACGTTTATCTTAATAACTGTATATTTATCAGGTAGTTGGAAATATAGTAAGTAATAAACTTTGTGAATTTTCGGACTTTTATTAAAGGATTATCAATATTGACCGATAGCATAGATAACACTTAATACCGAACGATATTTATTAAGGCTAACCTTATGAAATATAAAGCATTAATCATTATCTTTTTATT
>Ga0316206_1002354_pt1 | contig 12929 bp, 12 predicted proteins | sample 6monthpyrite_MG_FD_204942 | JGI IMG/M metagenome (GOLD analysis project Ga0316206, IMG submission 204942) | Microbial mat bacterial communities from mineral coupon in-situ incubated in ocean water Damariscotta River, Maine, United States -... | ecosystem: Environmental > Aquatic > Marine >...
GACAGGATGCACCAGATTTTCATGATAACGGTATTCATCACGCGTAGAGAACTGGATATGTCCATCAATATAAAGCCGCTGCTCACGGGTTGTTGTTGAGCGGGTCACCACTAATTTTTGATAAGGTGTTTGTTTAGAGTAGATAACCTGATCAAAATATAAATGTTTTTCTGCAAAACGGGTAATGTAAGTCCCATAAAAAATAAAAGCACATAACATAACAAAGATGAACAGGCATAGCGCCAGAAGTTCTTTAAAATATTTCAGCTTATCTCTAAACACTATGACATTAAGCATTGCGACAAAAATATTAATCAGCCCGATCGCGAAAGACGATTGAACCAGACCCAGCGATGGTAATAACAATAATGGAAAAGCAACAGAACCGATTAACGCACCAACATAATCCAGTGACATCACATTTGCAATTGACTCTTTCATACTGGCTTTCTGAGACAGCAGTGTTGCCAAAATGGGTATCTCCATCCCCACTAATGCGCCAATAACTAAAATAAGGCTGTACATCACCAACTCATAAAGAATTCGCGCATAGGGAAACGTCATAAAGAGTAAAATACTACTAATGCCACCAATAAGCGCAATTGCGATCTCTATCAGAATAAAATTGCGAATATACTGTTCATTAAAATATTTTGAAATAAGCGAGCCTACACCCATCGCAAACATAAAAAAACCAATGGTCAGGGAAAACTGATATACACTATTACCCAGCAAATAACTGGAAACCGTACCAATAATTAATTCATAAACGATGCCACAAAGTGCCACCACCATAATGGAAATAAGTAAAATTCCGGTTTGTTTATTTGTCAGGTTATTAAGTGGTGAGTCTACTTCGGTGCTTGTGGATTCGCGCATGATTTTACTTTGTAATGAATGAGGGGCAGCTAAAACTTTAGCCTCTTTATAAACACAACTGGCCCAAAGAATTAACTTTGAGCCAGCTTAATGATTTTGATTAAGGCTAGTTTGTTTACTTACCTTTGGAGTGACTTCCAGAACCGGCTCTTGCACGCGCATTGGCGGCGGCCTGCTTAGATGATACTGTCTTTTTATTAGCCAGTGATTTAGATGAAACACCCGCTGCACTTTGACGGCTTAACATACTGCCAATTAAATAGCCTGCCAGTAAAGAGGTGCCACTGAAACTGTGATCACTCACCTCGCCACTTCGGCTCGATGCAATAATGCGGGCTTTTTCACCATCAATTTCAATTTTGAATAAAAGCGCCTCACCTTCATCATAATCTTTATTTAAATTCACATCATCAAATGCCAGCAAAGAGGCATCGGTTTGTGGAATAACACCCACGGTTCCACTCGTATAAATAGCTGGTTGAGCTTTGTTATAATCTGTCGCTAAATCATCAGCAAAGCCTAAAAAAGCCTGATCCGCATCTGGCTCACCTTGCTTCGCATCCAGTTCTTTCTGGTACGCATAAAGCGTGTCAACGGTGACATCAAGCACCCGGTTAAGGTCTATCTCATCTTTGACATAGGTTCCTTCGCCTGAATTATCTGATTTACCTGAAAAATAAATGCCCCCAACAATTGCTGCAATAACGACATATTTAAGTATACTAAATGCTTTCATATTCAAACCTTCCTGTAATTTATTATTATTTTTAGATGTTGATCAGGTCGTGAGTGAAATGAAATTCATGCACACCCCGTTCATAGTAATCCGATAAACAGCCAACATATTTAAAACCCGCCTTCTGAAGCGGTTCATGAATTAAAGGCAAATTTGAAGGAAAAGTCAAAAATATTTTTCGCCCGCCATTTTCCTTTACTGATTCCAGGCCGGTTTTTAGATCCAGCACGGTGAAATTTCGTTTGCCCAATAGTTTTTTTGTTTTATTCACAACCCACTCAAAGGTATAAGCACCGTCGGTTTCAGCGATTTCATGCAAGCCACTAAAGCGAATAATGGGTTTTTCATCCTGCACACTCTCTTCTTCAGAGTCTGATTCACCATCCGCGTTTAGATTAAGCCCGAGTATATGCTGATTTTCACCTTCATCATAAAAATCCAGACTCACTACTTCTTCATTAAACCCCAGTGCGGCATACAATTCAAATGCCTGTTGATAAATTTTACCGTCATCAGGATCATCATAATCCGACACTTTAACAAAAATTTTACGGGCATTTTTACTGCGGAGCTTTTCCAGCAACTCGTTGACCATTTCTTTACCCAGACCCTTCCCGCGATGCGCTTCATCCAGATACGTCCAAGACAGCCAGTAGGTGCCATCACTCGCCGGCACCTCTCTATACCCGGTTACACCGATAACCGTATCGTCTAATTCCAGTACAAACTGGTTATCAAATCCATCGCCCTCAAAATCCGATTCGGCCGCTTCACCATCATCTTCATCGTGCGCATAAATTATTTTTAATACTTTACTTAAATCGCCTAAACACATGGCACGTAACTCAGGCATCTATATCTCTCCCTTTATTCATTATTTTTTCCTCCCCATTTGTTTCTTTAATAAAATCGAAGCACAGGCAAGTACAACGCCGCTGGCTAAACCACCAAGGTGCGCATAATTTGCCAGCTTCCCAAATATACCGGTTATAGACAACGGAATAATAGCTAATAAAAAAATACCCAGAACCGGATCAAAACGATAATTTTCCTTACCGGAAAATTTAAATAGCACCCAGAGGTAGCCCATTAGTGCATAAACGACCCCGGATAAGCCCCCAAACTTCGGCCCTATAATCCACCACTGACATAAATTCGCACAGGCTGCTGAAATAACCGTCACTATAAAAAGTTCAAGCCGTGATTCACGCTCAATTTTAGATGCCAGCAACCACCATAAAACAAGGTTAGTTAGCAAATGCAACGCCGTGTAGTGAACAAATGTCGGCGTCCATAAACGCCACAATGAAAATGGCTGAACCAGCTCGCTTAAGGTATCTGGCATAAACCAGCCGCTAATTGCTGCTAAATTATTACGGCTTAAAATAGCGTAAGGGATGCAACTGAGCACGATCATTAACCATACCAAAGGGCGCTGATTTATATCCCGTAATAATGAGTTCATATTATTATTTACTGGTAATGTCTATTGCCGATTAGATGGATCATTCCAGACATCGGCTGGATCACGCGATTTATTCCAGCCATGATGCGGGTGTTTAACTAATAGCTCATCATCCTTCATGAGTAGCACAAGAATGGCGCCACTCACAAATCCCCCGATATGCGCCCAGAATGCAACGCCCCCACCGGTTGCCGACATGGATGAAAGCCCACCAAATATCTGCACAATAATCCAGTAACCGAGCATTGCAATCGCCGGCACCCTGAATACAAATAAAAACACCAGAAGGCGCACTCGAGCGCGCGGATATAAAACAATATACGCCCCCATAACGCCACCAATCGCACCGGATGCCCCCACCATCGGCAAAACCGAATCCGGATTGCTTATTACCTGAGCGGCAGCTGCACACAGTCCAGTTAATAAATAAAAAAAAGCAAAACGCAACGAGCCCATCGCGTCTTCAATGTTGTCACCGAAAACCCATAAAAATAACATATTACCCAAAATATGCGCCCAACTTCCATGCATAAACATCGAACTCAGTACACCAGCCCAACCAGAGCGGTTACCGGCACCACACACATCCGTACTGGCATCAAACTCAAACGAGGAAAAAAGATCGGCTGAAATCAATCCATAGTGACAAACTGAATTTTGCAGCAATTCCCCAGACCCCATGCCTTGCAATAAAAACCAGGACAACGCATTTAACGCAATAATGCTGTAAGTAACTACGGGAAGGTTTATTTGGGGATTATCATCACCAATAGGAATCATAAATTTTACTCTGGCGTACATTCATTATTTTTTTATTGTACTTACGCCGGGTTACCGACAGTGATATTCGAACCTAACGTTAAAGCTATCACAGTGATTGGTCAAGCGAAGGGTACGATAAGGCGAGCAGCTGGAAAAAAAAGGGGTGGCCGAACTGGACTAAATTTACCCGGAAAAATTTGGGCATGGAGCCGCCGTTTGTTCCATGAGCCGTAGGCCGAAGTACATGGATGTGCTGAGCAACTGAAGCAGGCCTGGTTCAATTCTGGGTCGATTCTTTTAAATTTACAGTTTGAGACTATTGCAGAGAATATTAAAAAGTGGTGGCCGAACCTGGAATTGAACCAGGGACACGCGGATTTTCAATCCGCTGCTCTACCGACTGAGCTATTCGGCCATATTTACTTTTTGTTTGCGATCAGAAGACACTGATTTGCAAAGAGGGCGTATTAGACAAGTTCAGGCGATCTGAGTCAAGTAAAAAATAGCTAAATTGACACAATCACGGCCTGTAGGTCATGCCTACAATGCAAATACATCGTAGGCATGAGTTTTAGCTGGCAAGCCTATTTGCTTATGGGTGGCACAAATCCTTCTGGTGCTGTCGTTGCGCCGCCGCTAAAGAAAAACTTTTCCATTTCATCTTCCAGAAATTTACGCGCTTTGGGCTCGATGGGTGATAAGCGGTATTCATTAATCAGCATGGTTTGATGCTGTAACCACGCTGCCCAGGCCTCTTTTGATACGCTTTCATAGATTTTCGCACCCAAATCACCCGGGTACGTTGGGCGATCTAAACCTTCTAGTTCGCGTCCTAGTTTTATGCACTTCACCATACGGCTCATGGTTAATCCTCGTTTAAACGATTTAATAAATAGCTGACCGGTGTAGCCAATCCCAATGCAGGACGACCTAACTCAGAGTGGCCCAATGCCGACGGCTCCCGATCATGCTTACTGATATTCTGATTGATATTCTGGGAAGCTTTATACCAGACTCTGCGCTGCGCTTCCATCACACTTTGCTCATGGTTATTCACTGAGCTACTCAATTCAACCACGCAAGGCGTGATATCCAGATGAAAATGACTAAAGGTATGGCGCACCACGGGCAACTCATTTTTGCTGCGAATGGCCAATTGATAATGGTCCTCACACCAGTCACTAACCGACTCACTGAGGGGCATTTCCGGCAGGCTCCACAGCCCGCCCCAAATGCCCGTTGGCGGACGTTTCTCTAGTAAAGTTTCCTGCTGGCCATTTTGCAGTAACAACATGCGCACGGTTTTCACCGGCAGGGTTTTCTTTGGTTTGGGCGTTGGCAACAAACTCACCTGCTCAGTCGCCAGTGCAACACAGCCCTGCTTTAATGGACACTGCTCACAACCCGGTTTACCTCGTTTACAGAGTGTGGCGCCTAAATCCATAATCGCCTGGGTGTAATCTGCCAGTTGTTGTTTGGGGGTATGCTGCTCAGCAAAGCCCCACAACTGATCCTGAATTTTTTTCTGTCCGGTCCAGCCATGCACGCCGTGAAAACGCGCCAGCACCCTTTTTACATTACCGTCTAAAATCGCATGGCGCTGACCTTCTGCCTGCGCCAGAATGGCACCCGCGGTCGATCGCCCTACGCCGGGCAATGCCAGCACCTCATCAAACTGCAACGGAAACACGCCGCCGTGCTCATCCCGCACCTGCTGCGCGGCTTTGTGTAAATTACGTGCCCGCGCGTAATAACCTAACCCCGACCAATGATGCAGTACATCATCTTCAGGTGCATTCGCTAACGCCTGCACATCGGCAAAGCGCTGCATGAATTTTTCATAATAAGGAATGACGGTTTTCACCTGGGTTTGTTGCAGCATAATTTCTGAAATCCAGACCCGATAAGCATTACGATTTTGTTGCCAGGGTAAATCTTTACGGCCGTGCTGGTGATACCAGTTTAATAATTTTTTTGATACGTTGATGGTCATGTTTGTTGTGGTTTCATTTTAGTATGCGAAAATTAAATTTTACTTTTACGTCATGCCGACATTAATAGGCATTCGTAGTTTGTCGGTTTTTCCAGATCAACAATTTCCCAGCTTTCACTGGAAAGATACGGTTTATTTAAATAAGCCTTTAAATCTATTCTTCAGCTTATCTATTTCTTTATTTTTCTGTTTTTTTATTTTTTGTTTAAGTTCTTTTTTTGCTTCCGCCGTTAACGCTTTATTCACACCTTTTCTCCAGCGTTTCCAATCAATACTAATGTCAGGCTGCGCAAAACCGCCTTTCACAAAAACCGGCATGGGCACATCTAACACCTGTTCGGGCACCGTTTTAACATTTGCTTGCTGCACATCCACCACCACTCGATAGTTTATCATTTCCTTTGGAAAATTAATTTGGCCTGCACCGGTCAGTGTAAAACGCGAGGCTTCAAGCAGTAGGTCTTTATTTTCCACTACGCCCTGTTTAATCGTCGCCGAGGCCCGCGCCACTTTTAACGCGGTAGTTTCCTTTGGTTTATATTGCCCGCGCCATTCTTGCGGCACCTCCAGTTTCTTTTCTTGCAGATAATTCACCGCGCCTTTTCTAACAAAATACTCGATATCAACACCATGCAACTCCGCAAGCCCCATGTGCATTTTAAACTGTCCATTACTGTTCGCCATTAACTGATTAACTGACTGGCCCCGAGTTTTTACATTTAACTGCATATTGGTATCGCCGCTCATCGACACACTTTTTTCACCCAACATATTCTGTAATATGGGATTCACAATCAACTCGGCCTTTAGCTGCTGGCCTTGAAAATCAAACTGATACTTCGGCGTGTTTTTACGCACATCCAGCAGAGCCGATGCATTCACTTTGCCTTTTAATACCGTTGCACTGATGTCAGGCAAGCTAATCACGCCGGATTTTGCCTGGGTTTTTATGAATAGATTCGACACCTGTTGTTCGGCAACGACTAACGACTTTGCTTCAAACGAGCCTTTAATATTCAGTGAGCGTAACATCTCCACGGGTAACTCAATCGGGATATCGGGTTTTTTATGCGGCGTTGATGTTGACGCCTTTGGCGCTTGCTTCACCGGTTTAACCGGCTTAACTGGTGGAGCCAAATAATCATCCAGTTGCATCTTATCTAATTTTGCTAAATAAGTGATTTCAGGTTTATCAAAATGGCGTATTTTTACTTTCGCGGCCAATGTAGATTGATCTAACTTCAGGTTAACTGATGACAGTTCCAGTGATTGCTCATTCGCCACAAAATCAATATTCAATGCTGCGGTTTTTAATGCCTTATCACTGCGTGTTTTGGGCAAGTCAATTAACAATGATTTTGCCAGCTTTCGCGGTTCAAAGGGTTCAACCACTAACTGGCCCGTCGCCATTGGCGCATCCAGCAATTGTTTAACGCGCAAATCTAAATTTATTTCCAAGTCCTGGGTTTTTAAGGTTAATGGTTTTATTTGGGCGGTTTGTTTTTTCAAATCAATGGCCAAACTGCCGTCCATTAACATCGCTAATTTTTTATTGGCAAACGCATTACCCTCCAAATTGATTTTTAGCGAGTACGAATTCATCACAAAATTTTGTCGGGCTAAATCCATATTCAGGTTAGTATTTAATGCTAATTGCAGGTTAGTTAGCTCTGGCTGCTGTAATTTTGCATCAACCTCCAGTATTAATTCTGCCAGCTTAAATGTTTGCGCATTCATATCAAATTTTAACTGGGTTTTTAGCTCAAGCGCCATACTTGCGGCGGGGTCGGCCAACTCAATCCATGTCGATAATTTAATCGGTAATGCTTCACCCTCGCGCAACCTGCCGGTGATTAAATTCAGTTTTTGCAACGCAATTTTCTTGCCTGTACTGGCATCGTCCCAAATGATATTAGCCGTTTTTAGCTCTATACCATTCACAACTAACCCAGCTAGAGGGCTGTCTGTGGTTTTTTCTGGCTCTTTATTTTGAGCCGGTGTTTGCACAGATGACGGGGGCGTTGAGGAGCTTGCCTGTTTTTTCAGTATGTCATCCCAGTTACTAATGCCCTTTTTATCTTTCGCCAGAAACAGTTCAAGGCCGTGAATTTTCAAGGTATCGATACGAATATCCTGACTCAGCAACGGTAGCAATTCGACCCGCACTTCCAGCCGCTGTATTTGCACCATATTTTTTGCGCTGAAGCCTTTAGCATTGCGCAGGCTCACTTGTTGCAGCTCAATGCCCAGCCAGGGAAAGATAGATGGCTTAATCTCCTGGAGTGTAAAATCTCGGCCCGTCTGCTGTTTCACCTGCTCACTAATCAGCGACTTGTATTGATTCGCATCAAAGGTGGCGATAAAAACAGCCCCGCCAATCACAAGCAACAAAAGCACCACGCCGACAAGACTTAAACCGATTTTTAAAAATTTCATTCTGTTCTCCGAACAGTTACAATATTTATCTAGATTAAAGAGGCTAGATTAAAGAGGCTAGATTAAAGAGGCTAGTGTAAATGATCTAGCTTACGCCTCCTAAGAATTCCAATAAAATGTTAAACAGGGCTACTTATGAAAATTCTCGATTCTTTTTTTGATGCTTATGACTCAGCACGCAAACGGCTGAGTGGAAAATCCAGCCCGAGCGATGAATCGAAGGGCTGGATCGCAAAAGCCATACCGACTGCTTTAATGCTGTATCTTGTTATCGTTTTAGTGCTGGGTTTTTTATGGGACTCTGAGCCAAATAGCATTGATCCAGTGAAGCACGCCACTGAATTATCGGGGCTACGCGGTGAAGACATGATTACTGGCTACATCACCACCACCGCCTTAATCACCACCGCCGAAACCCTGCTCAATAAACGCGGCGGTTATCTCAGCAATGACAAGTTACCCCCGGGCGTGTTCATGGATAATATTCCCAATTGGGAGTTTGGCGTGCTAACCCAAATTCGCGACCTAACCCTCGCCTTGCGCAACGATATTACCCGCTCACAATCTCAGTCGGTTGAGGATAAAGACATTATTGAGGCGGATAATAAATTTCGCATCGATTCTGAATCCTGGCTCCTGCCTTCTGCTGAATCGCAATACCGTAAAGGCATTAATTCCCTGTATAAATATCTTGGTAGACTGGCGGATAAAGATGCACAAAACGCACAATTCTATGCCCGTGCCGATAATCTGGCCGTCTGGTTAGAGCTGGCATCAAAGCGCCTTGGCAGTTTATCGCAACGCCTAAGCGCCAGTGTGGGGCAAGTTCGAATCAACACCGATCTGGCCGGCGACACCGCCGCACATCAATCTACCCCCACTGCCGCCATGCTGGAAGTAAAAACCCCGTGGCTAGAAATTGACAATATTTTTTATGAAGCTCGTGGCAGCGCCTGGGCCCTCAGCCATTTATTTAAAGCCGCGGAGTCGGACTTTCAAGATGTGCTGCGCAAGAAAAATGCGTTGGTGAGTTTGCAGCAAATTATTCGCGAACTAGACGCGACGCAGGATACATTATGGAGCCCGTTTATTTTAAATGGCGGCGGCTTTGGTATGTTTGCGAACCACTCATTAGTGATGGCGAATTATATTTCGCGGGCGAATGCGGCGGCGATTGATTTACAGCAGCTTTTAAAGCAGGGGTAAAAACCTCTCCTCTCTAAACCGCCCCGCCTTGCTTAAGAGGGGCTTAAGAGGGGCGCCATTGCCTGCCCACTTTCTAAATTTATTTCACTAGAGCATTTCACTAGAGCATTTCACTATAGCTTTTCACTAGACCATTCCCTTGGACCATTCCCTTGGACCATTCCACTAGACCATTCGATTACACGCATCCAGCGCCGCAATTTTATAGGCCTCTGCCAGTGTCGGGTAATTAAATACATTCTCGATGAAAAAGTCTAAATCGCCATTTAACGCCAACACCGCTTGCCCAATGTGTACGAGCTCAGTGGCTTCTTCGCCAAGCACATGCACGCCCAGTAAGCGCTTATCTTCGAGGCTGAAAATCAGTTTTAACATGCCTTCCTGTAGCCCCATAATATGCCCGCGCGCGGTTTCTTTTAATCGTGCGATACCGACTTCGTAGGGGATTTTTAGTTTAGTCAGCTCCTCTTCCGTTTTCCCTACCATGCTCATTTCGGGTACCGCATATACGCCATAGGGAAAGAGCTCAGGGTGAGAGTGTAATGACATTCCAAAAGCATGGCGCGTCGCCAGCCGCCCTTGCTCCATTGAAGTGGATGCTAAACTGGGAAAGCCGATTAAATCGCCCGCCGCATAAATGTGCGGGACGTCTGTTTGATAAAACTCGTTCACCTCAACTTGTCCGCGTTGATTTGCCGACAATCCCGCCGCCGCCAAATTAAGTGAGTTAACACAGCCCATACGCCCGGAAGCGAACATCACTAAATCGGCAGCAAACTTTTTACCGCTTTCCAGTGTGATTACGGCCTGATCTTTATTGTTTTTTTCAACCCCGCAAACATTTTCACCGAGGCGCACAACGGTTCCCCGGTCGCGCATTAAATGCGTTAACTCATCGATAATCTCCCGATCCATAAACCCCATCATCGAATCACGACCATCGACCAGGGTGATTTTTATATCCAGTGCACTGAAAATCGAAGCGTACTCAACCCCAATAACACCCGCACCAATCACCGCCATGCTGCGGGGTATTTTTTTTAAATATAAAACATCGTCACTGTCGATAATACTTTCACCATCGAAGGGAATGTGGTCGGGCCGATGGGGTTTAGTCCCGGTTGCTAACAGCACGAAATCGGCGTGCACTTCGGAAATTTTGCCGTGTCTGCTTTCAATTTGAATACGATGTGGGTCAATAAACGAGCCGGTGCCCTGAATGAGCTCGACATTGTTACGCCGCAACTGGTGCGACATCACCTCGGTTTCCTGGTTAATGGTAATGGCAACCCGTTGCAACAAATCATCCATGCTCAAGTCATCTTTTAAGCGATAACTTTTGCCGTATAATCCGCGCTGATCATAACCGGATAAATACATCGCCGCTTCGCGCAAGGTTTTACTGGGAATGGTGCCGGTATGCACCGCCACCCCGCCAATCTCCCGGCCCCGTTCAATAATGGCCACCCGCTTATTAATTTTTGCGGCCTGCACCGCGGCTTTTTGACCCGCCGGGCCAGAACCAATAACGATGAGGTCGTAATCCTGTGACATGCGTACTCCAGAAATTGAATGACTATCTAACTGAATGACTATCTAGAAGTGTAGCAGTGAGTGGAAAGTCTGCTTTTGTCTTATCGGTGACTCACTTAAGGTGTAGTAGCTCAAAGCTGATCGGAATTACCACATGGGACAGGGCGCCCATACCTATAGGAAGTGGGCAGCGGACTGTCCCTGATGGTCACGTTCCACGGCAGGGCACAAAACATCGGGTAAATAAAACGGTTGACGTTAGCTTCTGTCTAGTTTGAGTCATTGTCTACTACATCAATCTCTCTTGTTCCAGTCCCCCGACTTACCGCCCGATTTTTTCAGCAAGCCAATGCGCTCCATGTGCATGCCCCGATCAACCGCTTTACACATATCGTAAATGGTCAGCAGGCTGACCTGCACCGCGGTGAGTGCTTCCATTTCTACACCGGTATTACCTTTACACTCCACCGTCACCTGGCAATGCACGCCGGACATTGCCTCATCGCAGCTTAATTCAATATCAACATGGGTCAGTGCCAATGGGTGACACAGGGGAATTAAATCAGCGGTTTTCTTAGCGGCCATAATACCGGCAACCCGCGCAATGCCCAGCACATCGCCTTTTTTGTGGGTGCCCTGCTGAATCAGCTGCAAGGTTTGCGGCAGCATTAAAATATCACCCTCGGCTATCGCCTGACGTTTGGTGATGTTTTTCTGGCTAACATCAACCATGTGGGCTTCGCCAGATGCATTAAAATGGCTTAATTTATCAGTCATGCTTATGCCCGTTTCGATTACAATGTAGGAAATGGTAGCCTAACAAAAGGTTTAAGATTTTACGATGAGCATTACAGTTAAATTTTTTGCCCGTTTGCGTGAGCAGGTGGGAACAGCAGAGTTGATTCTGGAGTACGCCAATGATGTTCAAACCGCGTGGGATTTGGCAACCAATAAAATGCCGATGCCAGATAACACCCTGTGTGCAATTAATATGCAATACACTGACAGCACAGCGGCGGTAAGTGATGGCGATGAAGTGGCCTTTTTTCCACCGGTCACTGGAGGCTAATTATGGAGGTTAGCAATGGAAATTAGCAATGGAAATTAGATATGGCCGTTAACATCTTGACCGACACATTCGACCCCTGGCAACAAACTCAGCAGCACCAGCAAAACCATCTTGAAGACGGTAAATACGGAGCCACCGCCAGCTTTGTGGGCACTATGCGTGACTTTAATCAGGGCGATAACGTCACCAGCATGACGCTTGAGCACTACCCGGGGATGACCGAAAGTTATCTGGATAAAATTTGCGAAGAAGCTAAGCAACGCTGGCAATTACTCGACTGCTTAATTGTACATCGGGTGGGAGAGGTCCATCCCAACGAGCCGATTGTCCTCACCGTGGTTTGGTCGGCTCACCGCAAAGAGGCGTTTGAAGCCTGTCGGTATTTAATGGAAGAGCTTAAGTCGCGCGCGCCATTCTGGAAAAAAGAAGGCATGACTGACGGGCACCGTTGGGTTGATAAAAATACTCCTGGTTAAAATGGCATGGTTTAAATTGGTATGGGCCAAGTTATAAAGTAGTTTAAATATAGCCGCTCAAACCTAATCGGGTACATTTCAAATTAGCTTTAGACTTAGATCTGACAATATTGACTCAATAGTAAGGGTCACAAAACACCCTGAAGCGGACGTTCGGTTAACTGCTTTGCTTGTTGGCAAGTTGCCCTGTTAAGGAACATGACCATCAGGGACAGTCCGCTGCTTTTTAGCGCCCTGTCCCATGTGGTAATTCCGATCAGATGGGCAGTGCGATGAGCGACCCCGCACAACTCTTGGTGGTCTCAATCAGGGGACAGAGCGCTAAAAAGCAGCGGTCTTTCCCCGAGGGAGATGTTCCCTGGCAGTGCAACTTG
>Ga0316206_1002357_pt1 | contig 12918 bp, 14 predicted proteins | sample 6monthpyrite_MG_FD_204942 | JGI IMG/M metagenome (GOLD analysis project Ga0316206, IMG submission 204942) | Microbial mat bacterial communities from mineral coupon in-situ incubated in ocean water Damariscotta River, Maine, United States -... | ecosystem: Environmental > Aquatic > Marine >...
CTATACCACACACCTTTGTTTTCTGTTTTAGCCTTTACAGCTTGTTAACGTTAACAAGCTGTAAACAGGTTGAAAACAAAGAAAATACCGGTGTGCAAACACTCAGCTTTGCTACCTATACAGCGTCAGTTAATGCTGTATTTGACAAAAACATAGGTGGTAAAACCTGTGCTGCAAGTGGCTGCCATAATATTAATGGTGGTTCGGGTGGTTCGTTTAAGATTCACGCCAATGCTGTCACAACAGCAGATCTCACTGCTAATTTTATTTCGGCAAAATCATTTGCTAATTTAGTAGATCCATCACAAAGTAAATTATTGCTTGAACCCTTAACAGGCATTTTTTCCAGTGTGGGCAGCCATGCTGGTGGCGATATATTAACTAATGGTGATACAAACTACACAATTATCTTTAACTGGATAAATAGTCCAGTCACCCCATAATGAAGATTAAAACGCCCTTTATAAATACACTCCTGGCGATATTTATACTTATCGCCCAGAATGTCTATGCTGAAGACAAAATTGAACCCAATGAACATCAACAAGTCACCATTGTAGAAGCTTATATTGAACTTCACACAGGCCCAGGGAGTGGTTTTCCAATATTTTTTGTTGAGCAACGTGGCAATAAAATTGAAATAATAAAACGTAAAACTGACTGGTTTAAAGTCCATACCGAAACAAATAAAACAGGTTGGGTTGAACGCAGCCAGCTTGAAAAGACACTCACCGAAGCCGGTGTTAAAAAAACCTTTAAAGATATTTTAATTGATGACTATATAAAAAGCCGCATAGAATTCGGCATTGGAATGGGCTTATTTGAAAGCGAACAGAGTTTCACTATACATGCCGGCTATAAGCTTACACCCAATATCACTTTTGAGCTTGCCTATACCAAGATCGCAGGGAAATTTTCAAGCTCAACCTTATATCAAGGAAACTTTAATTTACAACTTTACCCTGATTCCCGTTTTAGTCCCTTTTTGTTTATTGGCTATGGAAAATTCGAAAATGTACCGGCAACATCTCTAGTATCAGCCGTCAGCCGCAATCTTGACATGGGAAATGCAGGCATCGGGATTAAATTTTATCTTACCGACCAATTCTATTTTCGTGCGGACGCCAGCACCTATGTTGTCCTCGTGGGTGACAACCGCAGTGATGAATATTCACATTTCAGTGCCGGCTTCTCCTTTTTCTTTTAATTGACTATATGACAATAAATATGAAAACCATTTTGCCCTTATTACTTCTCCTCTTCAGTATGACTACTCTCAATAGAGCCCATGCAGACGAACCTAATCGCGAACTACAAACACAATCGGAGCAAGTCATACAACCGGAAATTGAACGCCGAGAAATCAAGATTCCAAATATTGATACCGAGAATTTTGAAGTTGGTGCCTATATCGGTCAGTACAATATGGAAGATTTTGGTGCTAATAGCGTTACCGGATTTAGAGTGACTTACCACATTACAGAGCGTGCTTTTATCGAAGGAGCATTCGGTAGCACCGAAGTTTCAGATACCACTTTTCGTAAAATTTTACCAGGTGGCTTACTCCCGAGTGAGACCGAAACACTTGAATACAACTACGTTATCGTTGGCTTCAACCTATTTCCGGGTGAATTTTTCCCCTTTGAAGGTGTTGCGTGGACAAGCGCATTTTATATTGTAGCTGGCGCGGGCAATACATCCTTTGTTTCAAAAGACCACAGCACAACCATTTTAGGTGGTGGATTTAGAATCCTGCCTAAAGACTGGCTTGCTATACATATGGATGCAAGAAGACATTCATTTGAATCTGATATAACAGGAACGACCAAGACAATTAATAACCTGGAGCTCAGTTTAGGACTGTCTATTTATTTTTAAATTAACCATTGTGGTCATCGGAATGAAAAATATTAAAACAACTTTATCGATCATCTTACTCTTGTCAGGTTCAATAGGACTCAGTAGCACATCCTATGCTGTCAGTGTTGGTCAAATATCACCCGACTTCACGCTATCATCATCAACAAAAATAAACACACGTCTGGCTGAACTACGCGGCCAGGTTATTATGCTTAATTTCTGGGCAACCTGGTGTAATCCATGCCGTGTTGAAATACCACATCTACAAAAACTCTATGCACAATATGAAGATATCGGTTTCACAATTCTGGGTGTTAGTATTGATAATAATAAAACCAAAGCGGTTAAAATGGCGAACGATTTAGGTGCTAAGTTTCCGATTCTGTTCGATAATACACAGAACGTTAGCAAGTTATACTCTATAAAGACCATGCCATTTACAATACTCATCGACCGTGATGGTAAAATTCGTCATTTATTCCAAGGTTATAAACCAGGCTATGAGGCTAAATACTCGAAAGCCATTAGAGAACTATTAAGAGAATAGAAAATGCTTTATTCAAAGATATTAAATTTACTAATCATAGCGCTAGCGTTATTTTTAACTGGCTGCTCATCCTGGGAACCCTGGGTTGCACCTTATGAACGCGAAATTTTAGCAGATCCTATTATGAGCTTTTCGAGACAACCGTCTATCGATAGTCATTATTCCCATGTGTATGGCGTGCGTGAAGGTTCACATGGTGCTGGCACCAGCATAGGTGGAGGCTGTGGTTGTAACTAAGCTGCCTATGTAAAATGAATTACATTAATAAAATTAAAATCATACGCCCGATTCTTCAGCAGGTCAGTATTCCAGCACTCATTCTGTTATTAACGTTTGCACACTCTGTTGCAGAAGCCGCTGTATTAGCAGAAGATAGAGTTGATGTTATGACTCACTCATATTCAGGTGGTGGTGTTACTGCACAAGGTCCTGCACTTTTAGTAAGAAAAGGAAATGATAAATCTTATTCCGCCTTTGCGAGTTACTACGTCGACAATGTGACAAGTGCGTCTATTGATGTCCAGGCACAGGCGAGTCAGTACTCAGAAAAACGTGATGATATATCATTAGGTGTTGATTATTTATATAATGATACTATTACAACCGCCTCTTTCAACAACAGCGAAGAAAGTGATTACAGTTCCGACTCAGTCAACATTGATATGTCTCAGGAATTTTTTGGTGGTATGTCAACGTTTAACATCGGTTACTCTGCATCGAACGATATAGTTAAACGTGTTGATAATGATTTTAATCAAGAACTCAACCGCTATCGTTACCGCTTGGGTCTTTCTCAAATTCTCACTAAAAACTGGATAATCAGTTTGAATTTTGAGTCGATTGCCGAAAAAGGCTATCTTAGCAATGCATATCGTTCTGCACGAGTCTTAGGCGCGTACGTACCTGAGTTATCTCCATCAACACGCACAAGTGAAGCCTACTCTATTCGCTCATTAACTTATTTTGACTGGAGAGGCTCACTGCGCTTTGATTATCGCTTCTATACCGACACCTGGGGCCTACAAAGTGACACGTACGAAATAGGTATCAGTAAATATTTAGGTGAAAAGAATATCCTGGAATTATCTTATCGAATGTATTCACAAAATAAAGCTAATTTTTACAGTGATAATTTTACTGCCGAAATGATATATATGACTCGTGATAAAGAATTGAGCACATTCTCTGATACAACGCTAAAAGCGAAATACACTTACCATATGTTTGAAAATGATAGCGGTTTTTTCAGCAAAGGTAACTTCACTGTATCAATAGGATTAATCCAGTTTGACTATGATGATTTCACTCATTATAGAACAGGCGAGAAATATTCCTATACCGCAACAGTTGCTCAAATATTATTATCTTTATGGTATTAAAATTACAGGTAGATCACCATGTTTAAAAAAATAATTAATTTATTCTTTATAACAAGCATCTTAATATTGAATAGTATAACTGTCCAGGCAGAGGACACTGCAAATGCGGGCGCTCCGTCAAATGAATTACGCTCGCTAGATAGTCAAATTCAATCATTGAAAGAAGAAGTGCTTAATTTAAATCGTGATTTATTTATGCTTGAGGAAGAACTGTTATTCCCCTCAAACACTCAAATATCTGTTTTTGTTTCATTAGATATAGGCACGTTATTTGAACTTGATTCTGTGCAAGTCAGACTCGATGATAAAGTAGTTGCCAATCACTTGTATACTAAACGTGAAGTTGAGGCTCTAAAACGCGGTGGTGTACAACGAATTTTTACTGGTAACCTACCCTCCGGAAAACATGAAATTATTGCATACTATACCGGCGTCGGTCCGAATAATAGAACTTATAAAAAAGGTTCAACAACCATTATTGATAAAACAAGTTCAGCTCAATTTGTCGAGCTCAAAATAAGTGATAACACCACCAAACAACAACCTGTATTTGAAGTTAAAGTTTGGGAATAGTTTTCACTAATGACATTCCATAAAAACACTAAAAGTTTTTTAGCCGTTTCGCTAACTGCGTTAATGCTGAGCAGTGTTTTAATTTCTGTCTCTGCCGAAGAGACTAACGACAAACTCCCGACACAGACTGTTAAAGATCTTCGCTATGGCGAAAGTTTATTTAATTTTTATCAAAGCAAATATTTTTCGGCACTCACCAATATACTGGTTGCTGATGCAAAAAACCCGATTACCAAACAAGGCGATGAGCCTGAGTTATTAAAAGGTGGCTTGTTCCTGGCCTATGGACTGATTAATCAGGCACAAAATGTATTCACGAAATTGCTTAATGCCAATTTACCCGTTTATACACGCGATCGTGCTTATTATTACCTGGGGAAATTATTTTATAAGAAATCTTATTATGACCGTGCTGTAACAGCATTAACCAGCATAACAAGCACGCTACCAGCAAATTTTAATGATGAAAGATTACATTTACTCTCTAATATTTACTTACGTCGAAAAGAATATCCGAAGGCAGTTGAATTATTAAGTCAGTTTTCAGAAAATAGCGAATGGGGATACTATGCACGCTACAATATTGGTGTAGGCTTAATAAAAGAAAATAAATTTGAAGAAGGCATACAACAATTACTCCATGTGAACAATTTAAATGCGCACACGGCAGAAATGAATGCATTAGTCGATAAAGCGCATTTAGCCATTGGCTTTGCATATATTCGCAACAATCTCCCCGATAGAGCACCTGAGTTTCTACGTCAAGTAAGACTTAATGGACCATTATCTAACACTGCCTTGCTTGGCTTGGGTTGGGCATACAGCTCAAAAGAGCGCCACAAAGAAGCAATGCGCCCGTGGATGGCACTCCAAACTCGCGATACTGTTGATACCGCCGTACAAGAATCCATGCTAGCTATTCCATATACACTTGAACAACTCAACGAAGACCCAAATGCTCTTGGCCATTACCAACATGCCGTTGAACTTTATGATCAGGAACTTAAATCTATAAACTCTGTTATTGAAATAGTTAAAGGTGGTGAATTAATCGCATCATTAACAAAAGTCCTTAATGCTGAAAAAGAAGATAATAATTTTCGATTAACCACTCCCCCCGTCTCTATTGCAACACCCTATATAGAAAAACTCATTGCCAAACATGAATTCCAACAAGCTTATTTAAATTTTCGCGATTTACTTTTTTTACAAAAAGTACTAAACCGCTGGTCAGATCAATTTCCAGCTTATGAGTTAATGCTAAGTGAACGCAAACAACGTTACCAAAATAAACTACCTGAAATACAAAGTGATAATAGGCTGGTAAAACTTAACTCATTGATAACTACAAAAGATAAATTTGAAAAAAAATTACGCCGTATAGAACAACAGCATGACATTATTGCATTGGCAACTGCAAAAGAAAGAAAATCTATTGCAAAATTAACCCGAGTAGCTGTAGCAATTGAAGCACTGAAAGATAAACAAAATATATCAGAACAGAAACATAAATTTCATATATTAAAAGGCATGGTTCTTTGGGACTTGTCTCGAGAATTTGTTCCACGTTTCTGGAAAGCAGAAAAACAACTCAATCTGGTCGAAGCAGCCTTAGCAAAAACAAAAAATGCCACTAAGTCACTTAAACAATCATGGGCAATAGCCCCTGCCCGCTTTACTGGCTTCAATGAAAAGGTAAGTGAAAAGCACATTCGCATTGCAAATTTAAAATCAAAATTAAAGCATCTGTTAGAACAACAACAACGATTTATAGTTATCATGGCGATGCGCGAATTAAACAACAAACAGCGCGCATTACAAAATTACCATGCTAGAGCACGTTTTGCTGTTGCACGTTTATACGACAAAATCGCCCTATCCTCCTCTAAAGAACCAGAGCAGGGGAATGACAAGTGAGTTTGAAGTTCACTCAATCTGTTTCAAAAAGAGGCTTGGTAGTCTACAAAAGTCTTTCCATAACATTTTGCATATCGCTTCTTGCCGCATCATGTGCAACCGGACGTGATGCGCCAACCATAGCGAGTCTTGAAGAAAAAGAACTCGTTATTAGTCAAATAGAAATACAACCGATTGAACGACATAACGTTATCGAAAAATACAAGGAATTTTTACGTAGCGTTCCTGTTGAAGATATATACAGTGATGCACAACGCCGCCTCGCCGATTTGGAATTGATGTCCGGTGAGGACAAAAGTGTATCCGATGACAATCCACTCTCACCGGCTGGCAAGCAACAGCTCCGCTCGGCAATTAAGCAATATATTCGTTATTTAAAAACTCATAATAATTCTAAAGAGAACGAGCTTGTACTGTATCAATTAGCAAAAGCATATTCGTTATTAGCAGAACCTGAAAAAGAACAACTTACACTTAACAGACTAAAACAGGAATTCCCTCAATCAAAATACACCGATGAAGTTGATTTTAGGCGTGGGGAAACTTACTTCGTTCTAGGCCAATATAATCAAGCGGGACTTGCTTACAATGACATTGTAAAAAACAATAAAAAATCTGTATTCTATGAAAAAGCCATTTACAAATATGGCTGGACACTTTTCAAGCGCAATAAATACCCACAAGCCCTCACTCAATTTATAAATCTGCTCGACATAAAAAGTTCTCAAGGTAAATTAGGTCGCGTAACCTTATCACCAAGCATCAGTCGCAGCGAAAAAGAATTACTTAATGACACATTAAGAGTCACCAGCCTAACGTTAACCTACCAGGAAGGTTCACAGACACTAACTCGATATTTAGCAGCCTCAGGTAAAAAACCTTATGAACCGCTACTTTATCGTGCCCTGGGTAAATTATATCAACAAAAAGATCGTATTATAGACGCGGCTGAAACCTATATGGCCTATGTCACCCGAGCGCCCAATGACCCTGATGCACCTGTATTCCATCAAGATGCTATTTCTGCCTATAAAAAAGGCGGCATGTCAAAGCTTGTTATACAATCCAAAAGTGAATTCATCGAACGATACAATACCAAAAGTTATTATTGGCGAACCCAAAATAATGAAAGACGTGACTTTATAAAACCACTGCTGGCCATACATATTAAAGATCTAGCCACACACTTCCATGCTACTGGAAGAAAATCACGTCTACAAAGCGACTATCGTGAAGCTGCCAAATGGTATGGCGAGTTCATCACTATGTTTCCTAATGACAAAACCAGTGCCGAGATGAACTTCTTACTGGCGGAATCACTCAATGAATCAGGTCAATATCAGAAAGCCATTATTGAATTCGAGAAAACAGCTTACGGTTATGCCCCACATAGCAAAAGTGCCGAAGCTGCTTATGCGGCTATTTTAATATATCCAAAGTTACAAAAATCGATCCAAACCAACCTAAGTGCAACAAACAAAAATATCGCACTCGTTTGGCAACAGAAAGCCGTCGCAAGTACAATATTGTTTAGTGAAAAATTCCCACTGGACAAACGTGTCACATCCGTTCTGGCCAAGACAATTGAAACACTCTATGAGCATAAAGAGTATAAGCGTGCGACTCAGACCGCACGATTACTCCTTAAAAATAACACGCCGTCACCATCTGCTGCCCTTGATAAACGCACAGCCTGGATAATTATTGGTCATTCAGAATTTGCACTCGCTAATTACACTGAATCTGAAAACGCTTATAAAGAAGTATTACGCCGTACTGCGAAAAACAGTAAGCTCTTTAAACCAATCCAAACCCGCCTTGCAGCGAGTATTTACAAACAAGGGGAACTTGCGAAATCAGAAGGTAAAAACGCCATAGCAATATCCCATTTTTTACGTTTAAAGAATGTCACACCTAATTCTCCTCTTCTTGCTACAGCAGAATACGATGCAGCAACGCTACTTATAAAAGGGGGTAAATTAGACCAGGCATCTAATATTCTGGAAAAATTCAGAAAAACATTTAAAAGTAAAACAAAATTACAACAAGGTGTCACTGAAAAACTGGCGTTTATTTATACCGAGACTAAACAATATTCAAAAGCAGCCTCAGAAATTGAAAAGTTACTTAAAACCAAGGGTGACGCCAACTTCAAACGAGATATGACATGGCAAGCTGCCAATCTCTATATCAAAGGTGGCAATACTGCTAATGGCGTGCGTCTTTATAAAACCTATATTAAGAAATATCCTTCTCCTTTAGTTGAGGCTATGGAAGCAAGAAATACTTTAGCAGAGCACTATAAAAAATCGCGCCAGCTTAAAAAATGGGGACATTGGCTACGTGAAATAATCAAAGCTGACGCCAAAGGTGGAACACAGCGTAGCGACAGAACCAGGTACCTGGCGGGAACTGCGACACTCGTATTAGCCAAACCACTGCGAACTCAATACAATAAAGTACAGTTGAAAATCCCGTTGAAAAAAAGTTTGAAAATCAAGAAACAATTAATGCAAAAAACCATTAAAGCTTATGAACAAGCTTTAAATTACAAAGTTGCTGACGTATCAACATCGGCTACATATGAAATTGCTGAAATATACAATGATTTCGCCCGCGCTTTAATGAAATCACAACGGCCAAAAGGGCTCTCGTCTGATGAAAAAGAGCAATACAATATCTTACTTGAAGAACAGGCTTTTCCTTTTGAAGAAAAGGCCATCGATATTCATATTGCAAACGTTCAAAAATTCTCTATAGGTGTCTATAATGATTCGGTTAAGAAAAGTCTTAAGCAATTATCGAAATTACAACCTGTTCGTTATGCAAAAACCGAGAAGGTAGAAGGTTATGTTGATTCAATTCAGTAAGAACCTGACAACACCGATACGAAGCATGCTTATTGCATTTAGTTGCTCTATGCTACTTAATGCCTGTACATCAACAGCGCCAACTAAAAGAGCCGATATTCCGGTAGCGCCTCAAGCTCAGGCCGAGTATCAACGGGCTGTATTAGCCATGAAATCAGGGCAAACCAAACGCGCTTTCAATTTATTTTATTCGTTAAGCAAAAAATATCCGGGGTTTGCGGGTCCGCAACTCAATATTGGCTTACTTTATCTGCAAAGTAATTACCTAAGCAAAGCTGAAAAAGCCTTTAAACAAGCTATTCAAATTAATAGTGACAATGCAGTAGGATATAATTTACTCGGCATTGTTTATCGCCGCAATGGGAAATTCAGTGAAGCCAAAGAAGCATATCAACAAGCACTATCAAAGAATGCCCAATATGCTAATGCACACCTAAATCTTGGTATCTTATATGACTTATACATGAATGATTTAAACCGTGCATTGCATCACTACGAACAGTATCAAGTATTTAATGGAACTACCGATAAAAAAGTAGCACAATGGATTACTGATCTAAAAAGGCGTACTAAAGAGAAGCATAGTAGCCTAACCAACTTACTGGGAGATGCAAACGGATGATTAGATTAACATTTATTTTATTTCTGGCACTCAGTTCTGGTTTTTCAATAGCGCATGCTGAAGATAAACTTAAAATGGACGGAACGGCCATCATCGGTAACCAGGAACTTCCAAAGGTTCTATACATTGTTCCATGGAAAAAATCCGAGGTTCCGGACATGACTCAGCCACCTTTAGAAAGTTTAATCGATGAAGCGCTACAACCAATTGATCGTGAAGTGTTTCAGCGTCAAGTAAATTATCATCATGCCTTGCATGATATTAAAAACAATAGTAAATAACAGTGATAGTTCTATCAGGAGAAATAATATGTATACCAGTATCGTGACATTCTTCCAGGAAGGTGGCTCATTTATGATACCTATTGCCATTGTACTAGCCATTGGTAGTGCTATTGCTATAGAGCGCTATGTTTATCTAACACAATCAAGAGCACGAAATAGAATGTTATTGAAAAAGATTATGCCTCTAATGGAAAGCGGTGACTTCAAGCAAGCTTACAGTACCTCGAATAAATCCAATCAACCAATTGCAAAAATTCTTAATTCCGGATTATCAAAATATAAATCCGCACAAGATAGGGATGATATTGAAGCGGCTATGGAAGAAAGTATGTTAGAAATTATTCCACGCCTCGAAAAGCGAACTCACTACCTGGCAATGTACGCAAACATCGCAACTTTACTTGGTCTACTCGGAACTATCATCGGCCTAATCAAAGCCTTTACCGCAGTTGCACAAGTTGATCCTGCTTTAAAAGGTGAAATACTATCAACAAGTATCTCAGTCGCTATGAATACCACGGCATTTGGCTTAATGGTAGCAATTCCATTACTGCTTGTTTATACAGTCTTACAAACTAAAACGACCGAGATCGTTGATAGCCTTGAAATGGTAACAGTTAAATTTGTTAACCTAATTATGCAACGTAAAAACAAAGCGTCTTAATTACAATGAGTCGAATACGTCGCAGAAAACTTCGGCATGAACAATCGCCCGAGCTCAATATTACAGCCTTTATGAATTTAATGGTTATTCTAGTGCCGTTCCTGTTAATTACCGCCGTTTTTAGTCATTTAACAGTACTGGAACTTAATTTACCAAGCTCAGGCGCGGCAAGTAAAAACAAAAAAACCGACTTTGAGTTACAAGTTACCATTCGTAAAAACTTAATCGATCTATCTGATAACAAAGGTGGTTTAATTAAGCGTATTGTAAATAATAAGAATGGTTATAATTATGCGTTCCTGTCAAAAACGTTAAAACAAATAAAATCACGGTTTCCTGATAAAACCAATGCCACTATCTTATCCTCTCCAAATGTTAACTACGAAACCCTGGTTAGCGTAATGGATGCGGTACGAATGTATCATGCAGCAGAAGATGGTGAATTAATTAATGCAGAACTATTTCCCGATATATCTATCGGGGATGCGCCATAAAGAAAGATAAAATATGTCTGAATCTCGTCGCATAAGAAGAATGGACCGTCACCATAAGCGGAAAAATACTTCGGCATCACTAAATATGGTTTCCCTAATGGATATTTTTACTATCCTGGTATTCTTCTTATTAGTGACCTCGTCTGAATCGGAGGTGTTACCGACACCGAAGGCAATCAAACTGCCTGAATCCTCAGCTGAAAAAATACCCAAGAAAAGTATTGTTGTCATGGTAAATAATATAGATATTCGAGTTAATGGCGAGTTTGTTATTACCGTTGATAACGCCTTGCAAAACAAGGCCACGTTGATTTCACCACTATCCGTTACACTTAAAAAATATATTCGCAAAGAACAATCAAATAAATCAACTGCTGATAAAAAGAAACCGCGCCCGGTAACGATTATGGGTGATCAAAAGATACCTTATAAACTACTTAAAAAAATCATGTTAACGTGTGCGCAAAATGACTTCACTAATATCTCTTTAGCAGTCATTACAAAAGCACCCGCCTCTGTCAATAAGACACAAGAGGTGAAATAACATGGCCATCGCAACATTTTATACTGAACCCGTATTACCTTGGTCAAAAACCGAGAATGATGTTCGCTTTAATAAGGTTCTTAAACGCAGTCTGTTATTTTTTCTATTTCTCATGATTATCATTCCTTTTCTACCCACACCAGAAGTTGAAAAGAAAGAACTCAAACAAGTCGCGCCTCGACTCGCAAAATTGCTTATCGCCAAGAAAAAACAAAAAATTGCGGCACCAAAACCAAAACCCACAGCTAAGAAGAAATCGGCAAAAAAAGAAGTTACCAAGAAAAAAGCAAAACCCAAAAAAGAGGTCGCTAAAAAGAAAGCGATAAAAAAAGCAGCCTCTAGCGGCTTGATGGCCCTAACGGATGACCTTGCCGACCTGCGGGACAGCTTTAATGTTTCGTCAGTTCGCTCTACTAACTTATCAAAAACAGGGAACACTAAAAGTAAACTCGCTGCGAGTAATATCTTAACGGCTAAAGCAGGAAGCGGCAGTGGAGGTATTAATACAAATAGTTTGAGTAATCAAACCGGTGGCGGCTCATTGACTGGACGAAACATTAGCGGCGTTTCCAGTAATATTGGTGGTGGAACAGGAACCCGTCGAACCGCTGGTGGTAAAGCTGGCCGTAGTCAGGAAGAAATTGAACGTGTATTTCAACGTAACAAAGGTGGTATATTTGCTTTATACAATCGAGCTCTACGTAAAGACCCTTCATTACAAGGAAAAGTGGTACTCGAATTGACAATATTACCCAGTGGTATCGTTACAAAATGTCGCATACTTTCCACTGAACTTAATGCTCCAAAATTTGAAAGAAAACTAGCCTTAAAAGTTAAAACATTCCACTTTCTTAAAAAGGATGTAGCCACCGTAACAGTCACTTACCCAATAGATTTTCTTCCCTCATAGTAATGCCATCACAAGGGAAGATATAATTAATTTAGCGATCCTGTTCAATATATAATTTTAATGCAAAAGCTATTTCTAGTCCTTATTATTCATCGAAGTTATATTATGCTGCCAAATTTATTATTACTTCTACTTACTAGTGCCAGCCTCCTATACTCTAGTTTTATTCTTGGCGCAGAAGCGCCAAGTATAAATGCAGCCCCAACTTCATTTGTTCTGGTTGGTACTATTACCAGCACCAATAGCCAACCTCT
>Ga0316206_1002358_pt1 | contig 12913 bp, 9 predicted proteins | sample 6monthpyrite_MG_FD_204942 | JGI IMG/M metagenome (GOLD analysis project Ga0316206, IMG submission 204942) | Microbial mat bacterial communities from mineral coupon in-situ incubated in ocean water Damariscotta River, Maine, United States -... | ecosystem: Environmental > Aquatic > Marine >...
CGCACGAAGATCGCCAGACAGACAAGGAACACCACCTTGGATCCGAATACCACGACCTTGAGCAGCACCGCCAAGATCCCCGTCGCCTCCGGGCTCGTCAACCCGACCAGAGGCAGGTGATACCCGCCCAAGAACATGAGCGCGAAGAACGCACACGCGGTCACCAGATGGGCATACTCGGCCATAAAGAACAGCGCGAAGCGCATCGACGAATATTCGGTGTGGAAACCGCCGACGAGTTCCTGCTCGGCCTCGGCGTTGTCGAACGGGGCGCGGTTGGCCTCGGCGAGCCCGCAGATATAGAACAGCAACGCCGCCAGAGGCTGGGTGAAGATCAACCAACCGTGCTTGGCCTGGTACCCGATGATCTCATTGGGCATGAACGAGCCAACAATCAACAGACCGCTCAAGAGCGCCAGCCCGAGCGGGATCTCATAGCTGATCATCTGAGCCGTCGCGCGAAGACCGCCGAGCATCGAGAACTTGTTATTCGACGCCCATCCCCCGAGCGTAACGCCGTAGACACCGATCGATCCCACCGCGAGTAGATAGATGATCCCGACATGCACATTTGCGCCCGAAACCGCGACCGACTCGCCGCCAATCGTGCCCAGAATCGGGAGCGTAATCTCGGGCACCGCCCAATATCCTCCCCAGGGCATGATGACGAACCCGATCAACGCCGGGATCAATGCCATCGCGGGCGCGAGCGTAAAGAGTACCTTGTCGACATTGCTGGGTGTAAAGTCCTCTTTGAGGAAAAACTTGAGCCCGTCGGCCAACGGCTGACCCAGCGCGAGCATCCCCTTGAGGAAGCTCAACGCCGGGAGCCCGAAGTCGAACCCGACCCGGTTTGGGCCGATCCGGTCTTGAATATACGAGCAGATCTTTCGTTCGAGATAGACCCCATAGGCAACAAGCACAAGCACGCCGTGCACCCCGATGATGAGCACAAGGATACTAACGAGGAACTGGGCGTCGATTATGTTTTTCAAAGTCTCGAGCATCGTGCCCCTATCGTAGCATCCCCGCCCCGATCGGGTCGAACTTTGGATCGCCCATCGCGATGGGTTCGTACTCAATCTTCGGACATTTTCCCGGGATCGCTTCAACCCTCGTCACACTCGAAGTCCGCGCATCTGGGCGCGACATCATCACCGAAAGCTCGGAGCGATCGCCCCACTGGTGACGATGAAAAGCCCGCTGGCTGGCCCGATTCGAATCACGACCCACCATGTCATTAAAGAGCGGCAATCGGCACTGCACCAGTTCGTCGCCGAGCCCGGACGACGCCAGACACACCGGGGCAACGAGTTCGCTAAGCGGAGTTGGTATCGTCAGTTGCACACCATCGAAGCGGGCCACCGCGATCATCGTCTGTCCATTGTCGCCAAACCCGAGCATCGCGAGCCGGAATGGGGAGATGCCCAGCAGATCCATCGCTCGGATTGCATCGACCGCATCACCAACAGATCTCAGCCCGATCAACTCGGGGATGATCAGCCCCCGCGTACGGGTGAAGGGTGGGTGAGCAGGGTCGAGTTCATCTTCAGTGAGATTGAGATTCAGCAACCCGAGATAGAGCCCCGATTCGTGCACACCCACCCAAGTCCCCCCGCCATCGGGGTCCGTCGGCCAGCACGCCCGAGACCCATTTCCCAGGGCGTGCCAGCTCGGTTCGAGCTCGGACGAGCGCGAGCGCTGCTCATCGCGCGAGTGCATCGCGCAGAACCCGTCATCGGTTGGTATCACAGAAAAAGTACACACGAACGGTTACGAAGCCTCCGAATGCTCGAAGTTGATCGTCGATGGCGCCGTCCCGAACCCCTCCGGGCACTCGAACCCAAGTTCAAGCCCGATCGCCTTGAGGATCGCGTTGTGATGAATCGCGTGGTGCATCGCAAAGAAGATCTCGCGGGCGCGGGTGGTCGAGAGATCGCAGGTTTGCCCGTCGGAGCAGATCATCACCCGTGCGGTCATCGGCTCGTTGAGCTGCGTTTCACTCAGATCCCCCATCAACGAACGGAGTGTGGCAATCTCCGCCTTTGCCGCCGCTCGGCTCGATTCGACATCGCCGCCCCGCCGGCGGTGGTCATAGTCAACCGCCTCGGTGCAGCAGGTCGTGATCGCACAGCGAAAATGATCGAGCGTATGGCGGATGTGCTTGCCGATCGTCCCCCCGGGCACCGCCTTGGACACATAGACAAACTGATCATCATCGACTCGCTCGATGTAGTTCTCACATTCTTCAAGGATTGCGTCTGCCGCACAGCATACTCGTCTGACTGACTGCTCGTTCTTCATCGGCTCTCCAAACGGGATGTGCGGCTCGACCGCACGCAAAATACGCAAAAATGGCCGCTCTTTCATGGTAGCGTGCTCAATCGAGATTGCGAGCGTCGAGCACTTCAGTCAGAATCTCACGGTTATTGGCGCACCGGGGGCACTTGTGCTGCCCGCCAAGCTTGCCCTTGGCATCGAGCCAGCGATGAAAGGTGCCCATGGGCAAAACCGTGACCGTTGGAAAATCCATCCCGAGCCCATCGCTCCGCTTGGTGGTGTAGTCCACATTCTCCGCTTTTACTGTGTCATCGAAAACTTCACCGAATCGACGGAGCTGCTCGAGCGATGGCGGATCCGCAATCTCGATCGCCACCTCGAGCCCAGCTCGGTTGGACACCGACGGATACACCGGCGCAGCGGTGAACTCCCCGATCGACAATCCCGTCGCCGCCACCGCCGCCGCCACCCCGTGCTCGATGTGCTCGCCGATGAGATTCTCGCCAAAGGCGTTGATAAAGTGTCGATGACGCCCCACAATCCGCACTCGCGTCGGGCCATCGCCCACACGGAACGATCCGTCGGGCTGGATCCCATCGGGGATCGAATCGAACTCGACCACATCGCCGATCACATAGCGCCAGAGCCCGCCGTCGGTCGTCATCACCACGACATACTTGCGTCCCTTCTCGACCTGCCAGCAGGTGAAGACCTCGGGATCGTCATCGTCGATCTGTTCCAACGGCACGAACTCGTAAAAGATCCCGTTGTCGGTGAGCAGCCGCATAGCCGGGTCTTCATCCATGTCCTGCATCGCGATGAATCCCTCGGAGGCGGGGTACAACTCTTGTCGGCACGGGAAATCGACATCGGGATCACCCGAAAATGCCCGGCACATCCGCTCGACAAAGGGGACATAGTTCACCCCGCCGTGGACAAACACCTCAAGGTTGGGCCAAACATCGCGGGCGCACTTGGCATCCATCCCCCGCTCGTTGGCCAGCTCGATCACGCGATCGATCAGCACCAGCGCCCAAGAGGGCATCCCCGAGATAAACCGGATGTCTTGGTCGATCGCCAACTGGGCCATCGCTTCAATCTTGCTCGGCCAATGGTCCATCAACGCGATCTCGGGGCCCGGTGAATAAATCGTCGATAACGGCCACTTAATCAAAGGCGTCACCAAGCCCGAGAGATCGCCCGTCGCCACGCCGTGCTCGTTGATGTCCAGATCCGTCGAGCCGCCCAGAAACAGGCACCGCCCGCCCATGATCCGCTCTGGGAATACCCCACGATTCATCATGTGGGCGAAAATATCGAGCGAGGCGAGATAGTTCGATCGCATCATCGCCTCGGTCACCGGCACAAACTTATCGCCGGCGGTTGTGCCCGAGGTCTGGGCAAAGTGCATCACTTTTCCGGCCCAGAGCACATCCGATACCCCGTGTTCACGCATATCAACAATATCGTCCTGGAACGCGTACCAGTCCGAGATCGGGAGTTCATCGCGGAACGCCTTGAGCCGAACCATCGGGTCCTTGGTCTCGAGCACGCTTGAGAACCCGCACCGCTTCCCGATGCGTGTTGCTTTGCAGGTCTCGATTAGCTTGTCGAGCTCAGCGAGTTGGATCGACTGGGTATTGCTCTTCCAGTAGTCGAGATCACCCAAGCGACGACGCCGACGGGCAACGCGTGCATGGAGCGCTGCGCCGACGAGGCTTGTCCAAGTATGACGCCCGTTGGGAGTTGGCGCTTTATTTCGCATCGTTGAATCTCACAATCCTTCCGATTGATGATAATCGGGTGCGGCGAAGTCCACCTATGAACCGGGCACGAAGTTGCCCGCGGCTTCGAGCTCATCAAAAAACACATGCATCGCATCGCCGAACTGCTCGGGCGCCTCGATCATCGGTGCATGCCCGCAATGATCGAGCCAGCACAATCTCGCATCGGGCATCAGCTCGCTGAACCCCTGCCCGGCGCTGGGCGGCGTCACAATATCTTCCTTGCCCCAGAGCAACAGTGTCGGCTGATGGATGTCAGCGAGGTCGTCCGTCATGTTGTCACGACGCGCACTCTTTGAGAGCTTGACCATCGCCCTCGCACCGCCTCGCTCGTTGAGCAACTCGTACGCCCGATCGACATCGCCGGGATCCATCTTTGATTTATCATAGAACAGCTCGCCGATCTTCTCGACAAGCCATTCCCGCGTTGGACGCACCGGTGCACCCTTGACGACCGTCCGCTCGATCAAGCCGCTCGAACCGGCGAGCACCAGCGAATGGACAAGCTCGGGGCGTTCATGTGTGACCCGCAGAGCGACATGCCCCCCGAACGAGTTGCCCACGAGCACCGCAGGCTCGCCGATCTCCCGATCAAGAAACTGCATGGTCATCGCCGAGACCGCGCTGAGCGAACAATCCACCCCTCGCAGCGAGAGCAACGGCACCTCGAGGGTGACACACCGGACCCGCGAGGAAATCCGATCGACCACCTTGCCCCAATGCTCGTTGAGCCCAACGAGCCCGTGCAAAAACACAACGGGCATCCCCAGCCCACAATCGACCACATCGGCCATGATCCGCTTGCCGCTCACTCCGGAGAGTTCGACCTGGCGCATGACACGATCCGGTCCTGTTGTGTGTGTTCCGAGCGTATTCAAACCATCCATCTCCGCTTTAGCTCGATGGACAGAGTACACCGGGCTTGCGTATGGTAGTACGCACTATCTAAAGAGACACCTTCACAACCCGTCTCGACTGCTGCTTCTTCGCTCAATGGTGAGATTTATTGCCCCAAAAACCGGCTTTACCCCTGCTCGATCAGCCCGTCAGCCAGACGGATCACCCGATCGGCCCGCTCGGCGATCCGCTCGTCATGGGTCACCATCACCAGCGTGAGCCCCGCGTCTCGGCGATGCTCGATGATCGCGTCAAGGATCGACTCGCCGGTCTTGAGATCCAGATTCCCGGTCGGTTCATCCGCGAGCAGCAGGCTCGGCTCGTTGATCAACGCCCGTGCGATCGCCACCCGCTGACGCTCCCCGCCCGAGAGCTCCGCCGGGCGGTGGCTGAGTCGATGGGAGAGCCCGAACCGATCGAGCAACCCGCTCGCACGATCAACGATCTCTTTGCGATGCGTGCGATACCCGAGCCGACCGTATTTGATCATCCCCCCGATCGTCACATTCTGGAGCACATTGAGCTCGGGGAGCAGGTGATAGAACTGAAACACGAACCCGATGTCATCAGCCCGGTACCGATCGAGCGCCCGTTTGGATTGACGGGTGAGTTCCATCTCGCGGAACTTGACCGATGCCGGGTTGAGTTGGTCCTTATCCGGGCGATCGAGCCCACCCATCAGGTGCAAGAGCGTGCTCTTGCCCGAGCCCGAGGCACCCAGAATCGCCACCCATTCGCCGGGCTCGATATCGAGATCCACCCCGTGCAATACCGGCACCTTGACCCGCCCGAGCTTATAGGTTTTGTGCACAGAGCGCACCGACAGGATCGGCTGCCCCGCAACCGTTGACCCCACCCCGCGCTCTTGAACCTGCATTCCCATTGCCTATTGCCTATTGCCTATTGTCATCATTATTCAAACCTCAACGCCTTGACCGGGTCCATCCGGGCGCTGTGCCACGCCGGGATCAGCGCCCCGAGCACACAAGTCAGCACCCCGACCACAAACACAATCAGCGCTTTGATCGGATCAACATCGCTCGGGATCTCGATGAAGTAGTACTGACGCGGGTCCCAAATCACGAACCCGAAGGTCCGCCCCATCCAATCGTGGATCGCGTTGATATCCGAGACGATCCAATACCCCACAGCCGTCCCACTCACCGAGCCCACGATCCCGATGGCAGCCCCGTATCGGATCCAGAGCCACGCGATCCCGGGCGTTGATGCGCCCAGCGCCCGGAGCACGCCGATGTCTTTGGTCTTCTCCGACGCCATCGACCAGAAGATCGCCAGCACCAAGAACACGGTCGTGAAGGACACGATCCCGAAGATAAAGAGCACCAGCCCGGTCTCCTTCTTCACCGCGCTGATCATGGTCTTGTTGAGATCTTCCCAGGTCTTGATCTGGTTCTCCATCTGCATCGCGCTGGGCACCTCGCCGACATGTTCGGATGCGAATGCGTTGTAGATCTCGCGTATCCGCGAGCGGATATCTTCGAGCTTGGCCGAATCAATCCCACGGACGAGCACTGTGGTCACCCGCGCCGGATCAACCCCCACGACTTCCTTCGTCTTTGGGCGGATTTCGCCCGTCTCTGGATCAACCTCAACAGCGAAAGGGTTCTCATCGTCTTTGACCTTGGACACTCTTTGGGCAGCGTCGAGACGCAGCATCCGCTGGATGATGCCCAAAGGCACAAAGATCGTCCCCTGATCCACCTCATACAACCCCGATTGGAACTCGTTGGCGATCGGGATGGTCTGTCGGACGGGGTCGATCGGGCGCCCTGAAGAATCGAGTGCTAAAACTGTGATCCCGACGGTGCCGTCGCGTGGCATAAAGATATCGAGGCTCTCTACCTGACCGTTGGAGAGCGCACGATTGGGCGAGAGCGGGTAGTACCCGCCCCACCCAGTCCTATGGTTGAGCCCGGTGACCTCGATTCCGATCACACCCGCGGGCTCGACAACTCCGGATGCTCGATTGAGCCGAGACATCGACTTGCCGTTGGCTTCCATCTCGGCGAACAAGGGCTCGTTGATGGGATCGAGCCGGATGTCGTCTCGCTTGTGGTCCTTGGGTGTCGGCTTGGTGATCGGTTTCCACCAGAGGGTGTCACCGAACCCGGTCACATCGGTGTAGCTTGTCGGCTCGATGCCCTTGATCGAGATCAACTCGATCCGATCATCGGGGAGTTGAACGAGCCCGAAGGTCTCGATGGTGGGCGTGGCCGAAGCGATCAACTCATCGGCTTCAAGTTTTTCGATCAGCTTGTCGTAGTGTGCAAAGCCCACATTGGGCCACACGATCGCGACATCGCCCACGAGCGTCTTGCCCGATTCGATGAGCGTCTTGAGGAACCCACCCATCACCGACCAGGTGATGAGGATCGTCGCGACCGACAGCATCACCGCCGCCATCGCCAGCATGGGCATGACCTTGCGGGTCAGGTACTTCTTGGTCAGTAATGCTTGATACACCGGTGGAGTCTAGCCCCCTGCAGCAATGGGATCGGTTGAGACCATCGGCACATCTATACATTCAACGCCACAACAGAGCAACTAGACCGGCTCACTCCCAGGTATTGTTGTCACGGTCTGTGTCGGGAAGAATCTTGCCCGGATCGAGCGTGACCTTGGTGATCGTCCGCCCGTTGGTCTTGATCCCTGCCCGCCATCGGCTCGTCTGCGACCAGATCTCGACCGGCAGATCAAAAATATCGGATGATTCATCGTCATAGACGATCTCCATCCGCACGGGCATGACCATCTCGCCGAGGTTGTCGAGCACCACGATCGCGCCGTCTTCGACCGTCCGCACGCCAGCGATGCCCTGATCGAGCGTAGCGGGCTCGAGGAACCACCCCCGCCAGAACCAGTTGAGATCCATCCCCGCCCCGCTCTCCATCGAACGGAAGAAATCGGACGGCTGGGGATGCTTGAACATCCAGTGGCTGGTGTACCCGTCGAACGCGGCGTCGAAACGGTCCGGACCGAGGATGAACTCGCGGAGTAGGTACAACCCGTACCCGGTCTTGCGGTAGTTGAGCCCGCCGACCCATCTCGGCCACATGCGATCGGGCGCGGTCATGATCGGCTGCTGATTCGGCGCAGACGCCATGTTCATGGTCTGGAACGCCGCCCGCTTGATATCGACATCCTTCTCGTTGTAGTTCGCACGAGAATACAAATTGATAAAGGTGTTGAATCCCTCGTCTTGCCACATATACCTGCGTTCGTCGGTGTTGACCACCATCGGGAACCAGTTGTGCCCGATCTCGTGATCCGTCACCCCGAACATCCCGCGTGAGTTCTTTCGCCCGCCGCAGAAAATGATCCCGGGATACTCCATCCCGCCCTCGGGCCCGTTGATGTTCGACATCGACGGATAGGGATAGGTGAAGAGAAAATCTGAATAGAACTCGATCGAGTGCTTGATGACCCGGCTCGATCCCCCGTCCTCGTGCGTATTGAGCCACGCCTCGGCTTCTTTGGGATAGAACGACTGGCAGAGCACGACCCGCTCGGTGCCATCAGGGTCGGTGACATCGGCCTTGCACGCATCCCAGATGAACGCATCGGATGCCGCCCACGCGAATGTTCGGGCATGATCGATCTTAAATCGCCATGTGAACTCGGTAGCCACACCGGGGCGGATCTCCTCGGTCCCGACCGCTTGGGGGGGAACAATCCAGACGGGCTCGTCGGATTTCATCGCCAATGCGAGTTGATCCTGTTGATCTTGGCTCAGCACCTCACCGGGGTTGGTGAGTTTGCCCGAGCCGGCAACAATATACCCACGCGGGACGGTGATCGAGACATCGAAGCTGCCAAAGTCAGTGTAGAACTCGCCCGATCCGAGATAGGGCAGCGTGTTCCACCCGTGCACATCGTCGTATTTGCAGACCTGCGGGAACCACTGGGCGATCTCGTAGATCGTCCCCTGCTCGACCTCCTGAGCCCCCATCCGCCGAAGGTGAGGCGGGATCTTGAACCCGAACTCCATCGAGAACTCGATCTGCTCGCCCGGCTTCATCGGGTGCGGGAGTTCCATCCGTCCGACGGTGTCGTAGACGGTGAGTTCGAGTTCGTTGCCCTCCGAGCGGATCGACGGGATCGCGTACCCGCCGTCAAAGTCGTCTTCGAGCATCTTCATCACGCTCCCGGGCGTGCGGGTACGGGTGCCGATCGAGTCGGTCCTGAAGAGATTCTGCTCAAGACTCAGCCAGATGAAATCGAGCGTATCGGGTGAGTTGTTGTGATACACCACCGACATGGTGGCGTTGATAGTCCCGGTCTCGGGATCGAGCCTGGCTTCGATGGTGTAGTCGGTCTGCTGCTGCCAATAGCCCGCGCCCGGATATCCTGATCCAGCGCGTTGATCGTTCGGCGTGGGCCAATCGATCTGCTTGAACACATTGTCGCCATCGGATCCGCCGGCCCGACGGAACGCACCATCAACCGCCCCGACCGACAACGATTCCCCGATATCTCCCCGATCTGACCGTGCCGGCGTGCTTGCACACCCACCAATGCCTGCGCTAAGCATCAGCGCCGAGCAAGCCATCAAGAACGAACCACAACGCACTAAAGCGATTTTCATCGTCAGCCTCCAGCAGATCCCCCGCGATCAATAGATTGACCAATAGCGTAGACGCTTCGAAGAGCCCTTTCACCCTGCTGAATGCTCAAGACAGGATGCGCCTGCCCGAACGGAATCTCAAACAAACCCCAACCCATTGACCGATCACAACTTGCGATCGAGTAGACGATACTGAACCGCTTCGCCAATATGCTCGGGCTTGACCGAATCACATCCGCCGATGTCTGCGATGGTGAGCGCGACCCTTCGAATTTTGTCATAGGCTCGCGCGCTCAAGCCCAGCTGAGTCATCGCCTGTTCGAGCAAAACTCTGGCCCCATCGTCGAGGGGCATCAGCACATCGAGTTCGCGTCCCTTGAGCCTCGCGTTGGGGATCTCGCCTTGGCGGATGCGCGATCGCGCCCGCGCCTTCTTGACCATCTCGCGCATCGCAGCAGTATCCGTCCCGGTCGCTTTTTTACTCAACTCAACCCAGGGCACGGCCGGGGCTTCGACATGCAGGTCAATCCGATCGAGCAGTGGACCGGACAATCGGCTCAGGTACCGCTCCATCTCGCGCTGCCCCACCTCGCCGGGCGCGACATCGCCCTTGGGTGTCGGGTTCATCGCGGCCACCAGCATAAAGGATGCCGGGAACTCAACGGTGCCGTGCGATCGGGCGATCGTCACGACATGGTCCTCCATCGGTTGGCGCATGGTTTCGAGGACATTACGGGAGAACTCGGGAAGCTCGTCGAGGAACAGAATCCCATGATGGGCCAGTGAGATCTCGCCCGCTTGGGGGATCGCCCCGCCGCCGACGATCGCTGGCGAACTCGCGGTATGGTGCGGCGTCCGGACCGGACGCGCCGAGACCAACCCACGCGCAGAATCGAGCAACCCACGCGACGAATAGACCCGCGTCACTTCGATCGCTTGGCTCGGGGTCATCGGGGGCATGATCCCGGGGAGCGCCTTGGCCATCATCGTCTTGCCCGTGCCCGCCGGCCCGAGCATCACGATGTTGTGCTGACCCGCCGACGCGATCACCAACGCCCGCTTGACCGATTCCTGCCCCTTGATCTCGGCGAAGTCGATGGGGGCGGTGATCTCTTCAAGCATCGCCTCCACATCGGTCGTCGGACAAGGCTCAAGATCGAGCGAACCATTCATCAACCCCACCACCTGCGACAAGCTCGACACCCCAAAGACCCGAACGCCCTCGACGACCGAGGCCTCGTGTGCGTTGTCAGCGGGGACGACCACCGCATCGAGCCCCAAGCTCTTGGCGAGCGAGACCATCGCGATCACGCCTCGGATCGGACGGATCCGCCCATCGAGGGCGAGTTCACCCGCGATCAGCGCCCGGCGCGGATCGAGCCCAACCGATTCATCCTCAAAAGCCAAGCTCCCACCACCAGTCTGCCCCCCGCCAACGAGTGCCGCCTGGCGGACCGGGTGGATGACGCCATTGGCGACCAGAATCCCCACCGCGATGGGCAGGTCGTACATCGGCCCCTCTTTGCGGACATCGGCTGGGGCGAGGTTGATCAGCGTTCGCCCCATCGGCATGGGGTACCCACTATTACCCATCGCCGAGCGGACCCGCTCGATGGATTCCCGCACCGCCGCATCAGGGAGCCCCACCACGACCTCCTTGAGCAGCTGCGTCTCGTCAAGATCCACCTCGATCTCGACGACCTGAGCGTCAATCCCCTGCAACAAGAAACTGCGAACCTTGGGTACCATACACCTAAAATAACAACCCCCGAACAACAAGTCAAGTGGAATGTTCGTAAATTGATAGGAAATTATGATCGTGATTATAAATCGATGTAAATCAATCACTTGGCATGCTCAGACAAGCTGATACTCTGCCTCAATACACGCTGCGTACCGTTCATCCTCCGGCGATTTTTGCTCACCAGTCTTCACAAAACCGCACCGTTCGAGCACCCTGATCGACCCCAAGTTGTTTGTCGCCACCAGAGCGTAGAGCGGGCGAATATCAACGATACCGATGAACTCGCCCAATGCTCGCGTCGCAATCCCCTTGCCCCAGTGCCCACGATCAATCCAATAACCGACAAGCGTTTTCCCCTCGATTGTGAAACTGGTCACTCTTCCGACCACAACACCATCGAACAAAATCGTCCGTACGATCACTGAGAGATTAGAGAGTGATTGTTTCCAATGCACATCGAAGTATGAACGAGATCGAGGAAAGACCTTGGCGAGATCATTCGACTCTGGGTCTTGCTGTTGACGAAAGAATATATCCAGATCGTCAGGAACAACCTCGCGGAGTTCAACTGACCCATTGTGATGGGTCATGCTGCCGATTCCGTACGCACATTCCCGTTCATCGTCGGGATATACCGTGCAATCTCCTCGAGCACCGCCTTGCGCGAGTGGCTCAGGCGGGCCTGGTTCATGCTCTCGATCATCGCGTCGATGTTGGCGGGCTCGACATCCGTCCCATCATCTAATGCGTAGATCCCCGGGTGGGCGGTCCGTTCCAACCCTTCGGCATCATAACTGAGCTGCTCGTGGAGCTTCTCGCCCGGACGCGAACCGGTCAGGATCACCGGCACAGACCTCGGCGAGCATCCCGAGCCCATCGGCTGACCGATCACCGCTTCATATCCACACGCACGGATAAACCTTCTCGCCAACCCGAAGATATTGATCGGCTCGCCCATGTCGAGCACGAATACCTCGCCGGAAGATTGGGATTCGAGTCCGGACATCGCGCTGGCTTGGAGCACCAAGGTCGCCGCCTCGGGAATGGTCATGAAGTATCTCGTCATCCGCTCGTCGGTCACCGTCACCGGTCGCCCGGCAGAGATCTGATCGGCCCAGATCGGCAGCACCGAGCAGGCCGAGCCGAGGACATTGCCGAAACGGACCATGCTCAGTTTCGTTTGGATTCCGTCCATCTTGGCCAGCGACTGGACATACATCTCGGCGAGCCGCTTGGTCGCACCCATCACATTGACCGGGTTCACCGCTTTGTCCGAGGAAATCAGCACGAAGCGCTCCACACCGATCGCGACGGACGCGTCGGCGATGGACTTGGTGCCGAAGACATTGTTGGTGACGGCGTGGGCGGGATGATCCTCCATCAACGGCACATGCTTGTGGGCGGCGGCGTGAATCACGACCTGCGGCTGATACCGTTCGAGCAAGCTCAGGGTCCGTGAAACATCGACCACATCGTGGAGTACCGCGACGCGCTGGAGCGTGGGGAAGGATTCTTTGAGCTGACGATCGACCTCGAAGAGCGCGTTCTCGGCCCGTTCCATCAGCACGATTTTGGCCGGCGAGAAGGTCGCGATCTGTCGGCAGAGTTCCGAGCCGATCGAGC
>Ga0316206_1002360_pt1 | contig 12908 bp, 9 predicted proteins | sample 6monthpyrite_MG_FD_204942 | JGI IMG/M metagenome (GOLD analysis project Ga0316206, IMG submission 204942) | Microbial mat bacterial communities from mineral coupon in-situ incubated in ocean water Damariscotta River, Maine, United States -... | ecosystem: Environmental > Aquatic > Marine >...
AATGGCTTACTGCGTTTTGATATAGCCAGTAAAACTTTTAGGCCAGTGCCGGTAGAGTCAAATCAGTTTGTTGGTGAAATATACTCAATTATTAAAACTTCCTTTAATGATATTTGGGTTGCTAGTGCCAGCGGATTATATCATTTACCTGATTATACTGGTGAACTTAAAAAACTTGATTTGGGGATTGATGATCATTGTAGTCAAACATTATTTGAAGACAGTCAAAAGATTATTTGGTTATCTTGTGAAGGACTTGGTGTTTATAAAATAGTACCAAATCGCACCTTTAAATTGATATCTACACCGGCATTGAAACGCGTTACCTCATTAGTGCGTGCTAATGATGGGAATATTATTCTTAGTACAACATTAAATGGCATTCAAAAACTGAATGCCAATACTAAAAAAATTACTCAAATGAGTGTGACTAATGGTTTTGAAGCTAGTGATTTAATTCAATTACCTAATGGTGAGCAGTATTATACCAGTGCGGGAAAATTGTTTAAGTTATTAGCCAACGGGCATTCGAAACCAATTGAATTACCCGAAAATAGTCCATGGAAACAACAATATGTTAATTTAGTGACGTTAGGCGATGATCAACATGGAGGTGTTTGGGTTGGCTCTGATCATGGGCTATTTATTTATGATGATAAACAACAATCGTTCCAATACTTATCAACAGATAAGCAAAATAGCTTACATATGACCGACACATATGTGCGGGTAATTTATCGAGATCGGCAAAACCGCATGTGGGTTGGCACGCAAAAAGGTTTAAATTTATGGCAAGCCCAAACAAAAACCTTTAAATCGTACTATTTTGACCCGCTCAACGAGTCGGTTGATAGTAATAATATCACCAGTATTTTTCAAGACCGGCAAGGACGCATGTGGATTGGTAGCCGCAGTGGGTTATTTTTGTTAAATGATAAAACAGATAAATTTACACGCTTTGGTATTGAGTCAGGCCTAGCGAATGATCAAATTGGTGCAATTACAGAAGATCAATCTGGATATATTTGGTTACTTACTAATTTAGGTCTGAGTCGACTCAATTTAAAAACTATGCCGTATAAAATTAAAAATTATGATCAACGTGACGGCTTATCAGCATCGCGATACTTTGCTAGCAATATGCCACAAACTGCTGATGGGAATATTTATTTTTCGAGCAGAAATGGGCTATTTTATTTTAATCCCAGAGACATTGGCGAATTTAAACGTGACGCTAATGTAGTCTTAACAAACTTTGAAGTACTGGGTAAACCTAACACTCGGAAATTATATAATCCACGATTAACCAATATTAACCTTAATTACGATCAAAACTATTTAAAATTTGAATTTGCGGCATTAGATTTTGCTAACTCTCGACAAATTAGCTACAGCTATAAACTGGAAGGTGTTGACAGCAATTGGATCAATAGCGGTACAAATAATCAAGCAATTTACAATAACTTATCAGGTGGGAATTACACCTTTCGAGTACGTGCGGCTTACAACGATACTGAAACATATAGTAAAGAGCTGTCTGTACACGTTAATATTGCGATCCCCTTTTGGCAACGTTGGTGGATGTATTTATGTTACGGTGTGCTGTTGTTACTTGCAGTATACGTCTACATGCAACGTAAGGTAAGAAAGCAGGAAGAGGAAATTGCCCGACAAAAATATTTTGTTGAACAACTAGAAATTCAAGTAAAAGAAAAAACTGCGTCTATTGAACAAGAATCGCGAAAATTGGCTAAAGCAAATAATGTTAAAAGTGAATTTTTAGCAAATATGAGCCATGAAATTAGAACGCCACTTACCGCAGTTTTGGGACAAGCGGAAGCTATTATTCACCATGAAGTGGCACCGCAAGATATTACCGATGAAGTAACCATAATTTATAATAACAGCATGTATTTATTACAGTTATTAAATAACATCTTAGATTTAAGCAAGATTGAAGCAAATAAATTTGAATTAGAGCTTGAGCCGCAAAATTTGCACTTAATATTGCAAGAGCTAAGTAATATTTTTTCTGAACAAGCGAAAGCCAAAGGCCTATCCTTTAGTATCATTCATCATTTGCCGCCAAGCTTTTATGTCAACATTGACAGTCTTAGACTAAAACAAGTGTTAATTAATTTATGTTCTAATGCATTAAAATTTACCCAAGAAGGTGAAGTATCAATTACCATTTTAATGGTAAATCAGAAATTAATTTTTAAAATTCGTGATACCGGTATAGGTTTAAGTGGTGCGCAAATGAAAGATATTTTCAATCCATTTACGCAAGGCGATAGCAGCATTAGTCGACGGTTTGGTGGTTCTGGCTTGGGCTTAAGTTTGTCAGAAAAGTTAGTTAAATTAATGGGTGGGTTCATCTCGGTCGAAAGTACCTTAAATCAAGGCAGTGTATTTTCAGTGGTATTGCCATTATCCATATTACATCATGTGGGTATTCATCAAGCGGGCATTGGGGCAGAATCTGAGACTGATGTTCAGTATCATTTTATTGGCAAAGTATTATTAGCTGAAGATCATGATGATAATCGTCGATTAATTGCTCGTTGGTTAACCACGGTAGGTTTCGAAGTTGTTTGTGCAAGTAATGGGCAAGAAGCCGTTACTTTAGCCGCTGAACACGCGCCAGAATTAATTTTATTAGATATTCAGATGCCGGTGATTGATGGTATTGAGGCGTTTCGTTTAATTCGCGGCCAAGGTTGTAAGGTACCGATTATTGCATTAACGGCGAATGCAATGACGCATGAAATCACTGAATTTTTAGCATTAGGTTTTGATGCTCATCTAGCGAAACCGATTGATCGTAAAAAATTTATTGCTACATTAATGCAATATTTTACGCCCATGAACGCCAAATCATCAACAAATATTAGCGAGCATGCAGAGCAACAATTGCATCATGTGGATATGACGGATATTCAATTAACGTTTATAAATAGTTTAGCTACTGAACAAGCAAATTTTAGAAAACACTTACAAAATAACGCACTTGATGCGTTGCAAGAACAGGCTCATCGGTTAGCAGGTGCTACTCAAATGTTTGGTTTCAAAACGTTATTTGAATATGCGGCACGTGTGGAATTAAATATTAAACATCACCAAATCGATGACATTGAGGAGGATGTTCTAACCTTAATTCAGGAAATAGAAAATACCTTAGCAACCTGTCAACCGTAATGTCGAATCCATCACACAGCTTAATGTGCAAGCAACTTTAATTCTTCTTTATTATTTTTTCATGTATAATCCGCCACACATCGTAAATCCATGAGCAGTAAGAATAGCAGTGCATCTGCAGGTAGACAGTTGACAATCTACCTCTTCTAAAACTCTCACTCAGCAACTTAAGAAAAACGCAATAAAATGAATCACATACGAAATTTTTCCATCATTGCCCATATCGATCACGGTAAATCGACGCTATCAGACCGATTAATTCAGCATTGTGGAGGCTTATCTGACCGCGAAATGGCGGCACAAGTGTGTGATTCTATGGATTTAGAACGTGAGCGTGGCATTACGATTAAAGCGCAAAGTGTTAGCCTAAATTACACCGCTAAAGATGGTAAAACCTATCAGTTAAACTTTATCGATACTCCCGGCCATGTTGATTTTTCTTATGAAGTTTCTCGCTCATTGGCATCGTGTGAAGGTGCATTATTGGTTGTGGATGCTGGACAAGGGGTAGAAGCCCAAACGGTGGCCAATTGTTATACTGCCATTGAAATGAATTTAGAAGTTATTCCCGTTCTGAATAAAATCGATTTACCGCAAGCGGATCCTGATCGAGTCAGTGAAGAAATTGAAGAAATTATTGGCATTGATGCCACGGATGCAGTTACTTGCTCAGCGAAAACCGGATTAGGTATAGTTGATGTGTTAGAGACAATTGTGGCCCGTATTCCCCCACCAGTAGGTGATCCAGACGCTGAGTTACAAGCATTAATTGTTGATTCTTGGTTTGACAATTACCAAGGGGTAGTGTCGTTGGTCAGGGTGATGAATGGCGAGCTGAAAGTCGGCGATAAAATGCTAGTCATGTCAACAGGGCAAACCCATCTTGTTGATAAAATTGGCGTGTTTACACCTAAAGCAAAAGCAACAGGGATTTTACGAACCGGCGAAGTAGGTTTTGTAATTGCGGGTATCAAAGAAATTCATGGTGCTCCGGTGGGTGATACTTTAACACTAACACGTAAATCTGCTGCAAAAGCATTACCCGGTTTTAAGAAAGTTCAACCACAAGTTTATGCGGGTATTTTTCCTATTAGTTCAGATGAATATGAAAATTTTCGTGACGCACTTAACAAATTGAGTTTAAACGATGCGTCATTGTTTTTTGAACCTGAAAACTCATCAGCATTAGGCTTCGGTTTTCGGGTTGGTTTCTTGGGCATGCTGCATATGGAAATCATTCAAGAGCGCTTAGCACGAGAATATGACTTAGATTTAATTACTACAGCACCTACGGTTAATTATGAAATTTTGAGAACCAATGGCAATATTGTTGTCATTGATAATCCAACTGATTTACCGGCAGTGAATGAAATTGCTGAAATTCGTGAACCCATTGTTGAAGCTAATATACTGGTGCCACAGGAACATTTAGGTAGTGTTATTACTTTATGTGTTGAAAAACGAGGCGTGCAAAAGAATTTAACCTTTCATGGCAAGCAAGTTGCTTTGCAGTATGAGCTACCGATGGCTGAAGTAGTGATGGATTTTTTTGATCGATTAAAATCTACTAGCCGAGGTTATGCTTCATTAGATTACCATTTCTTACATTTTCAAGTTGCAGATATGGTACGGGTTGACGTATTAATAAATGGTGAGCGAGTTGATGCGCTGGCGATGATCACACATCGTGCGAATTCGGTTGCTCGTGGTCGCAGTTTAGTTGATAAATTAAAAGAACTGATCCATCGTCAAATGTTTGATATTGCTATTCAGGCGTCAATTGGTAATAACATTATTGCGCGAACTACCGTAAAGCAAATGCGTAAAAATGTTATTGCTAAATGTTACGGTGGCGACGTAAGTCGTAAGAAAAAATTACTACAAAAACAAAAAGACGGTAAAAAACGCATGAAACAACTCGGCAATGTTGAGGTTCCACAAGAAGCGTTTTTAGCGGTATTAAAATTAGATAACTAAGTTAATTTGCGTTAACTTTAGCAATTAAAAAGAGGTTTTATGGCTGTTTATTTTTCCATTTTTTTAGTAATAATCACTGTGATTACTGGCTTTGTTTGGTTAGCAGATAAATTATATTTAGCCAAACAACGACAAGCTCAAGTTGTTACTGCTCAAGCACAATGTCAAACTGAGCTTTCGGCTGATGCGATTGCTAAATTAACTGAGCCGTCAGGATGGGTAGACACGTCCATTCAAGTATTTCCGGTTATTGCTTTTGTGTTGATTTTGCGATCTTTTTTATACGAACCATTTCAAATTCCATCCGGCTCAATGATGCCTACTTTGTTGGATGGCGATTTTATTTTAGTGAATAAATTTGATTATGGTTTGCGTGATCCAGTGGTACAACATAAATTTCTAAATATTGGTGAGCCACAACGTGGTGATGTGATTGTTTTCAAATATCCTAATGATCCTAGAATTGATTATATAAAACGTGTGGTTGGTTTACCGGGCGATCGGATTATTTATCGTAACAAAACTTTGTATATTAAACCGGCTTGTAAACCAGAAATGGAAAAGTGTCCAGAATTTAAACAGGTAATATCCTCTTTCAAAAGCAAAGGTAAGTATCTTGACGGTGGGGAACCGCTTAGTCGTTTTATTGAACAATTACCTAATAAAACTCACGACATCCTGATCAATCCTACTATTTTACCTCGTACTCAATATTATTGTGCGGAAGCGAAAGGCCGTGTTTGTCAGCAACCTGGGACTGAACAAGACGAGTTTGTAGTACCACAAGGTCATTATTTTGCGATGGGTGATAATCGGGATAACAGTGCAGATAGTCGATTTTGGGGTTTTGTACCTGAACAAAACTTGGTTGGTAAAGCAGTAGCTATTTGGATGAGCTTTGATTTTGATCGAGATAAATCAAGCTGGTTACCACATTGGGTACCGACTAGTGTTCGCTTTAATCGTATTGGTAGAATAAAATAATTTTGAATCGTCAACAGCAATTATTACAAAAGTTAAGTGATAGATTAGCATATCAATTTAATGATTTATCCTTGCTACAACAAGCATTAACGCATCGCAGTGCGAAAGGTGAGCATAATGAACGGCTAGAGTTTTTGGGTGATTCAATACTTGGGTTTGTGATCGCCGAGGCACTTTATGTTAAATTTCCGAAACAATGTGAAGGCGATTTAACTCGTATGCGTTCTAGCTTAGTGAAAGGCGTAACCTTATCAGCTATTGCACGGTCCTATGAATTGGGTGATTTTTTGATATTAGGCGCAGGCGAGTTAAAAAGTGGCGGTTTTCGTCGTGACTCGATTTTAGAAGATGCCTTTGAAGCGATTATCGGTGCCGTGTTTCTTGATTCAAACTTGGCAACGGTGCAAGCGTTTATCTTGGCAGTTTTCAAAGAGCGCTTACAACAAATTCAGCCGGGAAATAATCAAAAAGATCCAAAATCACAATTACAAGAATATTTACAAGCCAGACAAATTGCTGTGCCAGATTATGATGTTATCAATATTACTGGCCAATCACATCAACAAGAATTTACCGTACAGTGTTCAACTGAAGTGATTGACAAACCTGTGATAACTAAAGGCGCAAGTCGACGTAAAGCCGAACAAGCTGCCGCTTCAAAAGTATTGGAATTGCTCAAGCATGACAAACCTTAAATCGCATTGCGGATTAATTGCCATTGTTGGTCGACCGAATGTCGGAAAATCTACGTTGCTCAATAGTTTATTGGGACAAAAAGTGAGTATCACCTCACGTAAACCGCAAACTACCCGGCATCGTATTCTAGGTATCTTAACGGAACAGCACCATCAAGCGATATTACTTGATACACCGGGCTTACATTCTGATGAAAAACGCGCCATTAACCGATTAATGAACCGCGCAGCTAGCAGTTCTATAGCCGAAGTGGAATTGGTGATGTTTTTAGTAGAAGGTACGCATTGGACTGACGATGATGAAATGGTGCTTAACAAAATAAAGCAATCAGGCGCTGCTTGTGTCTTGGTGCTTAATAAAATTGACAATGTACAAGATAAAGAACAGCTATTGCCACATTTGCAGTGGTTAGCGCAGAAACATAGTTTTCAAGAAATTGTGCCTATTTCCGCTAGTAAAGGTGATAATGTTGATAAGATCAAAGCGTTGTGTTTCGCTTTTCTGCCCGAAAGTGAATTTTGGTTTCCAGATGATTATATTACTGATCGTTCGAGCCGATTTATGGCATCTGAAATTATGCGTGAAAAGTTAATGCGTTTTACCGGCGATGAATTACCGTATTCAACTACAGTAGAAATAGAACAATTTAAGCAAGATGCCAATGGTATGTTGCATATCAATGCGTTAATTTTAGTTGAGCGCGAAAGCCAAAAACGGATGGTTATTGGTAACAAAGGTGAAAAATTAAAACGCATCGGTCAAGCTGCTCGAGGAGATATGGAAGCGTTGTTTGATCAAGCAATATTTTTAGAAACTTGGGTGAAAGTAAAATCGGGTTGGGCGGATGATGAGCGAGCGTTACGCAGTTTAGGTTATGGTGATGATTATTCAGGATAATTGTATAAATGAACATGCCTCTGCAACAACGTGCTTATTTACTGCATAGTCGACCCTATCAAGAGCATCAATTAATACTATCATTATTAACAGAACGTGATGGTAAAGTGTCGGCGATGACTTATCGCAATAGCCAAAAAAAATTACAACAGCAAGGGGTATTACAACCGTTTTCACCGTTAAATATTTTACTTAATGAACAGCGTGCCATTACCTCAATTAAATTATTAGAAGCTGACGGAAAACCTCTAACGTTAGTCGGTCAGCACCTGTATAGTGGTTTATATGTGAATGAGTTGGTGATGCGATTATTGGTAGAGCAACACCCTTGCGAACAGTTATTTGAACGATATCAGCAAACCTTGATTGCCCTAGTGCAACAACAACCATTAGAATTATCTTTACGGTTATTTGAGCTAAGCTTGCTTGATGAGCTGGGTCTAACTATTGATTTTTCACCTGTGTTTAATGATGAATTGACGGACTTACAATATCAGGCCGAAGAGGGCTTTATTGACCACCATCATTCAACGTATCGTGCTGGAGTCCCTTGTTTTAGTCGTACAAGTTTGCAAGCTATCGCCCAACAAAATTTTTCAAATGCAGCAACTTTATTAACGTTAAAACGATTAATGCGCCAGGTGTTTATGCCATTATTGGGTAATAGACCATTGAAAAGTAGAGAATTATTTAAGAAAAGAGAACTAAATTAATGAATAAAATTTTATTGGGAGTAAACATCGATCATATTGCCACCTTAAGGCAAGTACGTGGTACCAGCTTTCCTGATCCCGTGCATGCGGCAGCGGTGGCTGAACATGCTGGGGCGGATGGTATTACCGTGCATTTGCGCGAAGATCGTCGGCACATTCAAGATCGTGATGTGCGGTTATTAAGAGAAACGCTGCAAACGCGAATGAATTTAGAGATGGCGGTTACACAAGAAATGCTTAGCTTAGCGTGTCAGATAAAGCCGGTATATTGCTGTTTAGTGCCTGAGAAAAGAGCCGAATTAACTACTGAAGGTGGTTTAAATGTTGCTGAGCAACGAGATAAAATTACCGATGCAGTCGCGCAGTTGGCAGAAAATAATATCAAAACTAGCCTTTTTATTGATGCAGATAAGCAACAAATTGATGCTGCAGTTGCCGTTGGTGCGCCGATTATTGAGATACACACCGGCCACTATGCCGATGCGTTAAATGAAGTGACACAACAATTGGAGTTAAACAAGCTAATTGATGCTGTTCAATATGCTCATAGTTTAGGTTTACAGGTGAATGCAGGGCACGGTTTGCATTATTTTAATGTACAGGCGGTTGCGGCAATTCCACACATTGTTGAACTGAATATTGGTCATGCAATTGTTGCTAGAGCAGTGATTGATGGTTTAGATTCCGCAGTGAGAGATATGAAGCGGTTAATGTTAGCGGCTAGAGTCTAATGTCTGTGATCGGTATTGGTACTGATATTATTGATATTCGCCGGATTAGTAAAATGGCAGAGCAAGCGAGAGAAAAGTTAGCTCAACGGATACTCACCGGATCAGAACTAGCAGAATACCGAGGTTATTTGCAAGTTGCTAATGCAATAGCATTTTTAGCCAAACGCTGGGCGGGCAAAGAAGCGGTGGCAAAAGCGTTAGGCACTGGTATAGGTTCAGGTATTTCTTTCCAACATATGCAGATTGAGCATTTACCATCTGGACAACCCGTATTGGTATTAACTGATCTAGCCTTAGTGAAAGCGACTTCGCTAGGCGCTACGCAGTGGCATATTTCATTATCTGATGAGCAGCATTACGCGACCAGCTTTGTGGTGTTATCTAAATAACCGTGTGTTTTTGAGTTTTTGTTTTATACTAACTTTATACGTTTTTTTTATAAAGCGTAAACTCGTCGGTGCTGGAGTTGTGGTATGCAATCTCAAATAAAACCGCTGGTAGAAAGGCGAACATCTCCGCCAGAACAATCAAAATGCTGGTCTTCGTTAACATTAGCACAAAAATTTTCAGCCAGTAGTCTAGGTAAGTTTGGTTACGAACTCGCGTTTGTACGCAATGATAATGGCCATAGTTTAGCGATATTTATTTGTAATGGTGGCGTTGCAGTAGTTTCCGAAGATGGTGATATTAACACTGCACCCACGTTGATACTGCGTAAGTAATCTCAACTTTCGGTTGATAGTGTCTGTAGAATATCATCGGCTTCTGATAATAACGTTTCTGTATGTTCAAAAAACTCTAACCATTCGGGGGTTAATTCATCTAACGATGTGCCTCGTTTTAATTCTGTTTCAATTAGCTGTCCAATTTCAGCTAAATTAATTACACCGGTATAACAGCATGCTCCATTGAGTTTATGAATTAATTGTTTGGCTAAATCGGCATTCTGGCTAGTGATTGCTTCTTCGATTGCTACTTTTGTTTTCGGTAAACTTTTTAATAAGCCACTGAACATTTCTTTCGCTAACACCGGATTATGTGCGGTACGTTGTAAGGCTAGATTACGATCAAATATTTTCGGTTTACTCAGTACTGACACCATTGATTGATGAATGTTACTCAGTTCGTTGGTTTGATTAAATAGTGAAACATCACAATATTCATATAAGCTATGGCGTAGCATGGCTTCATCAATCGGTTTAGTGACGAAATCACTAAACCCTTCTTCGAGTAATTTATCTTTTTCTTCGCTTAAAGCATGAGCGGTAACTGCAATGATTGGTGTGTTTTCATTTAATACACTGTTTTTTATCATTTTTAAGGCAGTCACACCGTCCATAACTGGCATTTGAATATCCATGAAAATTAACGCAAATTTTTCATTTTGACACAACGAAACGGCCTGCTGACCATTAGTAGCAACTAATACTTCATTAACATGCTCGAGCAACAATGCTTCAATTAGTTTTAAATTAGCGTCGTTATCATCAACAGCAAGTACTTTGATGGGAATTTTTTTATGTGCCATAGCTGGCATATAATTATGATCACTATGATGGGGTAGTAATGATTTACGTAATTTAGCTGGAGTGATTGGTTTACTTAAACAGCTTTGTGCGCCAGCGGCAATTAATGATTCTTGCAAATAAGGAGCATGATTATTTACCGCTACGTGAATTGAAGCAATGCTTTGACTTAAACGCGCTAATAATTGTTTTAAGTTGTCGATAGCGCTTGGGGTAGTGCTGTGACCGATTAATGCAAAATCGAATGTATTAGTTTGGTTGAGTAAGCTGGTAAGTTGTTGTTCAGTGGCTATCGCCGTAACTTGCATTTGCCAGCTGGTTAAAATTTTGCTGGTAGCTAACCGACTGTGATCATGCGGTTCGAAATATAAAATAGATTTATGATAAAGCTCTTTGACATCGAGCGGACTAGATAAAGGGAAAGGGTTGATTTCACATTGGCAGGTAAACCAAAAAACAGAGCCTTGGTGTGGTTCACTAGTAAAGCCTATGTCACCATGCATTTCTTTGGTTAATCGTTGAGAAATCACCAATCCTAAGCCAGTACCGCCATATAAACGTGTGACACTTTTATCGGCTTGACCAAAAGCATCAAACAATGACTTTTGTTGCTCTGAACTCATGCCAATACCTGAATCGGTGACTGTCATTTTAATCATGATCAAATGATTGCTTAAGGTGTTACTGGTAATGTCGATGGTAACAGAGCCTTTATCAGTGAATTTAATCGCATTATTGGTTAAATTAATTAATATTTGCATCATGCGCATTGAATCACCGATTAAACTATCGGGGGTATCACTGTCAATATTCAGTGAAAGCTCAATATTTTTATTATGAGCACTGGGCGCTAATAAGGTTAACGCTTCTTCTACTGACTCGCGCAAAGTGAAAGGAATACTTTCAATCATCATTTTGCCCGCATCTAGCTTAGAAAAATCTAAAATATCATTGATCAATACTAATAAGTTATTTGCCGAACGTTCAATGGTTTGCAGATAATCGCGTTGCACTTCATTGAGCGGTGTTTTTAACGTTTGTCGAGTAAAGCCAAGTACCCCGTTCAACGGTGTTCTTAATTCATGGCTCATGTTGGCTAAAAATTCAGATTTAACTCTATTGGCATCTTGTGCTCTACGTTTAGCCATATCTAACGCCACGTTTTGTAATTCAAATTGTTCTAATGTTTCACGTAAATCGAAGGTGGCTTGATCAATACTGCGTTGCATTTCATCACGGTAGTCCCCTAATGATTGGGCCATGGCGTTTATGCCATTTTTCAGAAAATTTAATTCACCCAGTAATTGACCACTGACACGGCTTTCTAATTTTCCTTCTCGAATGCGATCAACTGCTTGCACCATTGCTGAAATAGGACGGGTAACATTACGGATCAGTCCGAATGAAAACAATGCACTAACTAACGAGCCTAAAGCAACAATAATCAATGCAATAAATATTTGCTGTTGTTGGACATAATTAATTTCACCGTTATCTATTTGCATAGCAACGTAACCAATTATAGTTTTATCTTGCTCACCATTCACATTAGTAGTGTTATTGACATGTTCACTAATAATTGGCGTTCGATAGACTAAAAATTTTCCACTTTTGTCTATGGAGGAGCTGTCAGGAATATTCATTCCAGGTGTTAAACGCATTAAATTACTATCACCATGATAGGTGCTAGCAACAAATATTTGGTTGTCAGCGGTAAAAATAGCAATACTGCGAATAATGTTGGAATGACTACGATGTACAAAACCAATGAGCTCACGTAAGTTAGCACGATCCCGTTTTTGTAGCGCTGAAGAGCTGGCAATGGCAACGGGTTCAATAATGCTTAAAGCTTGTACATCTAGAAAATGATTTAGTTCTACATAACGGCTATATGAAAAATAGCCAGCTAACGATAGGCCTATGAGCGTTGTTGGCACAATGGTTAAAATGATAACCCAGTCTTTTAGGCTTATTTTATGCATTTTCCGCTAAATTTAGTGTAAAATTGATGTCCTATTCTCATATCATGGCATAGGATGAGATAAAATTATAGCTTCTTCTTATTGTCCTTGGATTTCACCTACCTATGGCTAATTATTTTACTGCGAGAAAAAAGCAAAGTCAGGAAAATCAAATAATTGATGTTGATATTGATCGTTTAGATAGCGAAGGCAGAGGCGTAGCTA
>Ga0316206_1002361_pt1 | contig 12907 bp, 7 predicted proteins | sample 6monthpyrite_MG_FD_204942 | JGI IMG/M metagenome (GOLD analysis project Ga0316206, IMG submission 204942) | Microbial mat bacterial communities from mineral coupon in-situ incubated in ocean water Damariscotta River, Maine, United States -... | ecosystem: Environmental > Aquatic > Marine >...
GTCTCATATAATTACCCTAACAGTTAGTGATGGAGTTAATGCAGATGCAGTTGATGAAATCATGGTGGTTGTTGAAGATACAATGGCCCCTACGGTTAGCGCTGGCGGAGATATAGTATTGGAAGCCCAGGGACCTGATGGTGTGGCATATTCCCTTGTACCCAGCAGTAACGATGCCTGTGGACTTTCTTCAACCACGCTAAGCCCATCGTTAATAACATATCCTTTAGGGACAACGACTGTCACTGTAACGGTTGTCGATGGCGCCGGTTTAACCGCGAGTGATACCGTTAATATCACTGTTGTGGATACCACTCCACCTGACCTAACTGCACCAGCAGATATTACCCTTGAAGCAACGGGACCTTTATCCGCAGTCGGCCTAGGCACCGCTGTGGCCTATGACACTGTAAGTGGCAACCTGATCGCCCTCGCTGACAATATAGGGCCTTTTTCCACGGGAGTTCATAATATTACCTGGTCAGTAGTCGACGGATCAGGAAATATTTCTACTGCGAATCAAGTCGTAACGATCTTAAATGCTGCTCCAATCTGTGGCGTAGGATTGCCAATCGTTGTATCTGAGGGTGAAAATTTCAGTCGAACAGTAAACTTTACTGACGTTAACTCCACTAGTTTTACAACGAGTATAGATTACGGCGACGGAAGTCCAATTGTGCACGCTCCTGTGAATAATTTTTCTTTTCAGTTAAGCCACCAGTACGCTAACGAGGGAACTTATCTCGCTTCAGTTAGTATTATTGATAACCACGGTGGTGTAACCACAGACTATGCCAGCATCACAGTAGAAAATTCTGCACCGGTTTTGGGTGAAATTTCTGCAAGTGGAAACATTTCTGTTGGCGGCAATTATTCCCTTTCTTTTCCGTTTACCGATGGTGGTTCCAACGATACACATATTTGTGTCATCGATTGGGGAGATGGAACAACTTCTTTAGGTACTATTATCGATGGAGTGGTTTATGGCGATCATGTTTATGCTGAACCAGGTTTTTACAATATTGGCGTGACGCTTACTGATGATGGTGGTGCAGTGGCAACGGACAATAGTCAATCAGTGTCAGTATACTCTCCTACTTGTGGATTTGTGACTGGACGCAAGCATATGACCTCACCTTTTGGTGCCCTGTCTTCTGCTCCGGCCTATACAGGTCAAGCATCGTTTCAATTTGTGCTTAAATATTTAAGAAAATCACCTTTCCCACAAGGAAAGATAGATTTTGCACTGAAAGATGCGGGGTTTAAGTTTCACTCTAAGGATTTTAGCTACCTCGTTGTCTCGGGAAATCGTGGGGAATTCGCTGGTAACGGAAGTGTAAATGGAGGCGGAGGTTATGCCTTTATTGCAACATTAGTAGATGGGAATATAAGAAATCTCGAGGGTGATAGGTTTCGCCTTAAGGTATGGGATAAGGTTTCTGGAAATGTTGTTTACGATAGCCAACCAGGGGATCTAAATAATAGCGCACCTGTCAACGGCCTTCTTCGCGGGAATATCATCGTCCATCAAAGACATAAAAAATGTTTTCTAAATAAAGGTCATCATCATCACAAAAAGCGCAAACATGATAAAGATGATCATCACAAAAAAAGGAAGCATGACAAAGATGATCATGACAAAAAAAGTAAGCCTAACAAAAATGGTCATCGCAAAAAAAAGAAATAGATTTAAAATACTTAGGGTATCCTGACTACCAAAAAGGGCCTTCTAAATGGCCCTTTTTGGTAGCGTCATACTCCCATTTTCTCAGAAATCCGGGAAATCCGTGCCATGCACTCGGTATTTTGCATTAAACGCATAGTCTCGCGTGCATGGCACTTTCTATGGCACTTTCTAAAGTTAAAGTCGCAGCATATGATCCAGGTACTTCGGAAGCACCAAGTGCAGGTCTTGTAGCACCTACCTGCCAGCTCGCTCCTCCTCCAGTATTGAGTTGTAGCGAGTAACTACTTGTAGCAAAAGAATCAACCGCAATGGTTTCGTTGGTACCACCAGCTCCGGTGGTCATGATCACGGTCCCATCAGCAGGTAAAGTAATATCAATATAGCGATTAGGTTCACCGGTTGCTGTAAATGATGCTCTACCTGGAGCACTAGGGGTATAAGACGCATCCCCTTGAATCCCTTCACCAAACGATAGGTCGTAGTTCTTTGTTAGACTCAGTGATGCGATAACAGATGCTGTGGCAGTCCCTGTATCACTTGAAGTGTTGCCGCCTTGGGCGAAAATATTAGTGCTTAAAATTAGACCAAATGCGACCGTAACAATTTTTAAATGTTTCATTTTTCCCTCCACAAACGTACAATAAACTCATTTTCGAAAATGACCAAAACTAAATCATCTTATCCTCAAACTAAAAGGGAATAACGAGCGGCGTAATATTGCAATAACTTTCTGAGGCTGCCGAATATAAAATCACGTAATTTTTTATGTTATGAGTAAAAACTGTCAGTTATCGGCAATTGTTGATGATTTTTTTAAAACCGCTCTAGCTTTTTGAAATATCGGCGAACTTCGGATGCAGATGAGATGGTACCTATTTCTACTTATTTTCTTAAATACACAGCCTATCCTTATTACACAGCCTATCTTTATTACATAGCGTATTCAACTCAACCTATTATCGATATAGAGTTACTTGCCGCATCAAAACTAGGAATGTAATAAATTTATCCCTAGAGAGGATCAAATTACAAAAACGAGTACATAAGTGGATATTAGTAAAGAAACTAGGCTCATCACAGGCCAATTAAAGAAGCATGATAGGGAAATAAATCAATTAAAAAAGGTCAACTCTTTTCTTTCATGTTCATCAATACTATTTAATTGGGTCTTAATTTTGATAAGTATCTACGGTATTTTATTTTTAGAGGGCCCATTAACTTTACTTTTTTTCCTCATACTAGGTTCTAGAATGCGGGCCCTGATGAATTTAATTCATGATGGGTCCCATAATAATCTTTTTTCAAATAGTAAAGTAAATGATTTTGTCGTCAATATATTTTGTGCCTACTTTATGTTTGAGTCAATTGAGAAGTATCGAAAATCTCATTTATTACACCATAAATTTTTAGGTACGATACTAGATCCAGATGTAAAGGAACATAAAAAACAAGGTTTTGATGATTTAACAGGAGATATTTTAACTATAAAAAAACTATTTTTAATATCCATCAATAGGAACTCTATATCATATTCATTATTTAATAATTTTTTAAAAAACAATCAAAAAATAAATATTTTTACCTTTTGGTTAATATTAGTAATTACAATAGGATTCAGCCCCTTAATAATGATTAAAGTAATAGGAATTCTATTAATTGCAAAGTTATTTTTTTATCATCCCATTAGAGTAATCGCAGAATTTCTTGATCATGCAGGTTTAAAGACCGAAGGTCTACTAAGCTATACTCGAACGCTACCCATAAGAAATTTTCTTTCTATTGTTTTGCGACCTCATAATGATCACTTTCATCTTTTACACCATTTAAATCCATCAATACCCCACTATAGCTTAGAAAAGGCCCATAAAATTTATCTAAGATCAAAGCTTTATGGAAAAGGTAATTTTTATAATAGCTACCTCTTTGGGAAAAATACCATTTTTAAATGGGAGTGGAGTTAAATATGTTCTACATTTTCACCGCAACATTGATATTTGGCATGGTTCACCCAGGTGCCAAATATTTGTTTAACAACCAAATTTCAACACTTTCATTTTGTTTTCTTTACATTTTTTTTAGATTACTTTTTATTTTACCTTTTTCTCTATTTCAAAAAAACAATTTTACGAGTGTGCTTATTAAATCAAACTTTATAAACTTTTTATTAATTGGTATTGTAGGGGCATGTTTGCAATTCTTAGAGTTTTATAGCTTAAATAATGGCCTTCCAGTATCGACTGTCACCTTTTTGGTCTCATTGACACCAATATGGATATATTTATACACTTTTTTTAATAAGTCCGCCGACCAAGGAGGGTCGCCACTACTAGCTACTCTTATTTCTTTCATTGGATTAGTTTTAATTTCCCATATACATTTTGCCGATTTTGGATCCATGAAGCTTTTTAATTTCTTACTATTATTAGCTCCTATATTGGCGGGAGGATGCATTGCTATGTGGGTAATTCTTAGTGCAAAGTTAAAGAAAAATAAAGTACCTAGCTTCACCATTTCCTTCTTTTATGATTTTTTTGCACTTTTAACGATTTTTTTAATATTGGCGAGCACAAACAAAATAGATGTCTCCTACTATGAGATTAAGACATTTTTAAATAACAGTTCTAATTTAAGAGGGATTATTATTTTTTCAGTCTTAATAGGGCTATTACCAAATATTTTGTTTTATATTGGCAGTAAATCGTGTTCACCAATTAAAACTGGCCTTATCCTATTATTAGAACCCATTTGCGCCACGATTTTTTCGAAGTATTTATTTGGAGAAGTTCTCAGTGATGTATTTTATCTAGGAGCAACATTAATAATATTGGCGAATATTCCAAAAGATGCATACAAAACTTTATATAGGTTTGCTTATAAAAATTTATTCACCGTAATGCCTCTTCAATTGCAAATTCAACCTTCAATCAAAATTAAGAATCGTTTTTCCCAAATCATGATAAAAATATTTATTATAGCAACCTTGTTGGCCATGGCAAGCGTCGGGATGTCGCAAACTTTAAACCTGGTGGAAATCTATCCTGCAAGTAAATCCGATTATATTGTGAAAGAAGAACTCCAAGATCTTAAATTTTCCATAGACCAAGCGATTAAAGATTACCCCTTTAAATGTAAATATTCTACAAAGAGATATATTTATCAAGGAAATTCAAGAGAACTAGTGAGCAGAATAAAATTGATATCCCAAGACCATAAGAACGAAAAAAGTATTATCGTTGGACTAACTCGTTCAAGTTTTGCAAAAATAGGTGCAAAGGCCATAAAGGCCACCGGAACACTGCTCGTTTCGGTGGGTGCCTCAACAAGCCGCCTACAAAGCTATGATTCCGGTGCAATCTCAATTGTTTCCCCCTGGACAAGACAATGGGATGCCGTACAAAAGGAACTACAAAATAATGGTTGCCTTGATAAAAACACTTTTGGATTATTCTCGCAACAAGACTCACTATTGATGCGCTATCTCCCATTGTTTAAGAATATATATAGTAACTATACTTTTAGAAATGAAGAACAATATATTTATCAAACCGTTAAAAAAAAGAAATGTTTATACATATGTCTAAATTTTTCTGAATCCCATGAAATTTTAAAAACATTAATTAAGAAAAAGTGGCAGGGAATTGTAATTGGTACAGGCGACTGGAATATTTTTTCTCGCGAGATAAAAGAAACACTTAAAACTAGAAGATCTAAGATTAAGATTTTAGGACCTACCGGATGGCAGGTAAATGAGACCATAAAAAACCACCTTTTTTATAAGAGCTATCTTAAAAAATTCAGCCGAGATTTGCCCCCTATTGCCGCCTATGCATATGATGCTACAAAATTGGCCATTGATTATTTATGTAGAAATAATGACCCTAGAGTTTTTCAAATAAAAAAAATAAATGCCTTAAATACCATTCGGAAATATCAAGGAATTGGAGATGGTGGTAATTATCTTAGTGATATGTATATTGTGAACCAAAGTGAAGGAATTAATTATGACTAAATATAAAAATTTAAAAATGACACTTCTGGGAGAATCTTTTATTTATTGTAAATATAAGACGAATTCATATCATAAAATTATTGGATACGAAGGTTACAATATTATCATTATAGATTCCGATGAACTTACCCTTATTACAAATAGAAAAGAATTAATTCCCGATGGGTTAGTGAAGAATGAAAAAGGATGGGCATTATTTAAAATTATTGGTGAAATGGAGTTTGGAAGCGTTCAGGGTTTAATTGCCTTAATCACTAATCGCTTTAAGGAGAAAGATATTGGCTCTTGCGTTATTTCTACATTTAGTACTGACTACTTTTTAATAAAAAGTATATACCTCCCTACTGCAAAAAAAGTGCTTGCAGAAATGGACTTTTCTTAACATGAATATAAAGGAAAATATACACCAGATTCAAAAGCAAGAATTTAAAAAATTCTACTATTTAATTAGTCTCATTTTTGGAGTTGCCCTGATTATATCCTGTGCAATTATTAATTATTCTTTAACCAGATCAATCTGTCAGACTGTAGAGGCAAGTTACCAACAGATCGAAAATCCATTAATTAGAGAAATTTATTTAGAAGAAAAAAATGCTTACACTAATATTTTTAATTCATTCATAATAAATTTAAAAAGGCAAAACATCGTTCCTAAATTAAAACTTGTCTTGCATAAAAAAGATATTTCGAAATGTAGTAGTCAGCTATTTTCTATTGAATACTCCCGCAATATAATAAACGTCGGAGAAATTTTCGCAAATATTAGTGGTACAATATTCAACTTATATAGTGCCATCACCTGTCTCATTTCCGCACTTCTGTTTCTGATCAGCATGATAATTTTACATCTTGGTCTAAATAGACTCATAGAAAAGTTTGAGCTTATTTTTATTGATCCAATCATTAAATTAAGCTTGGATAAAGCGAATACACTATCTTCGATGGTTCCTCTTGAAGTACACAAGATTAAAAATAATATTGAAATACTTAAGCACAATATAAGGCAAAGAGAAAAAGAAAATCATACATTAAAACTACAGGAAAAAACCTTTGAAATTTCATCTCAAGTATCCCATGATATTCGCTCTCCATTAGCGGCCCTAAATATGGTCGCAACAGATTTAGATATTTTACCGGAGACCACAAGGATTTTACTAAGAGGCTCTATAAATAGAATTCAAGATATCGCAAACAATCTCTTGCAAACAAGTAAAAGACTAGGCAAAGAGGATAATAGTACAGATGTCTATTTACTATCTCCAATCATAGAGGAAATCATCTCAGAAAAGAGAACACAGGTCCGCTCAAAAATGGGAGTAGAAATAGAGTCAGATTTTCTGCACTCTTATGGACTATTTGTAAAAATTAATCAATCTCATCTTAAAAGAATCTTCTCAAATTTAATTAATAACTCTTTTGAAGCTTTCTCAGAAAAGGGAGGGAAAATTCATTTATTATTATCTAAAGAAAATAAAAATATTACTATTAGAATCAAAGATAATGGCAAAGGTATTCCCATGCATATTTTAAAAAATTTGGGAAAAAGAGGCATAAGTTTCGGAAAAGAACTGAACTCTGATGCAGGATCAGGCCTTGGCCTTTATCATGCAAAAACCTTGGTAGAATCTTGGGGCGGAAGTTTTAAAATAGCATCAGTTGTAGGACACGGTAGCGAAATGACTATAACTTTACCTGAAGCAAACCCTCCCAGTTGGTTTCTCCCTGAATTAATACTTAGGCCAATGCAAAATATTGTTATCATTGATGACGACTCTTCGATTCATCAAGTATGGGATAAAAGGTTTGAAAAAATAAAAAATCATCTAAATATTTTTCACTTCAGAAGTCCGGCCGACGCTCATGAATGGCTTAAGATTAATGATTTCAAAAGTACCACTTTTTTATGCGATTATGAATTTATAGGTGAAGACAAAAATGGGCTCGACTTTATCGAGGACAATAAAATTTCTAAAAATTCCATCTTAGTGTCTAGTCGATATGAAAAAAGCAGTGTCAGAAAAGTCTGCGCAAACTTACAAATAAAATTGATTCCTAAAATGATGGTAGAACTGGTTCCCTGCAAAATACAACAATCAGAACAAAAAACCTAGGCATCTGCGGCGCAACAGGTCATAATTTCGATGGTATAGACTAACCTATGGCATTCATTGTAGAATTTCACAAAAACATAGTCGGAGAGATTTTTGGATAATCATATTACCATCATGGTCATTCCCGAAAGGGAAAAAGGCGTGCGTTCCTTTCGCATTCCCAAGACGCTTTTTAAAGGGGCGATATTTCTCTGTGTCTTGGTGGTTTTTTTGGTGGGTATTTTGGTTTATGACTATCGCCAAATATTAGGCCAGGTCTACAAAAATAAGCATCTTTCCATCGAAAATCGCCAACTAAAAGAACAAATTCAATTATTTCAAATGAAAATTAATACCCTCGCCGAAGATATTGAGAGAATCCATACCTTTGAGAAAAAATTGAGAATTATTACTGGCATCAAAAAACAAGACCTCACCATGCCAATTCAAGACATGGAAAAAAAAAACCCTAGTACCAGCTTTATAAATCAGAATATAGATGGTCAAAAAGAATATCTGAACCTAAAAGAACTCTATGAGCAAAAAATGGCCACCACATTTGGCCTGCATACAGGTTATTCGTATACCAAGGAATGGTCTCACCTCACCCAACAAAGTTTTGTGCTAGCGGAACAATTTGCCAAAATTGATTATCAGTTTAAAGAGGTGAAAAAATTTATCAGCGGGCTCGAGGTCAATATCCACGATTTGGATATTTTTATTTTAGACAATGATTCATTTTTAAAATCAACCCCTGCTTTACTACCCGCGAAGGGATGGATCACCAGCTATTATGGCCCCCGCAAAAGCCATTACGCCCATCGCATCAAGATGCATGAGGGAATTGATATTGGTGCTAAATCTGGCAGCCCAGTCCTGGCCACGGCCGATGGCATTGTAACTTACTCGGGTAAAAAGCCAGGCTTCGGCCATTTTATTCAATTGGACCATGGTTACGGCATTGAAACTATTTATGGCCACGCTAAAAAATTAATCGCCAAGTCAGGTCAACGAGTGAAGCGAGGTCAAATTATTGCGAAGGTAGGAACCACTGGGTTCTCTACCGGGCCCCATGTGCATTATGAAGTTCGCATTAATGGTACCCCAGTTGACCCCCTCTACTATATTTTAGACTAATCACTTAAACTTTAGTAAAATCAAATAATAATAATCAAATTCTGAAGGAGCAGTGGATGTCCATCCTCAAAAAAATTTTTGGCAGTAAACACGATAGAGATATCAAGGCGATGAGACCCTTAGTAGGAGTCATCAACTCTTATGAACCGGAAATGCAAAAGCTCTCGGACGAAGACTTAAAGGCGCAGACCAATAAATTAAAAGCGCGGGTGGAGAAGGGCGAATCGTTGGATGCACTCTTGCCGGAAGCTTTTGCCACTGTAAGAGAGGCCTCTGTGAGGCTGCTGAAAATGCGCCATTTTGACGTTCAATTAATGGGCGGGGTGGTCCTCTTTCAAGGTAAAATTGCGGAAATGAAAACAGGTGAAGGAAAGACCCTGACTGCCACTTTGCCACTCTATCTCACCAGTTTAACCGGCAAGGGCGCGCATATTATCACTGTTAACGATTACCTGGCGGCGCGAGATGCCAGTGAAATGGGTGAATTATTGGAATGGCTGGGCTGTACGGTGGGCTGTATTGTCAATGATATGGACGATGAAGAGAGAAAGAAGGCCTACCAATGCGATGTCACCTACGGCACAAATAATGAATTTGCCTTCGATTATCTGCGCGACAATATGAAATTTAATATTGAAGATTACGTGCAAAGAGAGCATCATTTTTGTATCGTGGATGAGGTGGATTCGATTCTCATTGATGAAGCGAGAACTCCCCTGCTTATTTCTGGCCCCAGCGAAGGCAATTCAGACCTCTACCATGTCTGCAATAAATTAATCCCTCAATTGGAAAAATTAAAAGATTTTACCGTGGATGAAAAGGCCCACTCCGCTGTTTTGACAGAAGATGGCGTCAATTCTGTCCAAGAAATTTTAAAAATTGATAATTTATTTAAGCTAGAACATTCTGAATTGAACCATCATATCAACCAGGCCTTACGCGCCCATCACCTCTTTCAAAACGACGTCAATTACGTGGTTAAGGAAAATCAAGTTATTATCGTCGATGAATTTACCGGTCGCTTAAAAGAGGGCTCACGCTGGTCGGACGGTTTGCACCAGGCGATCGAGGCCAAAGAAGGGGTGGAAATAAAATCTGAAAACCAGACCCTCGCCTCAATCACCTTTCAAAATTATTTTCGCCTTTATGACAAGCTCTCTGGCATGACCGGAACAGCAGATACGGAAGCTGAAGAATTTCGCAAAATCTACTCCCTCGACGTCGTGGTGGTGCCAACGAATTTACCCATGGTGAGAGACGATCAAGCGGATGTTATCTATAAAAATAAGGCGGCAAAATATAAGGCCGTTGCCCAGCTTATTGAAACACTCTATAAAAAAGGTCAACCCATTCTAGTGGGTACCATTTCCATCGAAAGCTCAGAAATACTAGCGCAATATCTCACTAAGGCGAATGTCCCCCACGAAATTCTCAATGCCAAACAACATGAGCGCGAGGCGAGTATTATTGCCAATGCAGGACAAAAAGGTGCCGTAACCATCGCTACCAATATGGCGGGACGTGGAACAGATATCAAGCTCACCGAAGATACTAAAAACGCTGGCGGGCTCTTTATTCTCGGCACAGAAAGGCATGAGTCCAGGCGTATTGATAATCAGTTGCGAGGTCGCTCAGGTCGACAGGGAGATCCCGGCGCCTCTAAATTTTTTCTCTCACTAGATGACGACCTCATGAGAATTTTTGGCAGCGATAGGATCTCCAAAATTATGGGCACATTAGGCATGGAAGAAGATGAGCCTATCGAACATAAAATGATCTCAAACGCCATCGCAAAAGCACAAACAAAAGTTGAAGGGCATAACTTTGAAATAAGAAAGCACCTCCTCGAATACGACAATGTCATGAACGAACAAAGACGAGTCATCTATCGCTTGCGGAAAGAAATTTTAGGCGATGAAGATAATATGGAGTTTATTTACGAAATGTTGGACGACGTTTGCGGCATCGTCGTCGATGTCTATCGACCGGACAAAAAGGTTCCTTTAGAGAGCTGGTCATGGGACGAACTCAAGCAAAGCTTTAAAACCAATTTTAATACGGACAAAGACATCAATGTCCAAGAATGCATACAAAAATATGACGGTGATATTCAGAAATACTTTAACCTAGAGGCGAAACAATTATTGGATGCTAAATTTTCTGCCTACCAAGCCGAGCAAGTCAAGAACGCTATTCGGGAAATTCTTCTCTCCATTTTTGATCACCATTGGAAAGATCATTTACTCTCCATGGATCACTTAAAAGAGGGCATCAATCTCCGTGCCTATGCCCAGAAAGACCCTCTCACCGAATATAAACGAGAATCTTACGGTCTCTTTGAAGCGATGAAAGACGAAGTAAAAAAATCCATTATCGAAAATATTTTCACCGTTCAATTATACACAGAAAATGAGATTGAGGAGCTTAAACGTCGCCAACAAGCACAATTGGATGCCCAGCTTTCCGCACATAAAGCGGCGCTACAAGCCGAAGAGCAAAGCAAGCTGCCAATAACACGCAATAATAAAAAAGTCGGTCGCAATGATCCCTGTCCATGTGGCTCGGGTAAGAAGTTCAAACAATGCCACGGAGCTTGAAAAAATAATCGCCGCCAGCAAAATCTTTACTATGGTGAAAAATGACATTTTTGTTACACTATAAGCATGTCAGATGATGAAGACAATAATAGTAAAGATTTTACCAGGCTAGAAGATCTACCGGCATTTCACCACGAAGAAAGTACGCAGGTGAATCGTCTACTAGATTCTTTTAATGCCGCGGTTGATATACCCCCTCTGCCTGCCACTCCCGCCGATCCAGACAATGAATTCAATGACGATTCTGCTGCCAATATTGAAAATGATGAGTTGAAATTTCCTGAATTTGAAGATGACGAGGATGAAGAAGATTTAATTGTCGACCTCGCCAAAGAATTTGCAGAGACAGAAACAGAACCTGATACCTTGGATGAATTTGATAAGACAACGGAAGAAGGAGCAGAGCTAGATACATTAGATGAAGTTGAGAATGCTGAAGAAGGTGATGAATTAGATGCATTAGATGAATTTTATAATGCTGATGAAAGAGCGGAGTTAGCTCCCTATGGTGCAGTTGATGAAGATGATGAAGTTACTGCGGTAGATGAAGCAGATGAAGTAGATGAAGCAGATGAAGCAGATGCAGTAGATGAAGTAGATGAAGTAGATGAAGTAGATGAAGTAGATGAAGTAGATGAAGTAGATGAAGTAGATGAAGCAGATGAAGTAGATGAAGCGGATAAAGTAGATGCAGCAGATGAATTACTAATAATAGACCAAGATACTCACGGGAGACACCTCCCCGAAAAATCCACCGGCAGCGAATCCTTTGACGATGTCAGAGAGCTTGGACAGAATATGTCCTACGGAACCGTCGGGATTGGCGGCAACCCTCCCTTTAGCATTATTTTAAATAATATAAAATATATTGAAGACTCCCAGGACATCATGGCGATTCTCAAGGAACATGGATTGATAGACGAGGGCAACGAGGAGAGCATAGAGCATGGTCTGCGCAATGGTAATCTTTTGGTTTCCCAGATCGGTGAATACTCTGCTATTTTTTTGGCCCATAAATTTAGAAAATTTAATGTCAATATCACCCTCGGTCTATCAGATGAATTACACCCATCAAAATCCTATGAACACGATCAAAAAGGTCTAATTAATAAAACAAACCTCTATCAAAATAAAACGGAATCTTTTAATTTAGATAAAGCGCCCATAGATATTAACAGTATTATTTTGGCGACTTCCCCATCACTTGAGAATTTCAAAATCGTCAAATACATCGATATTATTACGGAGTATGCCATTGTAGACGAAGATCAACTAACCCAAACAACTCATCAACAATCTCAAGAAACGGTCGATGAGTTGCCTGGCGGGGAGCAAATTCGACAGGAATTCGATCCCCTTGCCGATTTACAAAAATTTAAAGAACAAA